>Ga0209629_10002515_pt1 | contig 12553 bp, 6 predicted proteins | sample TergutCu122P5_FD_187286 | JGI IMG/M metagenome (GOLD analysis project Ga0209629, IMG submission 187286) | Cubitermes ugandensis P5 segment gut microbial communities from Kakamega Forest, Kenya - Cu122 P5 (SPAdes) (version 2) | ecosystem: Host-associated > Arthropoda: Insects > Digestive system >... | reverse complement strand
CAACGAAATCAATAATCTGATAAATCGTTTTTCAGATACGCTTGTAGCGGTCAGCATACATGCCAATCCGCTTCCGTTCCCGTTAGTAACGAAAGAAGGGAACGAATACGAGCAACATTTTCAAGCCGAAGCCCATCCGGACGGTATTATCGACGGAGGAATGGGAGGACAATACAGTTCCCACGATCCTCAGGTATGGGGAGGGTTCATTCTGGAGCGGCTTAAAACTGAACCGGCAGTAAGTATCGACCTGTCTGCCGCTTTTGACGAAACCGCCAAAGAGGCAAATATCAGCGTCAAACTAACGGGAAATAAAGCTTTGTCGAACGCCAAACTTCAATTGTGGATTATTGAAAATAATATTACGCAATGGCAACTGATGCCGGACGGAACAAGAAACGACAACTATATCCACAAGCATGTTTTCCGCGCATCCGTCAACGGCGCCTGGGGCGAATCGTTTTCAATCGGGTTGGGTGAAAAGAAAGATTTCAATTATACCTGTATTTTAAACGCCGCATGGAAGCCGGAAGACATTGCCATTGTCGGATTTGCATATAATCCTGATACCGATGAAGCGTTTAATGTTCAAGAAATATCATTAACTAATAAATAAAGAATAAATTATGAAACAAAAATTACTATTGATTTTGATTTGCTTATTGGGAATAAGCAATGTTGATGCGCAAGTTTGTGCTTCTCCCGGTAAAAATGCAAAATTCAGTGCATCTCCCGTAAAAATAACGGGACAACAATTAAGAGCTGCTGATGCAGACGGTTTAATCTATTTTGGATATTCCGATGACGATATTCAAACGAATGTTGGGGTTAGTGCAACAGCGGAATTATCTGCGGCTATATGTATGCCGGCTTCATTATCCAGTCTTTATACGGGGAGAACCATTACCAAAATTCGGATTGGATTGGCTGCAAACTGCACGAATGTTTCAGTATGGATTCGGAACGCTTTAGATGGTTCAAATTTAGTTTCGAAAGTAGTTGGCAACGCCAATCAAGGATGGACGGAAGTATCGCTTTCTACGCCATTTACTATTCCTAACAGTGATTTTTATATTGGCTATACGGCAACCGGACTCCAACAAATAGGATTTTCAGGACAATCTGCTTCTGATGGCGCTTGGCTCTGGTACAACGGATGGGACAACTATTCCGGTTATGGTTGGGGTTCACTATGTATTCAGGGAGGAATAGACGCCCAAGGAGCAACGGTTTTGTATATAGGTCAAGAGAGTATGCAAAATAGAGTACAAAGCGCTCCAAACCAAAATTTTACTATTCCGTGTTCAATAAAAAGTTTATCTTCGGTTGATATTACAAGCGTTAAAGTAACTTATCAGATAAGTGGTCAATCGACTGTTGAACGAACGATTTCAACATCTATTGCGCCTATGAAAACCGGTTCTTTCCAAATTCCGGTAGATGCAATTGCTGCAAACGGTATTTATTCCATTTCGGCACGTATTTTGGAAATAAACGGACAACCTAACAATCTTGCCAATCAATACTTATATGCAAATATCAGAATCCTTTCCCAACCTTTTCCAAGAAAAGTCGTAATGGAAGAAAAAACAGGAACTTGGTGCCCTTGGTGTGTGCGCGGAGCGGTTGGGTTAGCGATGATGAATGAAAAATATCCCGATACATTTATCGGAATTGCCGTACATGGCGGTAGTGAAGACGAGCCTATGATGGTGGCGGATTACGATAACTATATGGGACATTTTACCGGCGGTTTTCCTTCCATGGTGATCGACCGGAAACGGGATTTGATGGGCGACCCTTATTTTGACGCCGACAATTTCTATCAGTCGGAAATGGAAAAAACGCCTCTTGCAGGTATTCAACTGACCGGTGGATTTATCGATAACAGCAAACAGGCGATATTATTGAAAGCTACTGCCACATTCGGACTCTCTTTCAATAATGCAAATTATAAATTAGCATACGTATTGGTTGAAAATGGAGTAACCGGTTATAGCCAATATAATGCTTATGCCGGTAGTGGAATTCCAATGGGCGGATATGAAAATAAACCCGGAATTATTACAGATATGGTGTTTAATGATGTAGCCCGAGGCATTTATTCCGATCCTGCCGGTACTGGAGGCAGTATTCCCGCCGTTATTACCGAAATGAAGCCAATTGAACATTCTTTGATGATTAATGTGCCAAGCTCCGTTCAGAACAAAAACCAATTGGAAGCAGTGGTGATGCTGCTTGATGCAAACACGGGGGAAATAGAAAATTCCAGCAAAATAGCAATAAACAGCATTATTTCCATTGACGTCCCCGCAACCGGCATCAGTTTGGATAAGTCCTCCTGCACGATTGCTGTCGGCGGCGCAGTACAATTGAAGGCAACCGTTGTTCCGGCAAATGCCACCATCAATATTGCAAATTGGAAAAGCAGCAACCCTGCAGTCGCCACAGTCTCTGCTTCCGGTCTGGTTACAGCTGTCGACAAAGGAACAGCCACCATTACAGCGACAACCTATAACGGCATCTCTGCTACCTGTGCGGTTACAATAGGTACAGCAAATCCAGATTTTGAAGTGGTTAATGGCGTATTGACAGCCTATCATGGCGCAGGCGGTGACGTAGTTATCCCTGATAATTTAGGAATAATGGCAATCGGAGATTGGGTTTTTTACAATTTTACCGGTTTAACGTCCGTGACTATTCCTAATTCGGTGATTTCGATTGGAGATTACGCTTTTGCCGGTTGTAGAGGTTTAACGTCAATAACTATTCCCAATTCGGTAATTTCTATCGGAAATGCCGCTTTTGAAAGTTGTACCGGTTTAACATCCGTAACCATTGGTAATTCAGTAACTTCTATCGGAAATTACGCTTTTTACTATTGTTACGGTTTAACGTCCGTGACTATTCCTAATTCGGTAACCTCTATCGGAATTTGCGCTTTTACCGATTGTACTGGTGTAACCGCCATTGAAGTTGACAATGCAAATCCTTCCTATTTGTCGGAAAATGGCGTTTTATTTGATAAAGGAAAGAAAACGCTGATTTGTTGTCCTGCCGGGAAATCCGGCAGTTATGCTATTCCCAATTTGGTAACTTCGATTGGAAATTACGCTTTTACCTATTGTAGAGGTTTAACGTCCGTGACTATTCCCAATTCGGTGACTTCTATTGGAGATTATGCTTTTGGTTGGTGTGGGCGTTTAACGTCCATGTCCATTCCCAACTCGGTAACTTCTATCGGAATTTGCGCTTTTACCGGTTGTAACGGTGTAACCGCCATTGAAGTTGACAATGCAAATCCTTCCTATTTGTCGGAAAATGGCGTTTTATTTGATAAAGGAAAGAAAACGCTGATTTGTTATCCTGCCGGGAAATCCGGTAGTTATATTATTCCCAATTCGGTAACTTCGATTAGAGATTATGCTTTTTACAATTGTTATGGTTTAACGTCCGTGACTATTCCCGGTTCGGTAACTTCAATCGGAGATTGGGCTTTTTACAATTGTTTCGGTTTAACGTCCGTGACCATTGGTAAATCTGTAACTTCTATCGGAAATTACGCTTTTTACAATTGTTATGGTTTAACGTCCGTGACTATTCCCGGTTCGGTAACTTCAATCGGAGATTGGGCTTTTTACAATTGTTCCGGTTTAACGTCCGTGACCATTGGTAAATCTGTAACTTCTATCGGAGATTATGCTTTTGACTATTGCACCGGTTTAACGTCCGTAACCTGTTATGCTGTCAAACCGCCAAGATTAGTCACAGGTTGGGATGGAAACAGTTATACTTTTGATAACGTAAACTTACCCAATTGTATTTTGTATGTTCCGACCGGCTCCAAAGCGCTTTACCAAGCAGCCAAGGTATGGAAAGATTTTGGGTCAATTGTTGAGCAAAATCTAACATCAATCCCTAATTTGACCGCAAATATAAGCGTTTATTTGAATAACGGCAAATTGTATGTTGATAGTCCTATTGCTGAAAACATACAGGTTTATTCGACAGAGGGAACATTGCTTAATGGTTTTCAAAAACCGGCAGGTAATGCAAGTTATCCTGTAGAAACAACCAATGGTTCTGTTTTGATAGTCAAAGGCAGCTCCGGCTGGGTAAAAAAAGTGATATATAGCAAGAAGTAATTATTAATTAGCATATTTTGTTTATGAAAAAATTATTGATTTTGGGCATTTTATTTATGCTTATAACTTCTGCCAAAGCACAGTCATTTATGTTCTACCGGGGCGACCAGCCATTGGATGATAATGCCGAGTTTACCGTTTCGGATTATGAAGTGGCTTTTGTTACGGCGGATGATTTCACGGTTCTATCTATGGAATCGGGGTTAAAGTTAAAAAACATTAAGAACCAGAATATTCAGACAACAGTAACCCAAACCATCTTGGAAGCTCCTTCCGATGCCCTGTATGGTTATCTGAGTTTCTGTTTCCTTGAGTGCACTACGGGAAATTCAAACAAGACAATGTCGGGGAACTTTCCGGCAAATAGTTTTAGCGTCGGTTACCATTCAAACTTTTATGTTTACCAAGGAAAATATAACCGCATTAAAGTCCGATACGATGTTTACCTGACAAACGATTTAAGCAAATCGGATAAAAAAACCGTTACGGTTACTTACGTGTATGATGACAAATCCATGAATCAATTGAATAAACCCAATCTCAATTCGGCATTCAATGTCTTTCAGGAAGGAGAGCAAGTGAAATTTAATTATTCGTTCGATTCCAATGCTTGCCGGTTGGAAATCTATAATCTAATGGGTCAAAAAATAGCGCAGCATACATTGGCGTCCGGTACCGGAACTTTCATTTTGCCAGAAAAACTAAACATAGGTATTTACCTCTGCGTAGTAAAAGATGAAAAGCAAACGGTAGCGGCACAAAAATTTATCGTAAAATAATAATATACAAATAACATTTTTAATATTAATAAATTATGAAACAGAAAATATTTATAATCTTGATTGGTTTATTGGGAATAAGTAATCTCATTGCGCAACCATTCAAAGCGCCTGTTGAAAGAAATCCACAGGCAAAATTCAAGGCATCTCCCTTTAAATTTTCAGGACAACCATTGAGAGCCGCTACTGCCGGTTCTCTGTATTTTGGATATTGTGATGAAAATGCTTCTCCATACGGAGTTGGGGCCGGTAGTGTAGCCGAAATATCTGCTGCAATCTGTATGCCTGCGTCTATTTCCGAGCTGTATGCCGGAAAAACTATTACCACGATTCGAATCGGATTAACAGCAAATTGTACGAATGTGTCGGTTTGGATTCGGAGTTCTTTATCCGGCGCTAATTTAGTATCAAAAACAGTCGGCAATGCAAGTGCCGGGTGGATGGAAGTTACTCTTTCCACACCTTTTACTATTACTGCAAGCGATCTCTATATCGGCTATACTGCAACCGGATTTACGCAAATCGGATTTTCAGGATCGGCAGATAATAACGCTTGTTGGCTTTATAGCGATCAAGTGGACAGTCAATGGGATAATGTTGCCGGTAATGGCTTTGGTTCTCTTTGTATTCAAGCGCAGATAGATGTAAAAGGTGCAACTATATTAGCCGTAAAACCGGAAAGTTTGCCAAAGTCCATACAAGGCATTCCAAACCAAAATATTTCTGTTCCTTGTTCAATAAAAAATTATTCCTCAGTAGATATCACAAGCGTAAAGGTATCTTATCAAATTAATAATCAAACGCCTGTCGAACAAACCATTCAAACTTCCATTGCCCCAATGAAAAGCGGCTCAATTAATATTCTGGTAAAAGCAATAGCTGTCAACGGTCTTTACAATTTATCAGTAAAAATTCCGGAAGTAAATGGACAGTCTAATACATTTGCAAATGAATTATTGAATACACAAATACGAGTACTTTCACATTCTTTTTCCAAAAAGGTCGTGATAGAAGAAGGAACCGGAACTTGGTGCGGCTGGTGCGTGCGGGGAGCTGTGGGAATGGCTCAGATGAAACAAAAATATCCGGATAAATTTATAGGAATAGCTGTTCATGACAGCGACCCCATGACTTTAACGGCTTATGATAATTATATGACTTCAAATTTTATTAATGGTTTTCCCTGCGCTGTAGCTGACCGGAAAAGCGACTTAATCGGCGATCCTTTTTATGATGCGCCTAATTTTTTTCAGTCGGAAATGGCACAAGCGCCCATTGCCGGAATCCAATTAACCGGTGGATTTACAGATGCTACTATGAAATCAATCAGTTTAAAAACTGTAACCACTTTTGGTATCTCTTCCAATAATGCAAATTTCAAATTAGCATACGTTTTAATTGAAGATGGTGTAACCGGTTATGATCAAACAAACTACTACGCCGGTGGAGGAGCAGGAGCAATGGGTGGATATGAAAATAAACCTAATCCGGTTAAAGACATGGTATTTAACGACGTAGCCCGTGGTATTTATTCCGATCCAACCGGTATTTCAGGCAGTATTCCAGCTTCTGTAACCGAAATGACGCCTGTTGAAAATACTTATACGATTAATTTACCAAGTTCCATTCAAAACAAAGACCAATTGGCAGTAGCCGTCATGCTGATTAACAGCGCAACAGGAGAAATTGAAAATGCCGATATAATCGGTGTAGCTATTATCGGGTCAAATATTCCCGTAACCGGAGTAAGTTTGACTCAGACTACAGCTACTCTGTTTACAAGCACCTCATTGCTACTTGCGACCACCGTTTCTCCGGCTAATGCAACTAACAAAAAAGTAACATGGTCTTCTTCCAATCAAACAGTTGCTTCGGTGGATTTAAATGGAAAAGTCACGGCTTTAGCATCCGGAACAGCAACAATTACCGTTACGACCGAAGATGGAAATAAAACTGCAACTTGTGTGATAACGGTGATTGATTCTCCATGTAATAATTTGACTGCTGCAGGAACATTTGGTGAAAACAATGCACAGACATGGACGCTTTGTCCGGATGGAACATTGACCATTAGCGGACAAGGAGCAATGCCGAACTTTCTATATGATAATATTCCATGGTTGAATTATCAAAACTCTATTACTGCTGTGGTAATAAAAGATGGTGTTACCAGCATAGGTCAAGTGGCTTTTTATAATTGTCGTCATTTGATTTCCGTTACTATTCCTAATTCGGTACAAACTATTGGCAATATGGCTTTTGCAGATTGTACCAGTTTGACTTCTTTCACTATACCCAATTCGGTAACTACCATCGTCGGTCAAGCTTTTGCCAACTGCAACGGTTTGATAACTATCACCATACCCAATTCGGTTACCAACATAGGAGGAGGTGGAGGTCCTTTTTCTTTTTGTCAAAATTTGATTTCAATTAATGTTGCTGCAGATAATCCTATATATTCTTCTGTAGGCGGAGTGTTGTTCAATAAAGATAAATCATGTTTGGTGCAATATCCATGCGGAATATCAGATGATCATTATGATATTCCCAATTCGGTAATAACAATTTATAATTGGGCTTTTGCCGGAAGTCTTAATTTGACATCTATAACTATTCCCAATTCGGTAACTACAATCAATCCTCAGGCTTTCTGCTATTGTCTTGGTTTGTCATCTGTAACTATTCCTAATTCGGTGACAACAATCGGAGTTCAATCTTTTTGGGACTGTGTGAATTTGGTTGAATTTACAAATCTGTCATCTACACCTCAGACGATTTCATCCACCGTATTTCAAGAAGTAAACATATTCCGATGCACACTAAAAGTTCCCAAAAGCACCAAAGCCCTTTACCAATCTGCCGCCGTTTGGAAAGATTTCGGAACAATTGTTGAGCAAAGCTCAACATCAATTCCTGATTTAATAACCACAAAGACAAGCGCTTATTTGAACGACGGAAAATTGTATGTTAATAGCCCTGTTGCTGAAAAGATACAGATTTATTCGACAGAGGGAACATTGCTTTCCGGTTTTCAAAAACCGGCAGGTAGTGTAAGTTATCCGGTAGAGGAACTCAAAGGTTCTGTTCTGATAGTCAAAGGCAGTTCCGGTTGGGTGAAAAAAGTGGTTCGTTGAAATTATATTAGAAACTAACACTTGAAAAGAGGGATTACTAATTTGTAAAGATTAGTAATCCCTCTTTTAAATATAACATTTCGGCATTTTTGTTCTTTTTTCAAATAACGGCGAATGGAAACTCAGGGGCGTCCACGCTGGATAATAATCAAAATGCGCTAATTTTAACCTGATTACTTTCAATTTGAAATACAATTGCAGGGTTTTTATTGCTATCTGTATTTCATTCTTCCTGCGCTCTTCCTCCGCTCTTCGTGCGCTCTTCCCCTATTGACACTTTGCTATTTCTACTTGATATAATTTAATTCATAACTCATAATTCATAACTCATAATTTTTTCTTACTTTTGCCAATTATTTTTGAAATAACAAAGAAATGAATATATCCTGTAATTGGTTGAAAGATTATCTCGATTTCTCATTAAGCCCCGCAGAAACAGCGGAAGCGCTGACTTCTATCGGATTGGAAACCGGAAGCGTCGAAGAATTGGAAGCTGTGCGAGGAGGAATGAAAGGCTTGGTTGTTGGCGAAGTCCTCACTTGCGAAGCGCATCCCGATTCCGACCATTTAAGCGTTACTACCGTTGATTTGGGCAGCGGTGAACCTCAACAAATTGTTTGCGGAGCGCCTAACGTTGCGGCAGGACAAAAAGTGATTGTCGCCACCATCGGAACCAAGCTCTATTCCGGCGAAGAAACATTCACCATCAAAAAGTCGAAGATCAGAGGCGTAGAATCCAACGGCATGATTTGCGCCGAAGATGAAATAGGTATCGGAACCGACCATTCGGGAATTATCGTTCTTCCTCCTGAAACCAAAGCAGGAACTCCCGCAAGCGAGTATTACCGGTTAACCAGCGATTATGTATTGGAAACTGATATTACGCCCAACCGCATCGATGCCGCTTCGCATTACGGAGTCGCACGCGATTTGGCAGCATATTTACAGGTACAAGGTGAAAGGTTAAAGGTGAAAGAAAACGATACCCTTCACCCTTCACCATCCACCCTTCACCTTTCACCCTTCACCTTTCACCTCAAAAAACCTTCCGTCGAAGCGTTTAAAATAGACGATAACTCGCCTGCCGTAACCGTAACAGTCGAAAACACGGAGGCTTGTCCCCGCTATTCCGGACTGACGATTAAGAATCTCACGGTGAAAGAAAGCCCCGATTGGCTGAAAAGGCGATTGACGGCTATCGGTGTTCGCCCCATCAACAATGTGGTGGACGTAACCAACTATATACTGCATGAAACCGGTCAGCCGCTTCATGCTTTCGATTTGAAAGAAATCGTTGATAACAAAGTGATTGTACGAACGCTTCCCGAAGGAACTCCATTCGTTACATTAGATGAAGTGGAAAGAAAACTGTCTGCCGCCGATTTAACGATTTGCAACAAAGAAGGCGCAATGTGTATTGGAGGCGTTTTCGGTGGATTAAAGTCCGGAGTTACGGAATCAACGACCGGAATCTTTTTGGAATCTGCTTATTTCAGTCCTGCGTGGATTCGCAAAACTGCCCGCCGTCACGGATTAAATACGGATGCTTCTTTCCGTTTCGAGCGTGGCGTTGACCCGAATAATACCTTGTATGTCTTAAAGCGAGCGGCTTTATTGATTCAGGAAGTTGCCGGCGGAAAAATTACGGGAGCAATACAGGATGTTTATCCGAATCCCGTTCCTGATGCACGAGTGGAGTTGAACCTGCAAAAAGTTCGTGATTTGTTGGGGAAAGCGATTCCCGACGAAACCATCGAAACTATCCTGAAAAGTCTGGAAATTCATATTGTCGATAAAAAAGACGGCGTTCTGCATTTGGATATTCCTACCTACCGAGTGGATGTTACCCGCGATGTAGATGTTATCGAAGATATTTTACGTATTTACGGTTATAATAATATTGAAATCGGAGACGTACTAAAATCCAATCTTTCGTATCAAACGCCTACCGATATAAGTTACAAACTGCAAAATCTTATTTCCGAACAACTGACCGGTTACGGATTTAATGAAATACTAAACAATTCGCTGACTGCAAGCGCTTATTATGAGACGCTAACCGCTTTCCCGAAAGCACAATGCGTCCGGTTGAAGAATCCTTTGAGCGCCGAGTTGGACGTGATGAGGCAGACCTTGCTTTTTGGCGGATTAGCGAGCATCGAATTTGATTGTCATCATAAGAATCCCGATTTACATCTGTATGAATTTGGAAACGTTTATTCTTATGACTGTCATTGCGGGCTTGACCCGCAATCCCCTGACAGCCTCGCTGCAATCAACGAAGAATTTCATCTCTCCTTGTGGTTGACCGGAAATGCGGTTTGCAACAGTTGGATTCATCCGGTCGAAAAAACTTCGGTTTACGAACTGAAGGCGCATGTCGAAAGTATCTTCTTGCGATTAGGTATTTCGGTAAAGAAAATAAGATACAAACAATACAATGATGAGATTTTCTCTTCAGCTTTATCCATTGAAAATTCTTCAGGGAAAAATATTGGCGTTTTGGGAATTATACAAAAAGCAATAAGCAGGAAATTCGACGTTCTTGCCGATGTATTTTATGCCGAATTGAATTGGGACGAATTAATGAAAGAACATTTCAAAACGGCGGTCACTTATTCCGAAATTCCTAAATTTCCTTCCGTGCGCAGGGATTTAGCCTTATTGGTTGATAAAGACGTTACTTTTGCCGAAATTGAAAAAGTCGCTTATCAAACCGATAAAAGATTATTGAAAGAAGTCAATCTGTTCGATGTTTACGAAGGTAAAAACCTTCCGGAAGGGAAAAAATCCTACGCCGTCAGCTTCACCTTGCAAGATGAAGAAAAAACATTGAACGATAAACAGATAGAATCTATTATGTCGAGGATTCAAAAAAGTCTGGAAGAAAAGACAGGCGCAAAACTCAGATAAGCAAACGACAACCCTTCTATATTTAATCCAGCGAAAAGATTTGCTCCATCAACTGCCATTTCTCTTCCGACCGTTTGCCGCTACCTGATTCCTGAAACGGGGCGACAAAATCTTCCCATTCAGCTTGCCGTTCATAAGTAGCCAAACGACCAAATGCTTCATCCCAATCAAAATCCAATGGAGTTTCAATAATCATAAAAGCATGATTTGAAATAAGATATATTTCCATATTCAAAATACCTGCTTTGCGGATACCTTCCGGTATTTCTTTCCATCTGTTTTCTTTAGCATGCCAGAATTTGTACTCCTCCAATGTGTCCGGATTCAGAGTTAAATATTGACAATATCGTTTTGTCGCCTCTCTTGCCGGTTCCGGATAACCCTTTTTGTCTTGTGTCATAATATTTTATTATTTTTCAGATGCGTATTCACTCCCACCAAAGACACCTTTTGCAGATAACCGCCTTTTGCCGCCGGTTCCAGTCCAACTTCTTTTTTATATTATCTTTTTAATTCTGTGCAAATTTAGTTAAAAAAACTCATTGAATCATTTTGTTTGGATAATTTTATTTTATAAATGCAGATTAAATAATATTTTAATTGAAAAATTTTATCTATTTTTGCAATTCAATAAACTACTATTTAGTATATGAAAACAAATTACGAACTGCGTTATGCAGCCCATCCGGAGGATGTAAAACACTATGATACCAATCGCTTACGGAAAGAACACCTGATTGAAACCCTGTTCGCTCCCGACGAGGTAAATATGGTTTATACGCTTTACGACCGGCTGATTGCAGGCGGAGCAATGCCGGTAAAGGAAAAACTTCCTTTGGAAACCATCGAGCATCTGAAATCAAACTTTTTCCTGTCCCGTCGCGAAATAGGTATTTTTAATGTTGGCGGTCAGGGGAAAATAGCTGTGGACGGAACAGTTTTTGACTTGAATTACAAGGAAGTATTATATCTGGGCGCCGGCGACCGGAAGGTTGTTTTTGAAAGCCTTGATCCGGCTCATCCGGCGAAGTTTTATTTTAATTCCACAACAGCGCATCGCAACTATCCCGACAGAAAAGTTACGAAAGCCGATGCGGTAATCATGGAAATGGGTTCAATGGAAGGCTCCAATCACCGGATCATCAATCGGATATTGGTTTCACAAGTATTGCAAACCTGTCAGTTGCAAATGGGAATGACCGAACTTTTTCCCGGAAGCGTATGGAACACCATGCCGGCGCATATCCATAGCCGGCGCATGGAAGCCTACTTTTATTTTGAAGTTCCGGAAGGACAATCCGTTTGTCATTTCATGGGCGAGCCGCAGGAAACCCGTCACATCTGGATGAAAGGCGACCAAGCGGTGATTTCGCCCCCATGGTCGATTCATTCGGCGGCTGCAACCTGTAATTATACGTTTATCTGGGGAATGGCAGGCGAAAATCTGGATTACAATGACCAGGATTTTTTTAAGGAAACAGAGTTAAAATAATTATAAAAATGAAACAGTTTGATTTAACAGGAAAAATCGCTCTCGTCACGGGAGCGTCCTACGGTATAGGATACGCAATTGCCAAAGCGT
>Ga0209629_10002514_pt1 | contig 12555 bp, 9 predicted proteins | sample TergutCu122P5_FD_187286 | JGI IMG/M metagenome (GOLD analysis project Ga0209629, IMG submission 187286) | Cubitermes ugandensis P5 segment gut microbial communities from Kakamega Forest, Kenya - Cu122 P5 (SPAdes) (version 2) | ecosystem: Host-associated > Arthropoda: Insects > Digestive system >... | reverse complement strand
CACACACACACACACACACACACACACACACACACACACACAGGGACAGTATTAATACATCATACGACCCGCATGAACACAACAGTAGCTTTCATCTTTTCCGTCTCAGTATTATTCAACCAGTGCTCCGTACTAGTATTTAATTCATGTACCATCGACACTATGTGACAGGTAACCAGTTATACGATATTCAGGTACCTCCCTTTAGGAGGAAACTTAAGCATGAGCCGTGTCTAACGTACGGCAGCAGCACTGCTCAGTGCCGGATAAAACGCAGCCAGCGTTGTTTGTGAGCGACATAAAGAATTCATGCTTATTGGGGAATGCGTTAAGGCATTAGCTAAGTAGGCTGTAGAACATTTTTCCCTCTTGTTTGTGGCGTCTTACTTGTGTTAAGCCAACTGTAGAAGGTTAGTTTCAGTTAGGTATAAATCTCCCTTTTAGCAGAAGTTTTAAAACGATGTTCGTCGTCAGCCCAACGATCATGTAAAATATCCTTGAATATTATTTTTTACATTCGCCTATCTCGAGCGGCGTTGTGGCGATCCGTGCTGTAAAATCTTAGTAATTGAGAGCTTCGTCAAATAAATTACTTATGCCCTTCTGGCCCGTTGGACGATACATGGAACCAACAGTATCCTCGTACAATACGAGAAGTCAAATTTGTTAAGCAAGTATCGGATCACAAGGGATGTATGCAATATGTAGTATATAATACACGTATAATAAAACCGACAGAAGTTGGCAGTATCGGGAACGCTATAACGAACAGTAGAATACCGAAAATTGGGTAAGATCCGATGCGATTACACACAAAATTCAAATACATAAATATAAAAACAGATTGTACCTTAAAACTTCATGATGAGAAACACTACACCATTAGCATGTTGCACAAACACATCAGTGACATACGATTATACAGATTTAGGTGCCCTTGTGTTGTGTGACGTTCTCATCGTCGGTACACCGTCTACACAATTAGGCAAAGCACCAGGAAGCCCAGTCACTACGAGACACCAAAAATTACAACGGTATTACATACGAAATCAGAGGTTTCAGTGAAAAAACTCGTGTCATGTTTAAAGACGGAAAGCGACAGGAATCATTGACGCAAGAAGGGCGGCAGCAAGGAATGCAGATTACGATCGAACAAACAACAGACCAGATTGAACATCGGATGTTGGAGTGACATGCAAGAAAATGAGGAGTGGCCTACATGACTTAAAATCCTGTTGTACGTAAGACCTATTATGAGCAATGTTGAGGCTTTTTTTAGAGATCCAGAAATGTGGGATGTATGGCTTTAACGATTATAGTAACGAAACTTGACAACACTGGATATCCAGTTATGTGAGTGAGTGTTTGTAAACGTTTTTAAATACCGGCCCATGTTTAATAACAACGACTTGAATGTAATTGCAACGTCCATATGGACAAATGCTGTTGGTAGGGTTGGACACACACTGATCGAAAGGGGTATAATGCTGCTAGTGTAAATGTAATAAGAGATGGGTGATAGAATTGTGATTGTCAATAGAGCTGCGCAGTGAGGAGGGTTAAAGTTTACTGTCTTTTTCGATACTTTCCCAGTTTGAATTCGTCGTGTACTACTAACGCATGAAAGTAGCATTAAATTTTAATGAATCCGGAGAAGCAGTGTTGACAAGTTTCATGTGTGCCGAAATAATTTTTAATGTCAGCCCTTAATGATTTTAACAGCTGTATATCAGCTACACCAGATATTTACGAACGTCGTTAATGGTATATTACGCCAAGGCCAGAAGCGAATTTTTTCCCCTTTCGTGTACGGACGTGAAAATTACGTAGGGACTGCAGGTCGCAGAGAAACGCGCGTGGCCAGACGGACATGAAAATGTCGGGCATGCTTTTAGGCCAAGGCCACACGAGCGATTTTGTTTTCAGTCCTTCCATAGACATTAAGTGACACGTGAAATGAAATTCACGGAGAGCAACGCACGTGGCCCGATGTACTTAAAAATTTCGGATGCATTTTAAACCGTGACGCATTATGAAACTTGGCCGCAGCGGAACTCATCCCGAGCCATTGGAGGAGGTGTTTCCCCGAAACGTAGGTACAAATCTGAATATACGGTGTCACAGACAAGACCACGTTTTATGTATACACTGTAAATTGCAAACAGTGTTCCGACTGTAATGTGGAAATCAGATTATTTACACAACACTTTTTGCCCCGCTTTCCTCCTTTCAGCTTGTTGTACTGTGAAGTATAAATAAAACAAACTTAATGTAGGGAGGGTGCATAAGATATGGCTGCTTGGGAGCATGTCGGCTGCATACCGTAATAGTGTATGAATCCTCATAATTCAGCTTATTGCATAAAGTAAATGCCTTGAAATGGTTTTTAGGATATTTTAACATTTTGAACTATTAACAAAAACTTCTGGGTTATAACGCTTAAAACCTGCTTACCGGTTTACAGATGTCTGCACTGTAGCGTTCAAGCAACAGATATGAATGTAAAATAAACTGCATCTAAAAGTGCCGTGCAAGTCTCGCACCGTCCTTTAATATTTTATATAGATGGTGTAGAGTTATAGTCCTTACGTAGGGCGGTTTTTAATTACATGTAGTATTTGGGTGACTCGCGTCCGGATCTTAAAAGGAATCCAAAAATTCGCCAAGCACGTTGCAGTCGTTGAGTTAGCGAGAAAGTGAAGTGCGGGAAATAAAAAGGGGGTTAGTAACTATATAGTTTAGGATCGCGTATGTTTAGTAGAAATGTCAGAATTACAGCAGCCTATTAGTAATGGGAAAGCGTTTTCAAAAGTTGCTGAATTGAATTCTTCTCTGTTCTTTTGCATGACTGAGCTCCCTGACGCCACGAATTCTGGTACTCCGAAAAGTTCTGGCTTGTTTCCTATTGCCACAGCTGCTTCAATCAAACGTCAAAGCTCGTTCATATTGACTTTTTGAATACACTATGCCCTTCAGATGTCCCCGCAGGTAGAAATCGGCAGGAGTGAGATGGGTAGTCGCGGATGCCGCAGAACTGGTCCGTTTCCTCCTGTACATCGATTTGGGAAGTGAGAGTCCAAAGTCACGGCGCAGCGGGTAGGATGAGGGCGCCATCATACGTAAACCACGTAGTCTGTGACGTTGCAAGTGGGGCATTTTCTCTTAGTTGTAGTAACTTGTTCCTTGTTATAAATATCTGGCTAATAGTGCCGATGCGACCCTATGTTTATGCGCACACTGTCGTGATTAGGCATTGAGCATGATATTTTGTTTATTTGAGGCTGGTAAGAATCACTGTTCTTTCAGAATTGCCGACGATACGTTTGCAAAACTCCTGATGTAATTTATTGGCGTTTATTGAATGAAAAAGTTATATAAACGTTATCTCAACCGCTACGTGGTGACCTAGTCATGTTTTGACGTGGGTTGTGACCGGCTTCCTGTTCGAAACGATCCGCACCGGCTGTACGTACTTGCTCGTTTTAAAACAACACGATCTCCTATACATATCATTTCAGTATTGTTCCATGTGTGAGTAGCACCATCCATGGTGGCTCCGTTAGAGCTGCTGTCGAATCTGCGATCTCTGTTCGTACACCATGTCAATGTATCTCCACAAGTGGAAATCAAGGTGTGTTAAGTAAAGTGTTTGGGGTGGCTAGGCGTACTGACTTCCACGACCAGTCCAGCGAAGTTAATAGTACCTATTCCAAGTACCAGGTGACTTGTCTAGTGCGCTGTCGTGTTGCAGCCACTTATCAAATGCTTGTAGAGGGAGAGAGGAACGTCTTTCGAAAAAAAAATGTTACCTGGTCCTCTTAGGACATGCAAGTAATAATAGTGTATGGACCGTGCCTGAGATGCTCCGAAAATCTCAAATGAAATATGCGCCTGAGTGTGTAAAGAATGCACTAATTGTGCAAAAACATGAACAACATTTTAAAAATGTCTCTTCAGGTATGCTTTTAGGACTACGAGCTGTAATGCAGTAAGTCCCCACAAACAGCTAGGTCGATCCTGATTTCACACATCCATAGCATATTAATGCGTTTGTCACATTTTGTGCACGATTTTAGTTTTCGTTGAGATTTTCATCATGCCGCTACGTTATGATTTATTACAACAGTGACCAACAAAATACAACATTCATGAAATCACCATTTTATAGGAACTGGACATGTTTTGTTTATCTACCTTATATAATGCCTTTTCTTTGTGAGAAAATAACATTGGTGACGTCACAGCCTTCTTTTTCCACGGATACGACGGAGCTTCGTTTCTGAGTGACGTCACGGCCGTATTAAGGGTAATGATATCGATATAAGTTACCAGTGTGTGTGTGTGTGTGTGTGTGTATGTATATGTGTGTGCGTGTATGTGTGTAGATGTATATATCGCAATTCTCTCATTAACGAAACGTTTCATTCAGTTGTTTTGGAATTCTTTTTCTCAGCGTTGTTTGAGGAATTAAGGTTCGTTGAAATGTGAAATAATGAGGACAAGTTGGAAGGTTTCGATGGGACTGGCATTTGGTGTTTCATCTTCCCATACATTCGAGTTAAGTTCTGCGTGTTTGTTATTATGTGATCTGTACTTCTAATACCCCTTATATGCCAATTCGTTACTTTTCACGGGTAATCACAGAAGTAAAAATCATTATCGGCGAATTAGTGTTTGAATGCAGATGGGTCCCTCATTCAACTCCACCCACTTTTCTGGTCAAGTGGCGACCACCCTCTCGGGTTACTGCCTCCACTTGCTCTCGTCCTGTTTGTCAACCCGGTGACATTTTTCCAGGCGAATTGTATGTTTGCTGCACCGTGCACTGTAATATAATTGTACTATATAAACAAACAAAATGCACTTTTTCTGATTAATATTTTAATTTATCATGTCTTCTACATGTTTCGAACGCGAGTCATCTTCAGGAAGACGGTTGTACATACATAAATGGTATAGTATGTTTTACATGCATCAGGTTAAGCAGTCTTGTAGTTACCTACAAGCATTGATCTCTTTTGTGTTATTCATTAAGTGCCTGTGATTGTGTGAATTCGAGACAGTTGTTTTTAAGGTTATGTGTTCTGAATGGTGCTTTCGACGACCTCATGATTAGTTTAAATGACAAGCAGGCACTGTTATACGTACGTCGTAAATTAAAAATGCACATCATTCTGGGATATGACATCAAGACTGCCTTGAAGTTCTGAGGGAGCAAGTCCTTAAGAAACGCTGGCCCCGTGTACCATTGTGCACCTTTTTTTTATCCCAGAAGATGGGATTCGTCAGCGCCGCCTTAGGAATCCTGTATATCTCTGTTAGCGTTTATTTAGGCTATAATGTGAGCGGATACTGCTCTACCAGATGCTCGTTGGTGTGCATTCCCATTGTCAGTAGCTCCCAATATTACTGCAAACATCGTAATTCTGCAACATGAATCCATCAGTCAGCTAAACTCAGTTTTGTATAATTCATCCCCGAATGCAGACAGCCGGATGATTATTACCCGTGACCTGATAGCTTCCACTTTTATTACTTTATGAGACTGTGTATTTAATCATGTGAGATAATAGGGAAGGATGGCATTGGCCTTCTCGGTTCGCGTGCTGTGTAAGATGACCGGTGGCCATGCAATCCGCACCTGAATTCGAAACCGCTTGTAACGCCCTTAAATTTGTGATGTTCCCTTAGAGCGAACATTTATAAATAGATCAAGGTTGGGATGACAGAAAATCCGAACGTAATGATACTAGTTATTCTCCGAATTTAATCTGCAGATACAAGTGTGCTTATATATAGATTACTCACCAAAAATATTGAAGGACATTTTCCATAAGTCTCTGTGCATTTGTTTTCTGAGGCCGTGCCTTTCGTTTCAGACCGATCTGTGTGGTATCAAATGGCGTAAGTTGGTGTGTGGGGATTGCAATTTCACGTCGGAACCTTTGGATGATCCTGTGTTGGCGAGTTTCTCTCGCTGTCTCGCCGGAGACATTCTGTGCGTGTGGCGGCGTGTGGCTACGCAACAACCGGCCTCCGCCACTGGCCCGCTCTCCGCAAATCAAAGTGCTGGAGGTCTCTTCGACTCCATCGGTCTTCCTCCGGGACTTGGTGGTCCTGGACCAGCAGCAGGAGGGCAGAATCAACACCCGCCGTTATCACTTCATGCTGCCAAGGAACTGTGGATCTTCTGGTATGGTGAGGAGCCTGACCTCTCCGGTCTCGTGTCTCCAGAACTTATCGCTGCGGGTGAGTTTAAAGTTTAAGTATGTTTGGAGCAGACTTTCCCTAATAGAAGGGAGAAAATAGGATGTAGAATGACCATGCTGTTTTGTGTGCATGCGTGTATGTGCGTGTGTGTACCCTCGCTCCAAATTTGATTTAGTTGACCCGTTTTTACAAAACTTGGAGTACACACGAACGCCGTATGTTTTTAATTTGCTGCAGTTAGTAATAACACGAAGGACTCTCGCCAACTTTGGAGGATTTGCTGACACCGGCGCCACTTAAATTGGGGCCCTGAAATGTGTGATAATCTTGGAAGGACATTCAACTTGAGATAATATTTTTGTTGCAAATACCGGTGTCGATGTGAGCGTTTTGTTTAGCTTTCATTCTGGTGGCTATAAATAAGCAATCATTGGCACATATGTATTAATTGATGCCAGTGGGCTTGATGCTTTTTGTGCAGTCGCATTAACGTCTTATTAACACGTTAGGCCTACAGTGAACCTCTTTAAAGACGTGCGTTCGCGTAGGAAACACCCCCAGAAATTCATTTTACCTGTTTATGCAAAAGGGATATTTACTGAATTCTGGAGACTTGCATAATCCCTGTTTTGTTTTTAACAAAACTCGGTTTATTTCATAATTTTATCTTTTTCGGTTCAAATAATGAGCATTTCATAAACCATGCTCTAAAATTGAGCCCACCATCCACCTAGTAGGATAGAGGTGAAACATAAACTGAACATAGCCCAGTCCTCAACGAGAAATTTCTATGGCCCGACGAACGTAGGATGAATGCTAACAAATATGGAAAGCGTCTTAACGTCGAGATGAGAAGAGAATTCACTGGAAAACGGTTAAGAAATACTGTTCTCCGTTTGGCACATTTGGTTTGTGTTTTGAATAGCTTTGGGAATACCGGCACAGCGTTCCGAAGTGTCAAAGTCTTAATGCAGACACGCGCATATTGTTTGTAGTTGCCACAAATAGTGCGAACATTGCTATCATGTTAATCATATTATGTACTGCGATGTGCACGAAGCTGCGTAAGCAGAAGGGTACAGCACACACACCAAGACAGCAAACCACCAGCGTAACGCCAGCGCCATCTGTGAGAGAAAACTGGCACCCACAGAAGAAATCTAGACCGGTGTGCATGAGGAACGTGTCATTTCCAGCCGACCTTCTTATTACGCCATAACCCTCTTACTGCTCAGGGGAATCCAAATGGGCGGCATGCCCAAACTAGGTTGACTGGCTGGATTTGTCAGACACATCATGTTAGCAGATTCCTGCCTTCTTCGTAAACATGTTTGGCTAGTTTAGATTTTTCAAAAGGCCCGCTCCCACGCTGTACCTGTGTGTATGTTCCCGGATCCGCAAGTTTGGCGGTTTGCCTGTTTCACCAACGTATATGTTTCTCCCCCAAGTACAGGGAATGCTATAGGTACTGTAGACACTGTGTGCCGTCTGTTGAGGGTCCCACAGTGGTATTCTTTTCATGACCGACCTCTTGAGGCTTTTTTTTCCCCAGAAGACTGTCCCTGGAATATGTAGGCGAGCAGTACTCTTTTATGTTAATTTCGTGTTTGTACCAAATTAGTTTGTGGGTTAGGTTGATGTTACTGTCTTGGTCTTCATGACCATCTCAAAACTTTTATTGGAAAAAAGTTATCTGTTTTTGAGAAAACGATCTGAGCTCTATATATTGTGTTAGTTGTACTAGCTCAAGTTGTTCTGAAAATGGGAATAGCTCGGTCTTGTCATCGTTTACCTGCGTATGGAAACAGATCCAATTTTGGAAGTTGTGTTTATAGTTTGTACCTTTATATTTTTGGAACGCTAAATGATTGACGAAGTCGGAAAGCTGAGTAGTCATGAACATAAAACACTGGTGTCAGAAATATGCAGAATTGGACTGGTGTAACCATTCTGGTGTGTTTGCTGCCTTCGTTTATTTTCAGCCACTTCTCTATTGGCCCTTTCGTCTTGTGTCCTTTTAAAGTTGCCGTTATTGTGTTTAATTTTTTTTTCAGAATTGCAATGGTTTGACAGCTTTTATTCACCCTTGCATTACAACCTGTCATGGAAGTCTCTTCGGTTGTTTTCAAATTGTTTGGCATGTATAGACTTGCTAACGGACAGACTGACTAATAGGTCGTCTGCAGGAATGCAAACGCACGTGCGAACAAAACAAATTCTTATTTATTTTGTGTATATTTTTTTACTTCTCGATAGTTTGAATGTATATCGGTTAATCGTGAATAAGCTGTGTGAGTTTATCTTTGGTAAAAGGGACGATTTTGTCATTCTTAGTAATTCGGGTTTATTTAATGAGCGAGCTCAGCGTGAACGAGTAGCATGCCTTTTGTGTTTATGCATGCGTAATAAAAAACACTTGTATGATACACTAATAAATGTGGATTTGAACTGTAACTCCTGTTTTAAGGGTCTTTGTGTGCGTGTATGTGTGTGTGCGTGCGCGTGTATTTAATTGCGTTAGCTATTCATTCACATTTATTCATATGTTACCTACAAGAGAACGAGTTTTATACAGTTTTTAAAATTATTTTTGGTTGTCGATAACAGTAAAACGTGACTTATTTTATGTTTACGTTTATTGCGTAGTATGCAGCACGTATCTCCTACAAGAATGGAAGAACTACCCTTCAACGTGATCCCCCTTTGGATATAGTTCATATCGGGAGGCCAGATCTTCCAGTTGGCACTCACTATCTCGGGTGTGATTTGGGTGAAAGCCGTGACAGTGTTTGGCGTAAGGTCATAAGAATCTTTAGGACCTTGAACATACGCAGTTTTCTTCACGGTTTCCCACACAGACAAATCGGGTCACGTTGAGTCCAACGAATTTGAGGGCTTAACAGCGGACCATCTGCGAGCATATGACTTTGCATATTTAGATATTTCAAGCATATGCGCATCATCATTCTTAAATTACCACGCAACACGAGCAATGTGCACGTATGTACCAGTACCTGTGCCTTCATTGTTTTCATTGCGTTTAACGTTTTCCATACCGAAACGAATCATCCTGTACGTTTTGCTTAATACTTTGAATGATAGAAATTCACGTTCCGCGATATTTGGTTGCGGGTGAAAATGTTCGCAGCAGTGATGGAATGAAACCGTGTCTGAGCAGATAAAACACCAAAGTTTGTGAAGAGGGGCAGGGGGGAGGGGTACACGCGTGCTCCTATACCGTAGCAACCGGCATGCATTGGCGGGTCGTGGTGACACGGATTGTCACGTGCTGTGCTTAAACGAATCAGCGTTAGTCAGTTTGAGCTCGATGGCCTAGCTGGTTGCCGCAGCAGCTGATGCGCCCATGAAGTTGCTCTCTACGGCTCGACAGTGCTTACAGCTGGTTAACGCATGCGTGCACGTGTTGTGTTTTTGTTGCAAATTACAGTGTGAATGGGCAGTGGGTTGTGAAGTATTACGTATTGTTAGATTTATTCAAATATGTTAAATTAAAGACCAGCAGTATAAGCTCATGGTCCACTTGAAGTATGCTGAAAGTGTATATTCCACAGTTCGTTGATGTATGAAGCTGGAGGTAGCGGACTGTGGTGAGCCACCTTACGATGTTTGCGAAATGTGATGAGCGGACAGCGAAGGCATGCAGCGTAAAGCCTAGAACAGTGCAGCGTATTGTTAGCGTATGGACGGCTGAGGGGGTGGGGGGGGAGGGAGTTACGAGTTGTGTATCTGTTGCCAGGTAAACCTCTGGTAAAGAAGAAAATTGACCGGCCTGGGCGTGTTTTGACCGCAGTGCGTTGTGACGTACATTGCTGAAAAGACACAATTTCCCGCAGAAGAAGGTCCAGTGTGGAAATGTACTAAGCTAAGAATTCTGTGACGTTCGCGCTTCTGCGTTTAAATATCTTCATAAAGATGAACTTTAAATTTCCATGCATTAACGGCTGTAGAATGAAATGTTCTTCCCAGCTGTGTGTGTGTCGGGCTTCTTACAGCGACATAATGGAGTGCACCTAAATATATTCATGACAACTCCGGGAGCCTGGTGCGAGTATCTGCTTCCCGTTTTTTGCCTCAGCTATACGAGTATGCTTTAACTTTGGTTTTGCCCTTCGATCTACGTCCTTGTATCCAAATTGGTATTTTTCCTTGAGCTTTGTCGACAACACTTTGTGTGTTTTTATTATTTCTCTGCTTGCTACATGTTGGTCCCGTGCCATCCGTCAAGATAGTAATAATTGGTATTTTTCCTTGAGCTTTGTCGACAACACTTTGTGTGTTTTTATTATTTCTCTGCTTGCTACTTGTTGGTCCCGTGCCATCCGTCAAGATAGTAATAACTGGTATTTTTCCTTGAGCTTTGTCGACAACACTTTGTGTGTTTTTATTATTTATCTGCTTGCTACATGTTGGTCCCGTACCATCCGTCATGACAGTAATAATTCTTAGTATGTGAAAGCGTACAAATTACGGTGCCTCTTGCTCTGGAAATCGATGACGTGTTGCCTCCTGTCACACTTCTCTGCCCCCTTACTGTGGAACGATACGCGATAGTGTTCCAAAACGCGCAGCAGGTTCATACATGTTGGCAGTAGCTATATTTGTGGATTGGTACTCCGAAGTTGACGCCTTGTTTTCCTGTCGATGAACGCATTTTTTTTTACAAGAGTCTGGATTGTGTTCAGTCAGCATCTTCCCGGTTTCCTTACGCACTTCCCAAGCTACGTTACGGTCACTGAATATTCACGTAAACCTTCGTCGCTCAAGAATGACCTTAATCAGCGACCGTTACAGAGATAATTTGAAAACAACTATAGCTTTGCAGAACCACCGCTGTGAACATTTATAATGACAGAATCTAGTAGTATCCGTAGTTTAGTGTCGAGCTTTAACCCGATCTGATGTGTTCTGCGGGTAAGGCCTCTTTTATTTGAATGTATATTGACTCAAAGGGTTGCACAGCACGTCCTCTTCATATGCACGTACAGTACGCGGAAGTTAGTGTATGTTGTGCCCTGACTGCGACGAGGAGCAGCTGTTCTGTTTGTTTTATTTAGGTACATTAACCCACTGAAGCGTGAGATTCATCCATAAAATATTAAAAGGGTTTAGTGCTTGCCTGCACAGAAAACATTGTCCATTTAAGATATCATACAATTAATGCTGTTTTAGAATAATGGCTGTTCATTATTCCGAGAAGCAGACTGGAACCTCTAGATGTCTCAAACATTAAAGGAGGTGATACGTACTATAATAAGGATCTAGCCACTCTGCTTTAAAGGGGGCAGTTGTAGTAGACACGTGAGATATATTTCGCGCGGGCCAGTATCCTTCACTCTCGATGTTGCTGCATAGCCTCGTTATTGCGGCACCTGACCGGTTAGGTAGGAAAAGCCAGAAACGCAATGAGCATGGGATAGAGGGCGAGCCATGTACCTGCATTCGCATGGGCCATTTATCGCATTTTAGACAAGCGCGTCGCTGTGGCGGTCGCGAACGTAACACAGAAACTTCGGCCACTCGTTAATACCACATGGGGTGGTGTTGGTAACAGGACTGGGATGATGGGGAGGCTGTTCACGTAATACGAAAGAGTGAAGATTTGTACTCGCCCTATTTTAGAGTATTCGTAATTTAAAAGTTGGTCACTTGTCACAGAAGTGTTTCATACAAGTACAGTGTTATCGAAAGCGACGATTATTATGTGTCGAGAAAGAAGGTGACTTTTCGAGCGCGTATTGTTGACCGCTGTTGTACCCGAATGGGTTATACAATCGCGTGCCTTTCTGCGCTTCTGTTTCAATTAATTCCCAACAAATTCTGGTCTAGTCTGTTACTGGGATACTCAGTTTCGTGTTCTTGTTTTCGTGTGCTTATTTTTTCTTGGAGGTTTATAGACGGACAAATAAAGTATCATACATTTTATGGTAGCGGGATTTTCACCCTTTTTAGCAGCCAGAAAGTACCAAGCCGTAGGATATGGGAAGCCTTACCCACGCACTGAAAGTATGCATGTGCGCTGTGTACTAGATTTGATGGAAACCGGTGTTGATGTCTTTATTTTGCCCAGTGGAGATACACTTACGTTTGTAAGTCAGTCCCCGTTGTACGCAAGAGCTGCGCTGGGGTGTCACAGGAGATACCGTCACTGTTTCATAGCCCGCGCCTATTCATGAGGTAACCAGACCATCGTACAACGCGATAAACAGCTTCCATTCGCTCATGAACGTTTTTGATAAAAGCGAATTTCGGAATTTGGATGTGGTGGAGAGCACTGGCTTGTTCGTTGATAGCCATTTTGCGCGTTCTGTGTAGTGTGTGAACGTG
>Ga0209629_10002513_pt1 | contig 12557 bp, 8 predicted proteins | sample TergutCu122P5_FD_187286 | JGI IMG/M metagenome (GOLD analysis project Ga0209629, IMG submission 187286) | Cubitermes ugandensis P5 segment gut microbial communities from Kakamega Forest, Kenya - Cu122 P5 (SPAdes) (version 2) | ecosystem: Host-associated > Arthropoda: Insects > Digestive system >... | reverse complement strand
AAGGGTGGAAGAGTTCAAATATTTGGGATCAACGTTAAGAAATAAAAATTCTTTTCAGGAAGAAATTAAGAGCAGATTGAAGGTAGGGAATGCTTGCTATTATTCAGTGCAGAATCTTTTGTCTTCCAGTTTGCTATCAAAAAAGTTAAAGATCAAGATATATAGAACTATAATATTACCCGTTGTTCTGTGTGGGTGTGAAACTTGGTTGCTAACATTTAGGGAGGAATGTAGGCTGATGGTGTTTGAGAATAGGGTGTTGAGGAGAGTATTTGGGGCTAAGAGGGACGAGGTGACAGGGGAATGGAGAAAATTACATAATGAAGAGCTTAGTGATCTGTGCTCCTTACCGAATATTGTACGGGTGGTAAAATCGAGAAGAATGAGATGGGCGGGGCATGTGGCACATATGGGGAGGGGAGAGGGGTGCACAGGGTTCTGGTGGGGAAACCTGAAGGAAAGAGACCACTGGGGAGGCCCAGACGCAGATGGGAGGATAATATTAAGATGGATCTTCAGGAAGTGAGAGGGGGTTGTGAGGATTGGATGGAGTTGGCTCAGGATAGGGACAGGTAGTGGGCACTTGTAAGTACGGTGATGAACGTTTGGGTTCCAAAAATGCGGGGAATTTCTTGACTAGCTGCAGAACCAGTTAGCTTCTCAAGAAGGACTGTGCTGCATGGAATAAGTAAGTGAGTAAAGCCTTTATATAAGGAAGGAGATAAAACTGAATTTTCCAACTACAGGCCTATCATTTTCTAAAATTATTTATAAAAGATTGTATTGTCACTTAATTAATAATAATATTTTGGTCAATGAACAATTTGGTTTTAGAGAAAAATTATCTACTGAAATGGCAACTTACACACTTTTAAACAACGTATTGTCATCACTAGATAGGAAAAATTTTGTTGGTGGATAATTCTGTGACTTGCAAAAGGCATTCATTTGTGTTAACCATAACATACTTTTGGCTAAAATGGAGTTTTATGGGATTTCAGGTATAGTAAATAAATTAATGAGATCATATTTAGAAAATAGACATCAGAGAGTCACAATGAAAAATATTAAGCTTAATAAAGTATCTTCTAAGTTGGAACATGTAAAACATGGTCTTCCACAGGGCTCTGTATTGGGTCCGTTACTGTTTCTCATTTACATAAATGATTTTTAATTAACCATAAGCAAAATAGCTAACCCCATATTATTTGCGGACGATACAAGCATTATTATATCAAACACTAGTCATGAGGAATTTTAAAGTAATATTAGTTTTGTTTTGATTGAAAAAATTAATTGGTTCCAGAGTAATTTGTTAACACTGAATTGTGACAAAACACATTTCTTGCAATTCTTAACAAAAAAAAAAGTAATGAAATGAAAATGCAAATAATGTCTTCTAATACAATAATTACTTATATTAATAGTACCAAATTTTGGGGGTTAATCATTGATAGTACATTGTCATGGAAGGATCACATTACTAGACTAACATCAAAACTAAATAAGGCTTGTTATACAATAAGAGCAATAAAGCCATTTATACCTTTAGATGCAACGTAAATGATCTATTATTCCTGTGTTCACTCAGTTATATCTTATGGTATTATCTTTTGGGGTAATTCTCATCTTAGTGACAGTATTTTTAAAATTAAAAAAAGGATAATAAGAGTCATTACAAATTCTGGTAGATGCGACTCATGCTGTACGCACTGCCTCTGGATTTCAGGGTACATAAGGGTTATGAACGTAGTTGTTCATTTATATAAAGCTGGTTCACAAGAATAACAAGGATTAGATTTATTAACACTTAAACACTTTACTGGCACTGCTAATATGTGGTGTCACAATATCTTGGTTTACATGAATAGTGCCCTGTTGGTGCACTTTGTTATATACTCGTGTCTACAGGTGTAGAGCATGATATTTTAACGTACGGTATACAGAACTTCCTAATAAGAACTACTGCACTGTGGTGCTGACTGTTGTACATCGCTAATTGTTGCACTGTGGTGCTAATTGTACGTCACTAATTGTTGCACTGTGGTGCTGATTGTTGTACGTCGCTAATTGTTGCACTGTGGTGCTGATTGTTGTACGTCGCTGAGTGATGCACTGTGGTGCTAATTGTTTCGTCCCTAATTGCCTGCTGCTCCCACTGAATAGCACACGCAGTTACACGTCTTGGACGTGGTGCCGCACCGAGAGGACTGAAGCATTAGGACGCTAAGTCAGCCCGCGTAACTCAGGACAAAGGGTGAAAACTGGATCAAACTGGATCCACCTGTGTGCGAGTTAGCATATGGAAGCTTCTAGAATGTCATAACCACTTACCTCGTGACGATTACGTCAGCTTGGGGTGTGTGGATGCGTGCCTTACATTATGTGGTGCAATCAAAGATGCACGAAAATGTATGGAATACAAATTATGCCCATTAACAATTATAAATCAAAATTAATGCACAATATGACACACAAAATTTGTCCCTTGCGTGAACACATGCCATAATTTTTATAAAAAGTTACAAATATTGCCACTCCCGTCCCAATATATCTTCTCATTACTTGTTTTTGTCAAGAAGAATAGAGGTTGCTTTATATCTAATTCTGAGATTCATGATATTAATACATGTCATAACCATAATTTACATTTGCCTCCCACAAATCTAACACTAGTGCAAAAAGGAGTTCTTTTTTCTGGAAATAAGATTTATAACCACTTACCATTAAACATTAAAATGTTTTCTAAAGATGCTAAGCACTTCAAATCTACACTAAGAACCTACCTTACAGAACATGCGTTCTGTAGTCTCAACGAATATTACCAACAAACTTCCTAATGATTATGGTTCTTTTCATATATTTTACTTTTGATTAATAAGTAATTATTCAATTATAATTTTAATTTATACATATTTTTATTACCGTCATTATTCATCTTATTACTGTATTGTATTATGACAAATGCCTTGCACACTTATGTAGACTGATTCCATATTTGTAAAGATCTAAGGAAGGTGAATAAATATGATATGAATTTATAAGAATGAAACTTTTTAAAACAGATCTGAATTGATTTATGTCATGAGATGTATTTTTTATGTTAGTAGGAAGGTAATTAAAAACTTTAATCCAGAATAAAAGGGACTTTTTTAAAAAGTTGTTAAGTTTGCAGTTGTAGTATGTAAATCAACTAAACCTAGTGTTAATATTGTGAATTGCTGAATTTGATTCATATAAATCTCTGTTTTTGGCAACAAATAATAAAAGGGAAAATATATATTGTGATTTGAATGGTAGAATTTTTAGATTCTTGAATAAATGAAAACAAGAATCTTCGATTTTTGTCATTCATAATTATTTGAATTATTCTTTTTTTAATTTTAAAAATAGTAGGGCTGTAAGCAGAATTGTCTCAGAGAATTATGGCATATGATAGGATAGAATGAAAATATGAAAAGTAAATTGTCCTTAGTGTATCTTGGTACTTAAAATGCTTGACACACCTAATTGCATAGCATGCTGTGTTTAGTTTAATCATCATTTGATCAATATGGTTTTTCCATGACAAGGAACAACTGTCTGTATCTAACACAAGAAATTTAGTATTTTTAGTTTAATCATTTTATTGTCACAACTTATGTTTATATTAATTTCATGACTATTTTTAGGCCTAAATTATAAAAAGTAGTTTTTATCGGTATTTAATGATAATGACGTATCTCTGAACCAGTTGTTTATATTATCAATTATACTGTTAATACCGTCTTCAAATTTTGAGGGACTAGGATTTGTAATTATTATGCTTGTGTCATTTGTAAATAGAACCGGTTTCGATGGGTCAGCTATTATATTCAGAAGATCATTTATATGGATTAATGTGTTACTGAGAACCAGCGATGTGTAAAACGCAGGATTGGCTAAACAGTTCGAGGGACATTGACTTGCGCAAGTTTCTCCCGAGGTCTTTGGTATGTTAGTTAGTTGGTCACCCTGCCATGTGCAACACCTCTATTCGTGGAAAAGCATCAGGTAGGGTGCTGTTTGCAGAAAGTTTTGTTTGAGGTGTGGAAACTCTAGGATTACAGTTGATGGCGTGTTAATGATTTGTTGCATAGAAACTGAGAAATTTTCTGCATATTTTGGTTAGGAATTGTTTCTAATTACTGTATATTTCGGGTTTAATACTAAAGATAGCACAAAAATTTTTCAGCTACAGAGAGCACGCCGTGTTCGTGTTTATTATTTTGTAAATTTTCGTTCTGTCTTTTGTATAATTCCAGTCAAACATATTATAAATTGTAAATATTCAAGTTGTGTATTTTAATTGAACTAGTCCGTACACTATTTCAAGCAAGTTACTTGAAGTGCGATTGTTGGTTTGGACCACATCCGATGTGTTCCCAGAGCAGGGCTGTACATCTGCCATAGAGAGTAACATTCTAGCCTGCATTCCTTCCTGCATCTGGCACTATTTGGAATATTGTATGAATTCCTGAAAGATACCATTGTCGTTGAGCTGGTAAATGACAGGGTAACCAACTGATGTCAGCGATTAACCATGTCAGATTACTACATTTTGTGTGATATATCTGGATACCAGTGACTTTGCCTCTTTAGTTTATACTGTTAGTAGGTTGTCCCAAGCCAAGTAGGTAACCACAATGAAAACATTTACTTGTGTTGAAGGAGCAAGAGTATTGTCAGTGGTTAGTGGGGATAGAATTATGAAAGAATTAAGTACTAGAACGTCTTTGTCAGAGTTGTGCATTAGTCTGGATCCATTGTATGACTGCGCTGTGTCAAAGCTATTGCATCCCGTTCCTTTGTGTTGTATCTTTATGATATTTTGTGTATGTGTAATTTATGTGATTCACTTAATGTGAAATGTACCTTTATCTTTCTGCCTCCTCTATGCAAACATAGTGATTACGGAATTTTATATGTAGTTTGAACTGTAGTTTATTTATATTGCAAACCTGGTCTCTTGTATTAAGGGAAGGGCAGAGCTTGAGGGTGTTTAACACCAGTGTAGTGAGAAAATTGGGCCCTAATATACATGAAGTGATGGGAAGGTTGGTAAATTTGCGTAACTCATTTGTTGGAAGTTTTAATCGAATGGTTTGCTTTGATCAAATAATGACATTGCAGCACTAAAAGGTGCCATCAAAAAGGCATTGAAACTGGTGTTGGAGAGAGAAGAAAGGAGAATATTTGGTAGACCTAGGCATAGGCAGGATTCTGTTAAATGCATTAGTGCATTGTACTGAGTTCAGATCTTCCCAGGAGTGAAATTTCCAAACTAGAATTAATGCATGATGTATCTACTTGTGCTTCAATATTTTTGAACCTGTATATGATCAGGTGCAGATTGCATCAGTATTGCTTCCATATCGGAGGAGAAAGTACTTGTGTTCTGAACCATAATGGCCAGTGAACTGGTGTCACTAAATGACCTACCAGATGAAATTCTACTGAAAATCCTATCATATGTTGGACCAGAGGACTTATGCCTCTCCATTGCCAGAGTGTGTAAACAGTGGAATGTTTTGGCTAAAGATACGATGCTCTGGAAAACACTTTCTTACAAGTGTGATCGTGATTCTAGTATCAGCCGTATTATCCAGGTAAGATGTACTACATTGTTAGGGTTTAGGACTAATTAGCTTATGAATTTTGCCCAACCTAGTGTTTTAAAAGTACAAAATCAAACAAAATCTTAAAGAGCACTTCAGAAATTGGACCTCTTTCCTTCCTGATGTAAGACAAGTTGCTAAAGGCTTACATTGTGTGATGCCAAGTGGTTGTTACTGGTAATTTCTGTGTTAATGCTAGGAGGTTTGTTCAAGAAGTTTCCGGATTGGAATTGTAGTGGTTCACTGGGAGGGATATGTTTGCAACCAGTCTTGACATGTTCGTACTTGTCTTAGCAACTCATGACACAAGTTGGAAGTGGCTGTGTTTGCTCAGGTGGCTGCAATAGGTCGCGGAAGTAACGCATGCGTTTATGTCATAGCGATTTTTACGATATGTGAAAGTACCGAACAACGCATTTGCATCAAGTTTTGTTTTAAAATTGGAAAAATCGCAACGGAAAAGTATCAATTATTGCAACAAGCATACGGTGAAGATGCAATGGTCTTAAACAAGTGTTTGGTTCCGTCGATTTAAAGAGGTTAGAAACTCCGTTTAAAGCGACCCCCGCTCGGGTCGACCGTCAACATCGAGAAACGAGGAAATGATAAAGTTAGAACCATCGTTCGCAATAACAAGAGATTGACAGTACGAGAAATAGCGGATGACATTGGGATCTCCGTGGGCTCATGCGATGCAATTTTACCGACGATCTGCACACGAAACGTGTGTGCGTGAAGTTTGTGCTGCGTTTGCTGACAGATGACCAACATGAGCAATTCAGACAATCGCCGGTGATTTGTTGGAGCTTTCATTGAAGACGTGCAGTTTCTTAAGAACATCGTGACAGGTTACGAGTCCTGTGTCTACGGGGTACGACCTGGAGACAAAACAGCAATCGTCACAGTGGAAGGGTCCCTCGTCTCCGCCACCAAAGAAGGAGCGCCAGGTGCGAAGCAAAACAAAGGTCATGTTATTGGCGTTTTTTGATTCTGTGGGTATCGTACACCATGAGTACGCTTCCGACGGGCAAACAATTAACAAGGAATTTTACCTGGAGGTCTTGCGACATTTGCATGAATAAGTTCGCCGAAAACGACCAGAAAAGTGGCGGCATGGCGACTGGATCCAGCACCACGACAGTGCGCCCGCACACACTTCACTTCTTGTGCAGCAGTTTTTGGCTGAACACGGCACTTCTCAGTTGCAGCAGCCGCCATACTCACCAGATCTCGCACCGTGTGACTTTTTCCTATTCCCAAGGCTTAAGAAAGTTCTTAAAGGACAACGATTTGAGGCAACGGAGGACATCAAATGAAATTCGACGAAGACACTATTAGACGTCCCGAAAGAGGAGTTCGCAAAATGTTTCCAACAGTGGCAGAAACGTTGGGCGAATTGTGTAGCTGTGGAAGGGAACTATGTTGAAGACAATAAGGGTTAAAACCCCGTAAGTTTTATCTACTTCGTGTACTGTGGTCAGTCCGGATACTCTTTGAACAAACCTCGTATGTTACAACCTTGACTGCAGGTTCTGTTCCTACTGTGGGCAGAGATTTTAACATTAATTTATCTTGGTAATGTGTATTTTGAATTTCATTGGTATAGTGTGGCTGAAATAATGACTTTGTAGGTTTGAAGTAATACCACTGATCTCATCAATGCTGTATACCTATCTGCAGCATGAACTTACTTTGTGTTAGTAATGAATAATATTATGTGATATTAATTTTTATGCTATAAATAAGACATTTTAATATGTTGGTAATAATTAGATTTTTTCCGTATGATGTGAAACATGTAGATAACTGTTTAGAAAACACGTTAGTTGGTTTAGTTGTAACAGTAGTAGTAGTAGTAACAGCAGCAGCAATAGACCTTTTTGATCACAAGTTACCCCTGGTGACCCTGTTGGATTTTATTAGCAAGAAGTACTGGTTCTTGCTACCCCTTATTTGTTCTGACATTTCCTGTTTTTCATGGTCTTATAAATCACGTCCCTCCATTGCACTGTTTTAGATTGCAGTTTTGATGTTGCACCAGTTCATCTTCAGGGTTCCTCATATTTCTGCTGATCATCTTGTACACTGTCTTCCTTATTTTCCACTGCCATTTGTCACTCCTAATATCAAATCTTTTTTCATAGAATCTGTGCTGTGCATTTTATGTCCAAAATATTTCAATTTCCTGATGGTGGCCGAAGTTTCCAGAGAGTGCTTGGGCATAATTTGGTTAGTCACAGATGCATTCATCCTTCTTCCTGTCCATGGTATCATCATTCTGTCTTTTATCTGGTCTCCTTTGCACCCATACAGCACTACTGGAAAGACTCTTGTCTACATTAGCTTAACTTTTGTGTTTGTTGTTGAGTCTTCCAAGTCTTTTATGATTTTTGTCAAATTTCCCATCGCTTGTTTGCTCAAGCTTATTATTTTCTTGGTCTCTTCATTGGTGAAGCTGTCATTGGTGATGAGAACCACCAAAAACTTGTAGTTAGTTAATGTGCTGATATCTTCACCATCTGAAAAGATGTTTACATATTCCACAGTGCTTATTACTGTAGTTTTTTGTAGGTTAAAATTACGACCCACCCTGTCACTGCTGTTTTTGACAGATCAATCATGTCATCCTTGTATTCGACTAGTAGAGTGGTATCATCGGCGTATGTGAGAGTGTTTATTTTTCATGTCCATTTTCCGATACCTATTTCCATATCACCTACTTCTCTTGTCTTTGTAATGTATTCACTGTATAGATAAACAGACCAGGAGATAAGATGCAACCTTGTGTTACAACTTTTTGGATTGGGAATCATTCTGTTGTGCTTTAGTCAAACTACACTTGGCTTCTTTCTCTGTGTGTAGGTCTCGTATTAACACTGTCGAATGCTTGGTTATTCCCAAATTTCTTATGCTGTTCCACATTTTAAATGCTGCACACTATCAAAATCCTTTGTGTAATCTGTAAAACATTTTGACATTTTTGTGGTGCTCCCTTTCGCTGTCCATGATTCACTTACATTAGCTATTTGCCCCATGCCCTTTTCTTAATCCTGCTTGTTCCATTGGCAGTTCATTCCCTACATACAACTCAAGTTGTTTCTGAATAATTCTCAGGAGGATCTTATTTGCATGAGGAAATAGTGCAGTGGTGCAGTTGTTTGTGCATTTTGTGACATCTCGTTTCTTGGGTGAAGGTATGAAGATATGTTAGGTGCTTTACGTGTTCATGATTCAGAAGAAATGTTTTAACCCCTCCTGGAAGAGCTGTGGTCATATTTATGTCTTCCTAGTTTGTTAGGTCTGAGTGTACTTTATTTCATGTTTGGTAAATTTTTTGTCATACATTGAATACACTTTCAGTTGCAGGAAGAGTTAAGAAACTAATAAAAATTAATAAAGCATGAAATATATGAAGAATTTGGTATGGAGAGCATTTCAGTGCATGGAAATTGTGGAGGTAGAGAACTGAAAAAAAATTTCTGTCTGATGTTTGTGTATAAATTGATTATTAGTAACACCAAGGTGTGCCACCAACAAAGTGTATAATATAGACTCAAATATGTCACTGAATTCAGATTTGTCAGAGCAATATACAGATATTAAAATATAACCAAGAGTAACTATTTTATTTTCAGTAGTATGTGAATATCCTGGTCAGAATATAATGGGAGCAACAGTAACAAAGCAGCTGTTTGTTGTTGTGATGGCAGATCAGATTTAAATGGCCAATAATAACGCAATATTAACTTGGAGGTTGTGTTTATTAAATTTTACGTAGTGGGAAACTAAATTTTCCACAGAATTAGACTATGAAATTTTATAGCCATTAAGTTATAATTTGTGCAGGTCTAGTAATGTAGATTGAAGCAGTTTAAGGAAAGTATGAGTTGTCAGTTTCTGACAGGAGTGTGGATGAAGATTCAGGTCTTGTGGTATGATATGCTGTGGTGGCTAGTAAATACAGATATTTTGGGGGAATGCACTGCCTGTTCCTTCATCATCTATCAGTCTTGGGTGTGTAACATCCATAAAGATTTTAATCTTCTGGTTATGGAATACAGCATTTTATAAGGGGTTCATGGAATTTATTTTAGTGATGGACAGAATAAACTGCTGATTAATCACTCCTTTACAGGTGGTAAATGTGGCACCTGCACTGCACTCGCTCATTCTCTGTGAGCGTGGGGATGTGGAGCTTATTCTGGAATATCATTTTCGCTACCATCATGATCTCAGGAAACTGATTCTTGAGCATTGCTGGCTTGGTGACGATAGCACTGGCCTCTTATCTTCTATTGTGGCCTTGTACCCGGATCTGGAGGTCCTATCAATGGAGTTTTGCCATCCACTTTCGTCCACTGGTTACTCTCTCATCCCATGCCTGAAGAAACTCTCTGAACTGAACCTTTCATACTGTCGGGTAAATTGTGTATGTTAAACCTTTAGAGACCCATGTTTTCATACGTGATGCATGTAAGAGAAAACCCCTAGAAATACATTTTATATATTTAGGCAAGGAAGAAATTTACTACATTTTAGAGTCTTTCTGCATTATATCAGTTTTATCTTCCACAATATGGCGTTTATTTCGTGAATTTATCATTTTCTGTTCAAGTAATACATTTTTCATAAAGCATGTGCTAAAATTTAAATACCCACCCTGTTAGGATAAAGGTAAACTCTTTACTGCTGCTGAAAACATTCCATTTTTGAAAAAAAAACTTGATTTTTGCATGATTTAAAGTGTGGTCACAATATTGAGGTTGGACATGCCCAATTTCTTAACCTGTTCTTTGCAAGTGTGCATCTGTCAGTGGTACTGAGGTACATTTATTACATGTAGCAATGTACTGCTGGAAAATGAAATCAGTAATAGACAGAAGTTACGTGGGTACCCAAATTGTGTATAGTTCAGCAAAACTGAACTCCGTGGCCTTAGTCCGCGAGCGAACTATACCGACAGAGCGGCCGCCGCCGGTCGGCGAAGTTAGTGCCAACTTTTTGCGGGTAGAGGGGTGTCACGTTGTCAGCGCAACGAGTCCCCACGGCCGTTAATCTTTGTTTTCTAGACCTGGAGCCACTACTTTTTTATTCAAGTAACTCCTCAATTGACCTCACGAGGCTGAGTGGACCCCGTTCCAAACCCACTACTACTCAGAAAAATCTGGGAGCGCCGGGAATCGAACCCGGGACCTCTGTATCTGTAGCCAGAAACTCTGACCACTAGACCACAGAGGGCAATAGCTGCATTAAACTAGAAGTTGGATTTTCAAAATATGTGTGTATTTGACATTGGAGGAACATTTGAAAAGAGTTTTAGGTCTTAAGGAGAAACATATTTTGTGTTATGTACATTTTTTTTTATTTTGTACAGTGGGCTGCTTTTGAGAAATGTGGCATGTTTGATTTGGTCTTAACGTAAAATAGAGACTGGTTGGGCATTAAATTTGTACTCCTAATCCTTTGGTGCCTAATGTCACGTATAACTCATGCAGTTAGATGCTCCAAATTCTTAGCATCATGCAAAGATACGGACATTTAATAACATCCTTGATGTGGCTGTCATTTAAATCCCAGTTGTCTGCAGCTCCCACTTGACGTATAATTCTGGCGTTAAAGGATTAAAGTAAAGGTAAAATTCACCCTAGAAAGGCCACAAAGGCCCGGAGGCGAGTAGATGTATAGCTCTACTCCCTTCTTAAATTTTGTGCTAGACGGGATGGGTGATCAACACCACACCCCGCCCTATTTACCACTGGGACAGACCCGGTACCATTTGTATAGGAGGCTGGGTGGCCCCAGGGCTGGTCTGGATGGGTATGGAAAATCTTGCCCTCACTGGGATGTGATCTTCAGACTGTCTATCCCATAGCAAGTCACTATACCCAACTGTGTAATACCAGAGGATTAATAAAAACTCAAAAATCTAATTTGATGTATGTGACCGTGCATCATATATGAAAATGACGAGAGGTACCAACTTGATGCAACAATTATGATTTGTTATCATAAATAACTACATGTTTCGGACATCTGTATGTCCATCTTCAGGAGTGCAGGTTGTGTACTGCTGCATGTGGTGTTCAGCACTGTAAAAGATAACTAGGCGTTAGTGGTTGGTTTCATTCTATGTTGTTCGTCGTGTTGTGTGCTTGTTGGTTTAGGTTATGCTGTATGTTGAGTTGAGGTGCCACATAGTATGTGTTATGCTCACTAGAGTGGGTGGAAAGTGCAGCGGTGGGCAGGGGCATGTAGTGTGTGGTTGTTGTAATGTGTGTATGTGTCTAGCTTGGGTGTGGGGGAGGGGGTGGTGTATAAGCGGTTGTATGGGAGAGTGGTGTTGGAGTGTGTGTTGCAGGTGAATGGGTGCAGGTGTTAATGGAGAAGAGATGGTACTTACCTAGGTGTGGTGGCTGTGGTCCTAAGGAGCTGGTGTGTAGTTTTGTGGTGCACTGTGTGTGAGTTTGTATCCAACTGGCATGGTCATGTTAGGGGCTGGGAAGGGTCAATGGCAAGAAGGAGCAGAGGGTTCGGATCACCCCAGCATTGTTCAGGGATGGGTTTCTCTTCTTTGTGGAGGGAATGTATACAGGGTGTAACAGGAGGAACGGACCAAACTTCGGGAGGGTGTTCCTTATGTTAAACTGTACCGATATAACCCAAAACACCTGTGTCCAAAGTTGAACGGTTTCCGAGATAATGGCAAGTGAAGTTTGAAACTTTGACAGCTGTTACACACTTACTGATTACCAAATTCATATTGAAACTGGCAGAAATATGTGGTTTCTGTAATATTAATATCTGTACTTAACATCAAAGTAACTTGTGAGTGACATAAAGCCATTAATTTGAACTGCAAAGTTCCTCGCACTCGTGTAATAGTTATACATAGGGTTCGAAGTACTATACATCACACTGGAA
>Ga0209629_10002511_pt1 | contig 12559 bp, 10 predicted proteins | sample TergutCu122P5_FD_187286 | JGI IMG/M metagenome (GOLD analysis project Ga0209629, IMG submission 187286) | Cubitermes ugandensis P5 segment gut microbial communities from Kakamega Forest, Kenya - Cu122 P5 (SPAdes) (version 2) | ecosystem: Host-associated > Arthropoda: Insects > Digestive system... | reverse complement strand
TTTTGAAATGTGGAGGACGATTTTCCTAAAATGTCTGTGATGAAAGCGAATCGTTTTTTATAAATACGTTTTTTCCATTGCATTGTTTCCCTGTAATTCAGCAAGGTAAGAGCAAGTTTTGGCAAGATTGACAGGCAGACAGGCCAGAGATTGAACCAGCCCCAAACTAAGTTTAACACAACGGATAGCACAAAAAATGAAGCCCAGAAAATCAGGGACACAGTGATGGTAGCATATACGGGCGCAGCTTTTATTTTCTTCCATACAACATAACTTAACAGGATGGTAGTCATTAAACTCCATAACAACCTTTGTGTTATTGCATTTTCTATTGTACTGGGTGTTATTACATTTTTTATTGTACTGTTTCCTTCAATACCAAAGTTTGATATGCTTTCTATTAAAGTCCCGAAAAGGGCGATCGCTGAAACCACCAGCAAAACAATCGCCAAAGACATAAAACTTCTTCTTTTCTTTTTGATGGAAGTAAATAGAAAATTCTTGACGTTCAGTGAGATATTATTGATCCACGAATACAAAAAGAATTCCGACTGCTTGATCGTTTCGTCTCCCTGCAGGAGGTCTTCCTTCGATTTTTGATGTTCGATCCAGTATTTCGACAGGTTTTCATAATAATTGTTGGCGTCGATAAAAAATTTCTCCTGTCCGATCCAGTCCTGAATGACTTTCCACGATGAAATCAGGATTTCGTGCACAATACTTACCGTAGCCTCATCATTTTCGTCTTTGCCGGAAATGAGTATATGTCTGTCAACCAAGTTGTCAATCAATTGTTTGTGCAGTTCGGATTTTTGCAAGTCTTTGCGTAAGGCCGTTTTGCGAACGTAAACATTTTTGTTTTCAATCGACGGGGCGATTAAGGCGCTCAATATCTGGTAGAACAGCTCCTTTTCTTTTGCTGAAAGCGTCTGATGGAAATTATCTACATATTTTATAACTGCGCCGTCTATCTTCCCGATATCTTCGTAAGCCTTAAATGTCAGTACATTATTCTCGTCGCGCAAATTATACAGTTCGGACAGTGCAAACTCAATCAATGGCAAATCATCTACGCCTTTATTGATGTCATAGATGATGGTTTTATTGAGCGACATCCCCTGTTCGTTGACTTCCCATTTCAGACCTGCCTTTTTGGCAGGCTCCTCAATGATTTCCTGTAATTCGGAACGCAGGATTTTAGGAAGATCGAAGACGATGCTGTCATTTTTGAGTTCCGACAGTTGAGGATAGGCGATAAAGCGATGGTAAAAATCATTACGCATCGAGAAAATCATCCAAATCTTGCGTGTCGAAGCCATGCCTCTCAACAAGTTAAATGTCTTGAGGCGTTCTTCTTCTGTGATTAACGGGTCGGTAAATATCTCTTCAAACTGGTCGATAAAAAACAACACCGATTCATGGGAGTTGTCCGGTAAAATATCTGCCACATGACCGAAATTGACTTCTTTCCCCATCATCAGGTCCTTACCAATCTCTTTTTCAAACAATACGGGGAATGCCTCGCCTAATTTCGACCGTATGCCATTGTAGATATTCCCCCTGAACTGGCTGGGCATGATATCGTACCATTTCCATTTTGTGTTTTCAACCCACTCATATTCAATCATATCCGGCAATAACCCTGCCCGTACTAATGACGATTTGCCTGAACCGCTCTCGCCCAGGATTAACAAACAGGGGGCTTTTTCAGGTAACAGGCGGTTGAGTTTTTCTTCTATCAGGTTGATAGTGTGGCGTCTGCCATAGAAAATTGCGTTCTCGTCGTACCTGAACGACCGCAAGCCGACATACGGATTGCCTTCCCATTCAATTTTTCCGGCGTCGTTCCCGATCTTTTCAATGATCAGCCGCCGCAGATGTTCCGTAAGTTTTTGTTCAAAGGTGGTGGGCGCTTCAAACTGATGATAGGCGCCATAGACGGTTTTTGTGCTGGGGTCGTAAAATCTTTCGTGGATAAATCGCTGTGCTTCTTTCAGTTGCTTCCCTATTTCCTCAAAATCAAAACCTGCGCTTGCAGAGGATTGGACAATAACGTCGGTAATCGGTGCGTTTTTGATATAGGCCAAAATAGCAGGTACGCCTGTCATTTGATTGGCAGCGTACATCACGTCAAATTCGTATTCGGTGCCGGACATGTAGAGACTGCCATCCGGCTTCATAAATCGCTTATCCAACGGTGTACCTAATCGCGACCACAGTATAAATACCGCAATATCAACGAGATTGGCATTCACGATACGGTCAATGCCTTCCTGGAAAGAAGATGTTGCCTGCAACGGCATATCTTCCCACAAGAGCGCTTCGAGCGTCACCGAAGCAGCAAATTCCTTTCCTAATTTGGCAATGGTGCGCTTGGCAATTTGCCTTTCATAGATCACGTCGCTGGGAGACGATATGAATATTTTAATGGTTGGTTTACACATTGTTAAAAGCCTGCATCAACTCCCTCCATACCGGCTTTCGACTACTTTCCAGTCCACAATTTTCCACAAACTGTTCAAATGGTCGGCACGGCGGTTTTGAAAATCAAGGTAATAAGCATGTTCCCACACATCGAAGGTCAACAGGGGCGTTAATCCTTTCGTAAGCGGATTACCGGCATTAAACTCCTTCACAATCAGTAGTTTTCCTTCATTGTTGGCTGCCAGCCATACCCATCCTGAACCAAATAAACCAACTCCGCCGGCTTCAAATTCCTTCTGGAAATTTTCAAACGTACCCCAAGTTTCATCAATCGCTTTGGCTAATCGACCGGAAGGTTTTCCGCCGCCTGTCGGCGAAAATTGAGTGAAATAGAGGTTATGGTTCTTAATTTGTCCGGCATTATTGAAAATCCCCCCATCCGATTCTTTGACAATGGTGTCTAAATCAGCATTTTCAAATTTGGTGCCCTTCACGAGATTATTCAGGTTATTGACATAAGCCTGAAGATGCTTACCATGATGAATTTCAATGGTTTGCTTCCCTATGACCGGTTCAAGAGCGTTTGCTGCATAAGGTAATTTAATTAATTCAAACATATCACTAATTATTTAGAAATTAATGTGCCAAAGGTAGTATTTTTTTCTTGTATTGAACAAATTTCATCATCCAAAAAAAGTAGTATATTTGCATTTTTTCTTCATTTTATCAAGGGCGCAAATGGCAAAATCTTTGTTATTTTACTTATAATAATTTGATAATTAGTATTTTAATTGAATTAAGGTGATGGAAATATTGCATACTTTTTTACTTCCGGCAGCGTGGATTGCATTGCTGACTTTGACTTTTTTAGAAGTTGTTTTAGGGGTGGACAATATTGTGTTTTTATCGATTATGTCTGCAAAACTGCCTGACAGTCAGCAACCTAAGGCAAGAACGATTGGTCTGTTAGGCGCCATGGTCATGCGCGTCGTTTTATTGTTCTGTATATCATTGCTTATGCAGTTGACGAAGCCTGTTTTTCACTTTGACACGTCCTGGTTTGACGGGGTGGTCACTGGACAGAGCATCATCGTTTTTGTAGGAGGCTTATTTCTTCTGTATAAGAGCGTTACGGAAATTCACCATAAATTGGAGGGCATCGAGGAACGTGCCTCAAATGCCGGAAGGACAGGTTTCTGGTCTGTGGTGCTGCAAATTATTGCGTTAGATATTGTGTTTTCTTTTGACAGTGTTTTGACTGCAGTTGGTTTGGTGAGCTTTACCGAATTTGGTTATGCCGGCGCCATGACCATTATGATTGCGGCAGTCGTTATCTCTATTCTTGTCATGATGCTGTTTTCAGGGCCGGTCAGTAAATTTGTCAACACACATCCTACCATACAGATGTTAGGTCTTTCTTTTCTGATTTTGATTGGCGTGATGCTGATTGTTGAAGCCGCCCATTTATCTCAGATTTCTATTTTTGGTTCCGTCGTCGGGGCAATTCCAAAAGGTTATATTTATTTTGCGATTGCTTTCTCTTTATTAGTCGAAGTCTTAAATATGAAAATACGCAAGAAATCGAAATCAGCCTGAATTTTAAGCCTTAAATCGCTTTAATCTCAATGCGTTGGTAACCACTGAAATAGAACTGAAACTCATGGCTGCCGCTGCGATCATCGGATTGAGGAGCGGTCCACCGAATATGTACAGCACGCCCGCCGCTATGGGAATGCCAATGACATTATAGCCGAATGCCCAAAACAGATTTTGTTTGATAATACGGATGGTTTGCCTGCTTAAACGGATGGCTGTCAGCACACCGGCCAAATCAGTGTGCATCAGCACAATCCCTGCGCTTTCGATGGCTACGTCTGTGCCTGCCCCGATCGCGATGCCAATATCGGCTTGCGCCAGCGCCGGAGCGTCGTTGATGCCGTCGCCAACCATTGCCACAATCCGTCCTTCATCCTGCAAACGTTTTATTTCGAGTGATTTATCTTGCGGTAATACTTCAGCAAATACCCTGTCAATGCCTGTTTGCGCTGCAATCGCTTCTGCTGTCGTACGATGATCGCCTGTAATCATGACAACTTCGATGCCCATATTGCGCAGACTTTTGATGGCTGGTAAACTGCTCGGTTTCACCACATCAGCAACAGCAATCAATCCTGCACAAACACCATCAATCGAAACATACAACGGCGTTTTGCCCTGTGCTGCAAATTGTTCTCCGATTTGCTGCAATGTTTTGTCCTGCATGGCAGATTGCTCGCCTATTTGCTGCGTAACAAACTGTTCTTCTGTTTGTTGTGTTGCAAAAGGTGCACCTGCATATTCAGCGCGCCCTATTTTGACCATCTTTCCATTTACCTTTGCGCTGACGCCCATCCCTGTCTCGGATGAAAAATCCGTTGCCGGAAAAATTACTCTCGCTGCATTTACAACTGCTTGAGCGAGTGGATGTTCAGATAATTTTTCGACACTTGCCGCATAATTCAACACCGTATCGCCACCAATCACATCCGTAACTGTGGGCTTGCCTTCGGTGAGTGTTCCTGTTTTATCAAAAATGACAGTGTTGATTTTATGTGCGATTTCGAGCGCTTCACCGCTCTTGACGAGGATGCCGTTTGATGCGCTTTTACCGGTAGCGACAACAATCGCTGTCGGCGTGGCAAGTCCTAACGCACAGGGACATGCAATGACAAGCACTGAAATAAAGATGGTCAGCGCAAATTTTACGTCATACCCTGTGATGAAAAACCATGCCACCGCTGCCAAAAGCGCTATCGCAAAGACGATTGGAATAAAAAAACTTGACACAACGTCAGCCAAACGTGCAATCGGAGCTTTTGAACTTTGCGCTTCTTCTACCATCCTGATAATCTGCGCAAATGCTGTCTCTCTGCCTATCTTTTCCGTCCTGAACCGTATCGAACCTGTCGTGTTCAGTGTAGCCGCAAATACCGTGTCGCCCGCCTTTTTTGCGACAGGCATACTCTCACCGGTCAGCATGGATTCATTGATCGCCGTTTGACCCTCGATCACCACGCCGTCTACCGGAATTTTGGCGCCCGGCTTCACTAAAATCACATCGCCAACCTTGACTTCATCGATCGGAATTTCCTTTTCTACACCGTCTTGCACGATGATGGCTGTTTTCGGAGCTAACCCCATGAGTTTCTTGATTGCTTCACCGGTCCTGCCCTTGGCTATGGTTTCCAGCAATCTGCCGAGCAAAATCAGACTGATAATGACTCCGGCCGTTTCAAAATAAAGGAAATCAACATATTCCGTATGTCCTGTAGCAATTTGAAACGTATGATAAACGCCATAAATAAATGCAGCGCTTGTTCCGATCGCAATCAGCGAATCCATGTTTGGGCTTCGTGCAATAAGTGATTGAAAACCAACTGTATAAAACTCGTAACCAACGATGATTACAGGAATGACAAGCGCCAGTTGCACCAACGCATACGTCAGCGGATAATGCATCGGGTCAAGAAACGCCGGAAACGGCAGATGAAAAACAGGCAGCATCGGAGCCATCGCGAGATACAGTAATGGCAATGCAAAAGATGCCGAAATGATAAACTTCACCCACGACGCCCTGATTGCTTCAGTTTTTTGTAAGTAGAGTTTTTCTAAATCACTGCTTTCGAGCACTTTATAACCTGTTTTCTCTATCGTCTCGCGAATCAAAGGCAAGGTGATGTTTCGTGTATCGTATTCAACCGTAGCTTTTTCAGTTGCAAAATTGACAGCCACACTTTTGACGCCCTCCAATTTTTCCACCGCCTTCTCAATCCGTTGAGCGCAAGCCACGCACCCCATCCCGCCAATATCTAACTCTATTATTTTCATTCCCTTATATGCTAAAATTTGATGATACCATTCCATCATATTCTTGACCGTAGCTATCTATTTTAGCAGCATCTGCTGAAATTTCTTCGGGTATCATCATTACGTGAATCGTTTTGTTGATACAAAATTATGAAAAAATATTCTCAAATACAATAATTTTATGTATTTTTGCACTTTTTACAGTATTTTCGTAAAATAACATATCATAAAATTTGTAAACAGATGAAAAACAAATTGATTGCTTTATTAGGGTTGTCGTTCCTTATATTGATAAGTTGTGAACAGCAACCTTCCGGCTTCTCAGGGGGCAAAAAAGAGCCGGTAGACTATGTGAATAACAGGATAGGGAATATCAGTATCCTTCTGGTTCCTACTTTTCCGGTTACGCATCTGCCTAACAGTATGTTGCGAATGATTCCCGCACATAATGAATTTGTCACAGACCGTATGCAGGGTCTACCCTTGAATGTGCCTTCCCACCGGCAGGGCGACGTGCTTCATTTAATGCCTTATTGCGGTGATTACGAGGGCCTAAAGTCATTAAGAAATTATCGGTACGACCAGGAAATATCCACCCCGTATCAATATTCGGTTTGGCTGGATGATTACGCCATTACTGCCCGATTTGCACCTGCTGCGCGTGCGGGGATATTCAACTTTACGTTTGAGAAAGCCGGGCCTCGATATGTGATGCTGCGTACCGTACATGACGGAGAGCTATGTACAGACAAGAATACCATGTACGGATATGAAAATTATCATGGTATCAAGCACTATTTCTATGCTGAATTTGAGCAGATGCCTGTCGAGACAGGCGTTCCGGATACAACAGGAAGGACAGCTTGCTACGCTCAATTTGACAAGGACGTCAAGGAAGTCCGCCTTCGCTACGGAGTTTCCTATATAAGTGAAGAACAGGCACATAAGAACATGGAAAACGAAATTATCGGCTTCGATATCGAACCGGTAGCCAAAGCTGCCCGCGCCGAATGGAACAGAACCTTGGGAAAAATAATGGTCGAAGGAGGCACCGAATCTCAGAAAACGGTTTTCTACACAGCGCTTTACCGGGCACATGAACGAATGGTCAATATTACGGAAGACGGAAAGTATTTCAATGGCTTTGACAAGCAAATTCATGATACTGAAGGCGTTCCATTTTGGACGGACGATTGGATTTGGGATACTTACCATGCGTTGCATCCCTTGCAAATCATCTTGAATCCCAAAGAGGAAGAGGAAAAGCTGGCTTCCTATATCCGTATGTATGAGCAGAGTGAAGAAAAATGGATGCCGACTTTTCCGGTGGTCTACGGCGACGCTCATTGCATGAATGGCAACCATGCTGCGGTCATGTTTGCCGACGCCCTATGCAAAGGTCTGAAGTTTGATGTGGGGAAAGCGTTTGAGGGAATGAAACATACGGTGCTGACCGAAACAATGCTTCCCTGGCGGCGAGCGCCCAAGACAACGTTAGACGATTTTTACCATCAAAATGGTTGGTTCCCTGCGCTTCATCCGGGAGAAAAAGAGACTGAACCGCTGGTTCACAGTTTTGAAAAACGCAATGCGGTGGCCGTGACACTGGCAGCTTCCTTCGACGACTGGTCTATTGCTCAGTTAGCTAAATCGTTAGGAAAAGAAGAAGATGTGGATTTCTTCCTGAAACGCGCGCTCAATTACAGAAATTTATTCAATAAGGAAACAGGTTTTTTCCATCCGAAAGATAAACACGGTAAATTTATCGAGCCTTTCGATTATATTTTCTCCGGCGGTATCGGCTCAAGGGATTATTATGATGAGAATAATGCCTGGACATACAACTGGGATGTGCATCATAACATTGCAGACCTGATTGATTTATTTGGCGGCAAGGAGCCGTTCGTTGAAAAATTAGACAGGCTTTTTGTCGAGGGACTGAAACTGTCAAAATGGCAGTATTATGCTGTTCAGCCTGATGCGACGGGCAATGTCGGGCAGTTTGTGATGGGCAACGAGCCGAGTTTCCATATTCCGTACCTTTATAATTATGCAGGTCAGCCGTGGAAAACGCAAAAACGTATTCGTATGTTGCTTGAGAGCTGGTTTCGCGACGATTTGATAGGCATACCGGGAGATGAAGATGGCGGTGGAATGTCGGCTTTTGTCGTGTTCTCTTACCTGGGGTTCTATCCGGTTACGCCGGGTATACCTGTCTATACCATTGGTAGTCCGATATTTACGAAAGCAAGCATCAAATTGAGTAATGGGAAGACTTTTACGGTAGAAGCCAGAAACTCGTCGTGGGAAAATAAATACATCCAGTCTGCTACACTGAATGGCAGGCGTTTAGACCGGCCATGGTTTACGCATGAAGACCTCGTGAATGGCGGCACACTTGTCTTTGTCATGGGCAATCGTCCGAATGAGCAATGGGGGATTGCAGAGCCTCCACCGTCGTGGCAATGAACAATTAAGAATTAAAAATTAAGAATTAAGAGATTTCTCTCCGAATAGGACAACGAAAACTATAAACTGAAAACTATGGTCTGAAAACTGATAACTACTAAAAAATGGATAGCGAGAAAGGTCAATCGGCATTGGTATTGTTTTCCGGCGGTCAAGATTCGACGGTCTGTCTTTATTGGGCATTGCAGCATTTTAGGCATGTCGAAGCCGTATGTTTTCGGTATGGCCAACGTCATGAGATTGAGGTCGAAATCGCTGAACGCATTGCACAAAAAGCCGACGTTCCGTTGCGCATGATCCATGCAGAGGTGATCAGTCAGTTGAGCGACAACGCATTGACCAATCACCTGACTGACATGGACAGGGAGCAGAAGTCCGACAATCCTCCCAACACCTTTGTGCCCGGTCGTAACCTCTTGTTTCTCAGCATGGCTGCGATTGTAGCGCGCGAAAAACATATTTTTGACCTTGTGACAGGCGTGTCACAAACCGACTTCAGCGGTTATCCGGATTGTCGCGAGTCATTTGTCAGGTCGCTGAACACGACGCTGAACCTTGCCATGGACGAAACGTTTGTTATCCATACCCCGCTCATGTGGAAAGATAAGAAAGCCGTATGGCAACTCGCCTACGAACTGGGGATTTTTGAACTGGTTAAAAACGAAACAGTTACCTGCTATAAAGGGATTCCGGCAGCCGGTTGTGGCGAATGTCCTGCTTGCACGTTGCGCAGGAAAGGACTGCAACTATTTGAAGATGAGTTGAATAGTTAATATTTCGCTCTGAGTTTTTCGCAATGCACATATCGGAAGCGTTTTATAAATTCATTAAAAATCATGCAGATGATGATTTGGCGCAACTGTTGCTTGCAGCCGGTCGTTATCCTGAGATTGACGTGCCTTTTGCAGTAGAGCAAATCAGGGCGCGACGGTATATTCGCGATAAACTGCCGACATGGTATCAGAACGAGGCTTTGCTGTACCCCTCAAAAATGGCAGTCGAACAGTGTTCGTCGGAGCAAACAGCCCGTTATAAACAACGTTTGGTAGAAAATTCGCATCATGTGTGCGACCTGACGGGAGGATTGGGTGTGGACGCCTGTTTTTTTGCCATGGAAACTAATCATGTAAGCTATGTGGAACGCGCGAAGGCATGTTTTGACATCGCCATGTATAATTTTCAACAACTTAATTTTCAGCATATTACTGGATATAATGACGATGCTGTCAAGATTTTCAGGAAGTTAAAGAACGTTGACGTGTTTTATATCGATCCTTCACGGCGCGATGCAGCAAATCGCCGATTTTTCGCCTTGTCCGACTGCGAGCCTGATGTTCAGCAACTTATGCCTCAACTTTTAGCCGTCGCACCGAAAGTGATATCCAAACTGTCTCCCATGTTAGACGTGCATCACACATTGGCTTTATTACCTGAAACGACTGAAATTCACGTTGTTTCAGTCAAAAACGAATGTAAGGAATTATTGTTTGTATGTCAGCGAGGCATCGAAGCCCCAACGCCGGTCATCCATTGTGTCAATTTTACGGCTGACGGAGTTGAACAGATTTTTGATTTTACGTTGTCAGAAGAACATTCCATGTCGTGCGATATCAGCAACGTTGTCCAAACGTATCTGTATGAGCCGAATGTCTCAATTTTAAAAGCCGGCGGATACAAGCAAATCGCCATCCGCAAGAATATAAGTAAGTTACATAAAAACAGTCATTTATATACATCTTCAACATTGGTTTCCGACTTTCCGGGACGTATCTTTCAAGTGGAGGAAGTGTTTCCGTTTAGCGCCGGTCTGTGTAAGCAACTGCATCGCACTGTGCCTCAAGCCAATATCACTATCCGCAATTTCCCAATACCGGTCAGCAAACTCCGCCACCGTACCCGTATTGCCGAAGGAGGTGAAACCTATCTTTTTGCCACAACGCTGGCCAACGAACGCAAGGTGATGATTCTCTGCAAGAAAGTCTCATTACAGTAAGCGGGTGAGAAATGTTGTTTGTATTGAAATAGACGAAGATAAAAACCACGATAATTAATTTTATTGGTTTAATTGTGCGTAGATATAAAAAGTTTTTTTATCTTTGCAATGTTCTAAGGAACAAAATTTTTGTTGGAAGTGCTTTTTTTAGTTGAAATCGCCAAATTTTCAAACAATACACAAGCACAAATACTTCATCGTAAAGGTGGGTTGTTTGTTTGCGTGTATTCAGGTGTTTGGCGATACCTAACTAAAAGTGGGCTGCAACTCACTTCTTTTTTTTATAACAATCTCTATTTGAGTTGCATAGGGAGCAAAAAAAGACATTATGGATAAAATAGTATTATTGGGAAAAGAGCGTTATGAACAGCGAGAAGCAATGTCAGTTTATTTTGTTGATGACAAAAAAACAAATGATTTGTTGAATGATATTGAAAACAATCCGCATGTATATGTGCTTGCCTGCTTAATGGATAGACAAATAAAAGCCCAAAAGGCATGGGCAATACCACAAAGGGTTTTTGATATTTTGGGGACACACGAAATAGATAATTCTATAATATTACAAACAAACTTTTCTAAATGAAGCATTATGTTTATCTACTGTTAGCGATTACATGTATTTTTCTCTTACTGAGCAATATAGATGTTCAAACAAGCCATTGTAAATGCAAAAACATCGAACTCAAAGGTCGTGTGAAAGTAGTATCGTCCGGAGCAGATTTAAGAGTAAAGGTAGTTGAATCACAGCCCGATTTGAGGGTAAGAAAAGTAGAGCGATCGCCTATTGAATGTGGAGAATGGCAATTTGTTGCTTCGGGAGAAGATTTTACAATTCAGTTTGTAGAGGAGTTTCCAGATTTGAGGATTAAGTACGTAGAAGTTTCACCCGGAATGAATTGACAAGTGTTTATATTAAATCCAATAGTTTCATGAGTTTATTCATGGGTAAATAAAAAACGATTGAATAAATCTGTTGTTATTCAATTGTTTAAATTACCTCATCAGTTGTTCTACAAGGGCTCGAACCTTGAATTTCAGGACCAGAATCTGACGTGTTACCATTACACCATAGAACAGTTTGCTTTCATTTTCGGGCGCAAAGTTATATTTTTATTTCAATTTGTCAAAATGTTTTCAAAATAAATGGACAATTTATCTTGCTTGACTGTTTTTTTAATCTCTACCGTATTTTCTTCGACAGAAGATTTTGCGGACACTGACCGCAAAATTGTATCCATCTCAATATTAAATTGTTGTAATTTTGCGGACAGCGTCCGCAAAAAGTAAGGATATGTCAAGTAAAAGTCTTTGCATATATATAACTGACGAAAGCGAAGTCCTTTTATATGGGTTAATCTGCCGGCGATTTCCTTCATAAGATTTTCACCATATTTTGCACGGTCTTCACCTTTCTGCTCATACTCAACAATATAGTAACCAAATGTCCAATTTCTTAGTGAGAGGAATTGATCAACCGCTTTTGCAGCACTGTTTTGCAATATGCTGTGTACGTGCGACAGGTTTTCCACCAGTTCTTCAAAATCATTGTTTCTGACCATTATCATAATATACTTTTTTGATTTTAGCCAACAAATATACAACAAATTATCTGATATTATCCCGTAAACACTCCATTTTTTTCACCGCAGATTCGACAACAGAATATCGCTTATCGCTGAAATAAAAAAACAAGTTTTTTGTATTTCGCTTGATTTAGGCTATATTTGTACCCCGAAGTGAAGTGACATTCGAATGGACGAAACAAAAATGCTTATGGAGGCTATTGTGAAAGGCCTCCGGGAAAAAAAGGGAAAAAAAATTACG
>Ga0209629_10002510_pt1 | contig 12559 bp, 13 predicted proteins | sample TergutCu122P5_FD_187286 | JGI IMG/M metagenome (GOLD analysis project Ga0209629, IMG submission 187286) | Cubitermes ugandensis P5 segment gut microbial communities from Kakamega Forest, Kenya - Cu122 P5 (SPAdes) (version 2) | ecosystem: Host-associated > Arthropoda: Insects > Digestive system... | reverse complement strand
TATGCATGTTGACTAATATTCATAATACCCCCGCGGAAGGTAATTTCTGCAATAAGAGAGGAAAAGCCATAAAGCCGCAAATTGTGATGGATTATAACCATCATATGGGCTATGTGGATAAGGGTGACAGAATGACCAACAGTTACTCCACCAGCCGGCGCACATTCAAGTGGACGAAAAAAATGTTCTTTCATCTGTTAGACCTGGCCATTCTCAATAGATACATTCTTCATTCCTCTTGTGGGGGTAAGAAGATTTCACATACATTTTCAATTACCCTCGTGAGGAATATGCTGGCACATGCTGGACCAGAACGGTGAGTAACAAGGCCATTAGGTAGACCACCTAAAGTTGAAAAGCGTGTCGCTAGGCTTGAAGTCTGCGGTAGCAAACATTGGCCTACCCCGTCTGAGAAGCAACTGAGATGTCGTGTCTGTAAGGCTAGAGGCGTGACAAAAAACTATTCTGGAAGTGCCGTAAGTGTGAAGTGGGACTGTGCCTTAAGAATAGTTGTTTTGAAGATTACCACACAAAGGCACAGTTCTAACATCACGTGCGACCTTAAGAAAAACTGTGGAATCAAGCCAATATGTAAGTAAAGGAAACTGATATTGTTGCATATTCCATACATTTTTGTATATTCATTAACTAAAATTATTATTGATTTCTTGAACACTAGCAGAAATGGCTGTCTTATTTCCCAAAAATGCCGTTTAATCCATTATTAAATCTTTTTTGGTTCCTGGAATAATAAAGTTTTTGTAAACCATGTAGTAAAATTTAAATGCCTAACGAAAATAATGTCGTACGCGAAGGTTGACAGTAGCCATTTAAATCCCGTTGCGTAAAGGTTAAGGGACAACAAGCAACCATCACCCATTCTCTAGAGCATCAGTTAATCTACACTAAGGAGATTGACGAAAGCGTAAGGCAGAACACGCGTGACGTGACCTAACTGGCTAGAGTTTTCAAAATGCAAGTAAATGATATAATGAGGCTAAATGGCACCATAAAGGAAGTTGAAAGCAACATACTGAAGGGACTTGAGTTAATGGCAAATGCGAGCGAAACAGTTAGGGAACTAGAGTTCTTTTGCATGCAACTGGAGCAAGAGTTTATTCAGATTCGGCAGGGTTCAGACTAACATCCACAGGGAAGTTATCCGCTGAGTTGTTACCCCCACATAACCTATCACAGGTATTACAACAAGTTGCCTTGAGATTAACAACTGATGTGTCGTTATTAGCTGGAACAAACCTAGAAGATATGTTTGTTTATTATGAAATGGCCAAGGTTCAGGCGTATGCGTCCCCTTCTGAAATAAGATTAACAATCCGACTACCTCTGCGAGGAGCGGATAGTGACGAATTTGTACAGGACAGAACCCTTACCTATTTATGAGCCACTACTAGAGAGACACATGCAAATACAACCAGAAAGTATGTACATGGCAGTATCAGAAAGCAGGCAGTACTATTCGCTGTTGACACCGGCAGACCTCTGTGTCAGAAGGGACTATTCACCATATGTGAAGCCGAGTTCCCCCTGTATCATAAATGGACCCCTTCATGTTCAGGAGCCCTTTATTTTGGGAAACATGACCTAGCCCACGATCATTGCAATGTTGTGCAACCACCCGGCACGTCCTAAATTGTTAATGAATCACGCATTACTCAGTTGACGCACGTAGGATGTGGTAACCTTGTCACACCAAGCCATTGACAAAGAAACGATGTGTCAAGTTCACGTCCACCATGACCTAATAAAACCACTTCCTCAGGCTTGGTCATGATGATGCGGATTGTGAGATGACGCATTTCTAAAGAAATTGCCATAAAAGGGAAACTTAGTTAGCCAATCACAATCGAGGTCCAGGGCGTGTGAAAGACTCAGATTTTCATATAAATACATATACCCGATCAGGTCGATATTCAGAGAGATCAGCCTGGCGGCCAGTTGTAGTTGTTCCAGCGATGAACAAGTTGCGCTTCGGCATCATCATTTTGGGTGAGTACTGCTTGACTCTGAATCCAAACTGCCAAGGATAGGTTAGGAACAAGGAAAGTCTACGGACTTTAAATATTGTAACCAAATATTGTAATCGTATATACAGATTCACGCTACTATACTATTGTATGCTCGGGAGTAATATGTGTGACATTTTCCACCTTGTAACTTGCTTAATGATTTAATTTACCTACAATATATGTCTTATTACATTTAAATTGTTATTACAAGCTCCCTGGCCCGACCTTTCTCCACCTCCTGCAGACGGTCTATGCTCGTGGCATAACAATCTGGTGTCAGCTTTTGTGGGATTTAAGTCTTCAGACAGAAGACTTGGCTCTGTCTCTGAAGTAATTATCTGTTTTAATAATATATTGTTCCAAAGAGATAGACTGTTGGAGGTGTAACAAAGGTAAAGTTTCTGTCGGTATTGAAATCTTGGCTATGAGTTGTTTTTGCACGGGTAGCCGTAAACCTGATATACGAAAATTTATTGTTTTATTAGTGCATGTTGTAGGGTCTACTCCCCCATCAGCCCTCCGTCACTCTACGCCATTCGCAATCCAATTAGTACAAGATTTTCTGAAGGAACATACAAAAATTGACATAAGAAAAGTGTCAGAGCTGAGTGACAGTACCCGGAGGGCTTCCCCAATACATACTACAATGAAAGACGTCACACTAGTTTCCGGAATTAAAGATTGGACAGGTGACAGTAGGAGTAGGACCGTTCACGAATTTTTCGCTGAAATTGACACATATGCAAAAGTAAGTAACTGGGCGGAGGATGAAAAGGCATTAATAACAAAGGCAAAATTACAGGGCATTGCTCTGCAGTTGGTGCAGGGAAGAGAATTTTATCCAACGATTCGTGCCCCTATGCTGTTTTAAGGGACCACTTAACTGAAAGATTCAGTGAAAAATTACCCGCGCAGTATCACTATACGAGACTGCAGGACGCCACACAAGAAAGAGGGGAAAGTGTAGAAGAATTTGCAGATAGGTGTAGGCGCTTGTGCCACAAAACAGAAATGTGGAAGACGAAGCCACACAGAGAATTATAAATGAAGAGGCGGAGACAATTGGTCGCCGCCTACATTAATGGATTGGCAGGCCTTGTAGGGCAACAAGGGAGGTTCAGGATGCCTCACACCCTGGAAGAAGCTGTGCAGGTAGCTGTTACCGTGAGTAATGCGGAACGGGTAAGGGCGCAGGACCCTAAGCGAGTGTTCAGCGCAGAGACAGTTCGTCCCAGGGGATAATTTGTTATAACTGCGGTAAGAAGGGACATTACGCGAGAGATTGCAGATCACCTAGAAGGGATGGAAATCCCAGGAAAAATCGTGGAGCGGCCGGAGGCCGAGGGCGGCCCGCGCCCGGCCAGAGTAGGAACACCCTTAATGCAGGAAACGTAGGTGGAAAACAAATTATGTGTTATCACTGCAAGAAATTGGGTCATCGCAGGGACCAGTGTCCTCAGTTAGTGGGAAATAATTCAGCCCGGTATCCCCAAACAATCACGGGTCGGCAGCGAGATCCCCGAAACCAACCCCGGGATCGCAGGCCATTCATTAGAACAAAGCTTAGTCGTGGGAGCCACCGGAAACGAGCTTCTCCTGGAGGTGCAGGTGGAGGGCGAACCTCATCAATTCTTAATTGATTCAGGGGCGAGCCTGACCCTTGTGAAACCAGGGATTAGCCAACGGTAATCAAGCCCACGGATTTGGCCGCAAGGGGGATCACGGGCACAAAATTAAAAAGTCTAGGAACTCAATAAATAGAAATTGAATTAGGGAGGGACGTATATGTCCATAAATTTTTGGTGACCCAGTTAGATGTAGAGTACAGTGGAGTACTCGGGCTGGACATCTTGAGGCAAATGGAGGCCAAGGTCGACCTGTGCTCAGGAGGCCTAATCATCGGGCGGCGGAGGTATGAGCTTACGGGGCTAGTGTGCAAAGACCGCGAGTCATCGCTGGTCACAGTTACGCAACCCGTCGCCGAGAATGAGTGGAATGGGGCGGGTCTGATCAACCCGGCCGGTTCTACATTGAATTATTCGGCGACTGGGAAAGCAGGTGCGGGAAGACTCGCTAGCCGGAATTGCGGGGACCTGAACCCCGACTGTCCTGCGGCTCATAAAATCTCGCATAACGACCTGAGCATTGTGTCAGCACAAATGGTCGTGGTTCCTCCAAGGTCTCGGGTAGTCTTAATGGGACGACTGTCAGTGGCAGACAGGGTCGAAACCTGCCACACTCAGTGCTGGTGGAACCAGTGTCCACCAGGAACCCCGGAGTATGTCACTCGAGTGGTGAGCGATGTTTATGTAAGAGCCGGCAATAAATTTGACAGGCTGTCGGATGCGCACCGAAGCAGCCAACTAGAGGAAACAGGCAATCAGGTGCCTGACGGGGTTAGTGATAATAGAAATCAGGGAGTACCTGAGAAAGAATGGGACGCACGAGCGGTGTTGATCCCCGAGTCGCCGGGCGACAGTGTTGAAAACAAAGACAGAGAACCTTGTTATTGTTTGTTAGAGATAATGAATACCGGTTCTAGCCCAGTAGAAATCGGGAAAAATGTAAAGTTAGGGGATGGCCAACACCTTGAACTTCGTGGGGGCGAAGTTGTTGAAAATGAAATCCGCGCGGTAGGAGAAAATTTTGAGACTAATCGATCAGACGAGACTGATTCCCTGGAAACACACGTAATGTGTAATGTACGTGAGGTGTATGATGCGTCATCCACACCACCTGAATTAAACAGAGTAATTCTGGAGAAGCTGGGACATTTAGTTAAAGCAGAAAGGGAAGAGTTAGCGCCAGTAATGTCGAAATATTATGATTTATTTTTGTATGACCGTTCCGGGGCACTACCGTGCACAAAAAAGGGCTTTCATGAGATTAAAACGGGAGATGCTTTACCCATTAAAAAGAACCCTTATAAAGTACCCTTCGCTTTGAGAACAGAAATGAAGAATCAATTAGATGAAATGTTGCAACGCGGAGTGATCACGCCATCGTGTTCAGAATGGACGGCGCCAGTGATTTTGGTGAAGAAAAAGTCAATGGACGGTACTCCGAAATACCGGTTTTGTACTGACTTTCGAGGCCTGAATGCTGTGACAAATATACCTGTTTACCCAATCCCTGATATAAAGGGTAATTTATCTTTAATGGCAGGTAGTCGCTACTTCACGCTTTTAGACATAGAATCACCCTACTGGCATATTCCTATCCACCCAGCTGACAATGATAAGACTGGTTTCGTGACACCCTTTGGAAGTTTCCAGTAAGAGAGATTAGGCTTGGCCGAAGCTCCAAGTACATTTCAAAAAATAATGGATGCCACCCTAATGGGACTGAAGGACATCTACGCTCTTGTTTACCTAGATGACATTTTGATTTTTTCGGACACAATTCAAGAGCATGCAAATAGACTTAAAATGGTCTTAGACAGGATAAGGGAGGCTAAATTTAAATTGAATTTAGGAAAATGTACGTTTGCTGCACGGGAAGTAGCCTACTTAGGTCACCTCGTGAGCGCTGATGGTGTCTCTTCTGATGCAAGTAAGGTGAAAGCAATCAAATCCTTCCCTCTACCAAGGAATGTTCGAGATGTCAGAGCATTCCTGAGTTTGGCAGGATATTACCGGTCGTTTATTCAAAATTTCGCTGCTTTAAGCATGCCCCTTACCTTGTTAACACGAAAAGATACGAAGTTCAGCTGGTCAGAATCACAAAACACTTCCATCGAGGCGTTAAAGGGAGCACTGACGTCAGATTCAGTGCTGGCCCATCCGGAGTTTGATAAGCCATTCATACTCAGTTGTGATGCGTCAAATTACGCTATCTCAGCCATTCTTGGTCAAGAGCATGAAGGGAAGGAACGTCCCGTAAGTTCTGCCAGCAGAGGGCTGAATCGAAATGAGATTAATTATAGTACTACTCACAAAGAATTGTTAGCGGTTGTATTTGGAGTACAAACCCATAGATGCTTTCTCTATGGTCGAAAGTTTAGAATCATCACTGACCATGCAGCTTTAAAATGGTTAATCACTGTAAAGAATCATCAATGTGCGAGGCTAACTCGTTGGGTTTTAAAGCTGACAGAATATGAATTCGAAATTATACACCGTCCGGGAAAGAAACACATTAACGCGGATCTTTTGTCACGGCATGTGGCCGCTGCAGTACAAAAGAAAAGTGAATCACACATTGACACGGGAGTGGATGTTGAACCGCAAGCGGAAGTCTCGCTCTCGAAAGACGTTATCAAGCAAGCCAACAAATTATGCAGGCCTTGTCTGAGGGAAAACAGTCATCATATTTGAGCGATCAAGATACCGTGTTGTATTATCGATCACCAAATTCAACCGAGGGACAGAAAATAGTTGTCCCTGCTTCACTGAAAAGACAGGTCATTCGGCAACATCTTGATTCCGTTTCTGCCGGACACCAAGGGGAGAAAAGAACATTAAGCACTCTTCGACTGTATTATTATTGGCCATCAATGTCAAAAGACGTCGAGAAATTTATTAAAAAATGCGCGTCATGTGCAATAATGAAAGGGGGAAGAACTCCCCTCGCTCCCTTAGGTGAGCTGCCCGAAACCACCAGTCCAATGGAGTTCACATCCATTGATATATGTGGGCCTTACCCATTCACCCGGAAACAACATCGTTATCTTTTAACGTACATTGACCATTTCACTCGGTATCCGGAAGCCATTCCGCTACCTAATCAGGAGGCAGAAACCGTTGCCCTAGCACTTGTCACCCAGGTGTTCACTAGACACGGTTGTCCTCAAGTACTCTCGTATGATCGAGGTACCAACTTCATGTCTGCTTTGTTTCAAGAAATGTGCAAACTACTACAGATTAAACAAATTAACTCCACCGATTTTAACCCCAAAATGCAGGGGAAGGTCGAACGTTTTCATGCCGGTTTAAACCAAACGGTGAGTCATTACGTGAACAAATACGGAAATGACTGGGATGACTATGTGGACTATGCGCTTATGGTGCATCGTGCCACTCCCCATCTATTACAAAATTTAGTCCCTATTATTTGTTACATGGCCGGGACATGAGATTGCCTCACATGGATGACCTGTCTGCTCGGATGGAGACCACAGAAAAAGAAGCAGGTATCACGGATCGAGTAGGTAGCCACATTCAGACGCTCGCAGGCAAGCAGAGCGAGGCATATGAGGTAGTTAATAGGTTGAACAAAATTGGCCGAGCAAAGCAAAAAGCTTATTATGACAAAAACACTAAATTGGTGACGTTTTCAGTGGGAGATTATGTATACCTAAAAGAAATGGCGATAGGAGATGGTAAAAGCAAAAAGTTCCGCAATAGATGGCGAGGACCCTATCTGATCACGAGACGACTCTCCAATTAAAATTATCAAATTCAAATAAAACCAGGAAAATGTGTGGTGGTGAATGTTAACAGGTTAAAGAGATGTCATAACCCTCCAAGGAGAAAAGGGGAAAAGAAAAAGAATATACCAAGCCCGAAACGGGAACAAACAGCTGATGAATGGGATAGTAGCGACGATGAACCACTAAACATGCTAGGACAGCGCAGGCTCATCCCTTCCTCTCAGGTTAGGACCCCGGATGATGAAGATACGGGAACCACAGAGAAACCCGCGACGACTGAATCCATGCAAAATATTGCGCCTAGGGATGACAATGAACAGGGTAATAAGGACGGACAAGTGGAAGCTATAGATAACCCCTCCACTAGTGAACCAGACGTCACGGACAGACCGGACGAACAAACAAACTCAGTAGGTGAGGAAGGAAGTAGGACTCACCAAGGGCAACCTTAACCCTATTTCCTCAGACCACTACCAGGTAGGCGAAATTACGGTTCCACAAATGACACTAATGAGTAACATTGGACTTACAGGTTTCGTCTGTGGACAAGACCGAACCCCTGACTTGGACAAAGGACTAATCTTCCTGTATCAACAAGATTTGATTGTCACAGGGAATTTTTGGAATGTGATCGTCAACATTGACCTGAAATGGTACCGGACGCAGATTGACCTAACTGATATAATTTTACAACAAATTGAGACATACCAAAAGAACCCCCGTTGGTTAGGGACTAACCGCTATGTTAGTTGGCAAGAAATCACATACTTACACGCGGTATGGGAACAACTACATTTAGAATTTGAAGACATGGAGCGACTGTTACCAGTGACTCGCCAGAAAAGAGGACTTGAATTTTGGAGAAGTACTGAATTTTCTTTTCGGAACTGCAACCAGTACAGAATTACACACACTACATCAGGTAGTAGAAGGAATTAAAAGGGAACAGACAACTATCACACATTCAATTGAACATCAGCTCACCTACACGAAAGAGTTAGACGAGAATGTGAGACAAAACACGCGCGACGTAACTTTGTTGGCTAGGATTTTGAAATTACAGGTTAATGATATTATGAAACTAAACAATACTGTAAAGGAACTTGAGACAAATTTACTGAAAAGACTTGAACTCATGGCGAATACAAGTCAAACAGTGAGGGAATTGGAATTTTTCTGTTTACAGTTAGAACAGGAATTTTTTAAAATTCGGCAAGGGTTAGATGTTACATCTACTGGGAAACTATCTGCAGAACTGTTACCACCCCATAATCTGTCCCAAATATTGCAACAAGTTGCTTTAAAATTGCCAACCGATGTGTCGTTGGTAGCCGGCACTGGCTTAGATGATATGTTTATCTATTATGAGATGGCCAAGGTCCAAGCATATGCTACTCCCTCGGATATAAGGCTAATAATCAGATTACCCTTACGGGGAGCTGATAGAGTCATGAACCTGTACCGAACCGAACCGTTACCTGTCTACGAAGTAATGTTGAAAAGACATGTACAGATACAGCCAGAAACTATGTATATGGCAGTTTCGGAGAGCAGGCAGTACTATTCTTTATGACAGCAGCAGACCTTCATAAATGTCAACAAGGGCTGTTCACTATATGTCAGTCCGAATTTCCCCTTTTCCACAAAAGGACTCCTTCTTGTTCAGGAGCCCTATATTTTGGAAAACATGCTATGGCTCACGAACATTGTAATAAGGTTATCTTACGAAAGACATTTAAACCCGTATGGATCCATTACAAAGGGAATCCAAATTTCTGGATTTATGGTCTGCCTACATCAATAAAGATTACAAAATCAGGTAGAGTAAACGGAACTATGAAAAGCACGGATGTGGAAATTGAGGGTACGGGAATCCTGCATGTGGAAGACAATTGCCAGGTTTTCTCCGAGAACTTCCTGCAGCTTTCCACAACGAGCGGACACACCAACTTCACGCTAACACCGGGACAAGTGGTTATCCCGGAGTTGCCAAACCTACTTACGGAAGAGGAGACGCAGGTGCTTGAAGGTCACCAGGACCAGGCAGATGGGACACTTGGTGCCCTCGACGCCCTGATGGCTCGGGGTCTGGCTGCTGGGCAACAACGAGAAATGAATCTACGCGATCTTCTGACAGAAATACAACACCACCAGAATGAACGGCACCAATACCATTGGTTAATTGCTATCATCACCCTTATCATAATAATCTTGATACTATGTCTCACCTCCAAATACTGGAGACCACCTCTCCTACAGTTCGCATCACGGTATGCGTTGCGACGAACTAGGACTCCGGCTAGAGTGCCCGTCCTAAAGACTCGGGACGCGCGCACCTGTGCCTTGTCAATGGCAGATGAGGAGTGTGAAATGGAGATAAAAGCAATAATGGGCGACAAGGAAGGGACCAGTCAAGGGAGGACTACTGGCCCCCAGACGTCTTCGATGGAACCCGCAGAGCTGCCAACGGACGCCAAGGGAGGTACGGAAGTAGACCGAGGCGCCACCTTGCCAAAGTTTCCTGGCGTGCGGTACTCCCAACCGGGACGGTACCAGACCTGAAATTTTGGTGAACCCTGGACTAACGGATGCAACCTGCTATTCGAAATTCACAACGACCGCATTCACTCACCGAGACGTAGGATTCCCCGTCTTAATGGAAAATCCGTAAAGAACTCAAAGGACAATACGGATTACTTGTGCTCTCACTTCCACTCCAAAACTAGTGCGAACTTGTAACACAAGACACTGATATGTCACTGTATACTTCCGATGGACAAAACTCAGTTTAAGAACCAGTTCTGTAACCATGTGTGTTAGAATGTAAGCTAATTTTATGTGTACTTAATAACACAGTGTAATATGCCTTGGCAGAGTCAATTAATGTGTACGCAGAGTTAGGCAGTCTACGACTGGACCTCCAGTAGAAAGGAAAGGGACCGGCATATCTATCATTTCCGGCAGAAACAGATTGAGCTTATAAGGAATGGAGTTTCCACACGGCCTCAGTCGCAACCCTGTGTAACCCCGCATACAGGCCCGGGTAACACAGGCCGGCGATTGAAAGAAACAAACAAGGGGTACCCCGCTGGTAAGCAGACCAACCACCAGCAAATAAGGCTGCACCCCTGATGAAAATCGCGGCCTTAAGACCACTAATTTTCATTTAGGTTGGGGGTGTTGTTGTGCAACCACCCGGCCCGTCCTAAATTGTTAATGAATCACGCATTACTCAGTTGACGCATGTAGGATGTGGTAACCTTGTCACACCAAGCCATTGACAAAGAAACGATGTGTCAAGTTCACATCCACCATGACCTAATAAAACCACTTCCTCAGACTTGGTCATGATGATGCGGATTGTGAGATCACGCATTTCTAAAGAAATTGCCATAAAAGGGAAACTTCATCAGCCAATCACAATCGAGGTCCAGGGCGTGTGAAAGACTCAGATTTTCATATAAATACATGTGCCCGATCAGGTCGATATTCAGAGAGGTCAGCCTGGCGGACAGTTGTAGTTGTTCCAGCGATGAACAAGTTGTGCTTCGGCATCATCATTTTGGGTGAGTACTGCTTGACTCTGAATACGAACTGCCAAGGATAGGTTAGGAACAAGGAAAGTCTACGGACTTTAAATATTGTAACCAAATATTGTAATCGTATATACAGATTCACGCTACTATACTATTGTATGCTCGGGAGTAATAAGTGTTACATTTTCCTCCTTGTAACTTGCTTAATGATTTAATTTACTTACAATATATGTCTTATTACATTTAAATTGTTATTACAAGCTCCCTGGCCCGAACTTTCTCCACCTCCTGCAGACGGTCTATGCTCGTGGCATAACAGCAATAAGTTTATCCTACGGAAAAACTTTAAACCCGTATGGATACACTATAAGGGGACCCCAAGTTTTTGGATTTATAGTCTGCCGACGTCAACAAAAATTACTAAATCATGTAAGGTTGAGGGTACAACCAGGAACACAGACATAGACATTGAGGGAGCAGGGATCCTGTATATGGAAGACGGTTGCCAGGTCTTCTCAGAGAGCTTCTTGCTGCTCTCCACTACAAGTGGGTTTACCAACTTCACACTTATACCAGGCCAGGTGGTCGCCCCGGAGCTACCCAATCTACTTTCGGAAGAGGAGTCGCAAGTGCTTCAGAGTCACCAGGACCATGCAGATGGGACACTTGGTGCCCTCGACGCCCTGATGACTCGGAGTCTGACTGCAGAACAACAACGTGAATTGAGTTTGCGAGACTTCCTAAATACAATGCAGCAGGACCAACATGAACATCATTACTACAAATGGATTATTGCTGCCCTCGCCCTTATCCTAATCGTTCCTCTACTGTATCTCACCTCCAAATGCTGGCGACGACCTCTCCTAGAGTTCGCATCACAGTATGTGTTGCTGCGAACTAGGGATCCAGGAAGGACGCCTGTCCCAAAACCTCGGGGCAAGCGCACCGGTACAATGCCAGTAATCGACGAAGAATGTGAGATGGAGGAAAGGCCAATTATGGGTGATGCCGAAAGGGCCAGTGGGAGGACGATCGCAAACTCTCCTGCACCGACGGAGGAACCCGCGGGGACGCCAATGAACCCCGCGGTAGGAATGGAAGGAAGCCGAGGCGCCACCTCAACCAAATTTCCGGACGTGTGGTACTCCCAGCCGGGACGGTACCAAACCTAAATGTGAAGCGACTTTGGACTAGTAGGTAGCCATGCGGTGTTTAAACTCACTAGTGAACAGTGTCCACTCACCGTGCTACGGGATTCCCCATTTCGTCAGAAGACCTGAGAGGCACCAAAAGACAATGCATTTCCCTGCGCGTTCTCTCTCTACAGCTCCTTGTTTAGTTGTAACTTTTAATAATCATTGATGTATTAATATTTCATTATGTATACGCAAGGTTTTATGTTAACTACACTATGTCACAATTTTTTAATCTTTTTGACCAGAGTAAACGGCAAGGGCATGTGAAAGTGCTCAGATCGTCATATAAATATGACTGCGGTTAGGGTGGATTATTCAGAGGGATCAGCAGAGGGATCCGCTGTACGATATGCTACCAGACTTGCCATTGCCATGGGCCAGTTGCTGTTCGAGTTGCTGTTGATTTTCGGTGAGTACTGCCTCGCTTTC
>Ga0209629_10002508_pt1 | contig 12560 bp, 9 predicted proteins | sample TergutCu122P5_FD_187286 | JGI IMG/M metagenome (GOLD analysis project Ga0209629, IMG submission 187286) | Cubitermes ugandensis P5 segment gut microbial communities from Kakamega Forest, Kenya - Cu122 P5 (SPAdes) (version 2) | ecosystem: Host-associated > Arthropoda: Insects > Digestive system >... | reverse complement strand
CATTAGTTTAATTAGAAAAATGAATTTATAATATAAAAAGATAGTATAACTGCGCCAACAGTCCCTTTTAGGGGATTTAGGGGTAAAAAATTAATTAACAAATGAAAACAGCAAAATATTTAGTTCCGAACGATTACATGGCAGACCCTGCCGTACACATTTTTAACGGTAAATTGTTTATTTATCCTTCTCACGATCGCGAAAGCGGCATTCCCGAAAACGATAACGGCGACCATTTTGATATGAAAGACTATCATGTGTTTTCGACAGATGACATAGAAAACGGCAAAATAATCGACCATGGCGTTATTTTAGACGTGAAAGATATTCCCTGGGCGGGACGACAATTATGGGATTGCGACGTAGCGCATAAAAACGGTAAGTATTACATGTATTTTCCGCTCAAAGACAAAAACGATGTCTTTCATATCGGAGTCGCCATTGCAGACCGTCCCGAAGGACCTTTCGTTCCACAGCCGGACCCGATTCGCGGAAGTTACAGCATCGACCCCTGTATCCTGGAAGAAAACGGCGAATACTACATGTATTTCGGCGGATTATGGGGCGGACAGTTGCAACGTTACCGCGATAACAAAGCATTGGAAAGCGCCGCTTTTCCGGCGGATAATGAACCGGCAATTCCTTCGCGGGTAGTTAAGCTGAGTAAAGACATGCTTCAGTTTGCAGAAGAACCGAGACCGGTAATTATCTTGGAAAAAAACGGCAAGCCTATTCCTTACGGAGATAATAAGCGCCGCTTTTTTGAAGCGTCGTGGATACATAAATACAACGGTAAATACTATTTTTCCTATTCTACCGGCGATACGCATTTCCTTTGTTATGCCATCGGCGATAATCCATACGGACCTTTTACCTATCAAGGCGTTATTCTGACTCCGGTTGTCGGCTGGACAACGCATCATGCCATTGTTGAATTTAAGGGGAAATGGTATCTCTTCCATCACGATAGTGTTCCTTCCGGAGGAAAAACATGGTTGAGAAGCCTCAAAGTAATAGAATTGACTTACAATTCCGACGGAACGATTCAAACCATTGAAGGAGGCGGGGAGTAAGAATTAAGAATTATGAATTAAAAAATGATTGCATAATTCAAATATTTGTCGTATTTTTGCGGCTCAAATAAGTTCGGGGTGTAGCTCAGCCCGGTTAGAGTACGCGTCTGGGGGGCGTGTGGTCGGACGTTCGAATCGTCTCACCCCGACGGCTGAAAATGAAGAGGTTAGGACTTGGTTCTGACCTCTTCGGATTTTAAAGCTACAACAAATCTACAACAAATTGGGAAATCAAATATAGGATTATAGAGTACATATTGTGGTGAGCGAAGTTGGATTTAAAATTCTTCCATTTCCCCTACAATCTTCATTGTTTCCACGCTGACGGTACAAACTCGTTTTAGCAAATCAATTACCTGTTCTTTGTAGTCAGCAAAGCGATAGGTATTGAATTTTTTGGCAATGGTCGTGTCTTTAGGTTTCTTTTCCTGATATTGGTCAAGAATCCATTCCAATGCACTACGGTTGCCCAATTTATAATTCCACGCTACTGAGGGGATACCCTGCAATTCAGTTTGTTCGTCTAAAATGATGATTCCTGCTTCTTTATCGGCTTTCAGTTTGGCTTTTGGAATGATACCATTAGATAACTCGTTATTTTTTATTTGTAACGGATATGATTCAGCATTTTCGTAATTAATGTGCAAATTTATCAATTGTTCACCCCATCTTACCCATTGATGAAAATTATCATAAAATGGAATACGAGGAAATTCACGCTTCAAATTAAGTTCATATTTTTTGCGATAGGCGGAGTTATGTAGCACAGCATAAACGTAATGAAAAATATCCTGTTTGGTAATTTTATCGTCAATATAGTGATTTACAAATTGTTCCAATCCCCAATCTGTGATGTTGTCAATGCGGTTGCCGCTTTTGTCGTAGCGATAAAGGGGGAGACATTGAGCATAGTCAGCACTAAACATCGCATAATTACAGATCGTATTTGAAGAAAATGTAGCAAAAGGTTGTCTTTCCCCTTGAAGAAATCCTATTAATGTGTTAGGGAATTCATTTCTAAAACCAAATATATTTTCGTTTTGGTATATTCTATGAGAAAAGATTTTATCAAAATAAAATGATTTTTTAACAAAAGGTCTATAAAGTGATAGGATAATATTCTCATCATTAAAAGACAAAATATGGCTTTTTGATAAATGATTTTCTAACTCTTCTGTCCATTTAATTGTTCTATCCACAAAATCATTCATAGGAATTTTTTGCTCTGAATTTTCCCAACGAGTAATTTCATTATTGTATAAATCAATAAAGAACTTCGCTTTTTCATTTAATGATTTTTCAGAAAAATCATAACTCCAATCATCTCGTGCAGTTACAACTCCTAATGAGAATAATTCAAACAATGTTTCATTTCCACGCTTCAACTTTGCGTTTTTACTACACAGCGATAATAGGCTTTCAAAATCATTGTCCGTAAGGTTTATCCAATTATTATTTTTATCGGGGCGAATAATTTCAAAAGGTATATTTTTTAACGGATTTTCACCGAGCCATTGCAATTTTTGTTCTTTGCGCCAAAAATCATTTAAAACGGTATAATGTATTTTACACTTTGTATTTTCTCGTTCTTGTTTCTTTATCAGGAACATAATCGCCACGCCTGTTTGTATGCCGAACACATTATGCGTTGTTCCTGCTATTTTGGGATTTGCCCGCACATCGCTCAATGTATCAATAATATAAGCAGTATCAAATTCCTGCTGAATGGTTTTTCGGAAACCGTCGAAAGTACGGCTGTCGATAAAACTTCGATTGGTAATAAATGCTATTATTCCATTGTTTTCTAAACGATCGAACGCCCAACGGTAAAACCGTGCATACATATCATACACCTTTGTTTTTTGCGCCGTGCTGTATTTGATAAATGTATCCTTGATGCGCTTGTCTATTTCGGGATATTCACGATTTTTATTATTGTCATTTTCATTTGCCTGATTGGCGTTATACGGCGGATTGCCGATGATAACCGCTATTTTTTTCTCATTTTGTTTTTGAATGCGTATGCTGTTTTCTTCCGAAAAGAAATCAAATGAGCCTTGTTTCCCTTTGTAATTGAAACCCATATTATCGAGCGTATCTACAAAGCACAGGTTTTCAAACTCAACATAATGCCCCATTTTTTGAGCATAAGTGAACTCAATATTCAGATTGCTGATGTAATACGGAAGAATGGCGACTTCGTTAGCGCCTATCTCGTTTCGGTATTTGTATTCCAATTTTTCTTTGCGAATATGGTCGATCAAGTCGCAAATAAAAGTGCCTGTTCCCGTTGCGGGATCAAGTATTTCCACATTCGGGTCTTCAAGGTATTTGTCGAAATGCTTGTGCAGCAAATAGTCAGCACTTTCAATCATAAAGCGGACAATTTCGTTAGGCGTATAAACAACGCCAAGGCGGTCGGCTGCTTTGGGATTATAACTTTTATAGAATGTTTCGTACACAACTTTCAGAAACTTTTGCTTTTCGTGATGGTCTGCAATGCCTGCTGCTGCTGCATTGATTGCATCGTAATAATGCTTGATACCGTGCAGGGTTTCACGCCGTAAGTTTCCTGAAAAGAAAGTAGCGATAACTGTTTCAAGTTCGCGAGCGATATTGTTTTCTCGGTGGAACTGCGTTTCATCAAAAATCGTATTGAAAATATCTTCTGTCAGGATATGTTGAATCATCATTTCACGAATATCTTCCTTTATAATATTCGGATTGATACTCTCTTTGCAAAGGTTCAAAAAATCAAGCGATTTCTTGATAAAAGCGATGTTGGATGTTTCAGCATCAATGATAATTTTTCTAATTGTATCCGTCACTTTTGGAATATCTTGCTTGAACAATTCAATCGCCTTTCGGAAATTCTGCACTTCGGGACGTTCAAAAAGAAAAAATTCAGTCAAAAGGAGATGTAAGGCGTTTTCGTCGCTCATATAGCAATGCATAATTTCTTCGCCGTTCTGTATCAGCACGGCAACTCGACTATCCTCAAACAGGATATTGTCTTTCGGATAACCTTTTGCAAATTTCTTCCGAATTTCTTCGTCAATATTGTCGGCTTCGTCTTTGCTTTCCCAATAACCCCAATCCTGTCGGAGGCTGTCTTTAAGCGTACCGTCGGGCGTAACCGTTTTTCCGCTTGGCGTTTTTATGCTGACTTCGGCAACCATTATCAGTCCTCTTTGCCGAGCATAGTCGTTCAGCAAATTAAAGAAAGCGCTTCGGATTGCGGTTTCTTTTTTTGTGCCGCCGAAGTCTTTTATCTTTTCGACTTCGGTTTGATAGAGATGGATGGAGTGATACATAAAATATTTATGAATTAGCTTTTATTTTTTTATTTAGATAATAAACGGCTACCATGCAATATTCCTTAAATTTTCCTGTTCCATCTTTTGTTAACCATTTATCTCTTTCATACTCAAAATATCTTTTTTTGAGTGATCTAGTTGTGAGCTTTCTGCTTTCTGATTCAACTTTTTCTTGAACGGCTATAAAAACTTGTTTGCGATTTTCTTTTAGCATTTGCATGTTTAGATTCAGTACTTCACTTATTTGCTGTTCTATTTCATCATCTCCATTAATTGAAAAAATTTCTCCATTTGCATTGTATTTGAACAATGTTTCGCAATTCGGATTATTAGATAATGGATTTATTGTCAAATCATTTTTCCCTTTTCGTGTATCACAAGTCTGTAAATGTTTTTGTTGTCCTTCGTTACCTTTACATGCTCCTAAGAGATTTGAATAGGTCAATTGTAAATTTTTATAATTTTCTTGGCACTTAAAGTGCTCAATTTTCATATGGTCAGAAAGTTCGTATATTCTCTTCATGCAATAACAACAAATATATCCTTGTTCTTTTAATAAATTATTCCTTAGCTCATCTTTCAAACCTATCGGCAAATTATCATAAGAAGCATAAGGTTGTGTTCTATGCTGAACTAAAGAGCGAGGCTCAAGGTTTTTAATTATCTTCTTCATTCTTATCTTCTTCTAAGTAACTAATTTGTATTTTAGCTCTCACCAATGCAGGGTCATCTTCACCTAATTGTTCAACTAACAAATTATATTCCGCTTTTATATCTTTTAAATCTTCATCTTCAATTAATTTGAATAGATGGCTAATCCGTTTTGTAAGTTCTTTGTTTCGTTCTTCAACTCCCATTATTTCATAGAGAATTGTAGCAATGTCCCGGCCATAATATTTAGGCGTTATTTTGATTATTTCTCCATCTTCCATTATCTTCACTTCTGTTTTGTCTGCACTTGCATTACTTAAAAGAAGAGAGGAATGTGTTGAAATTAAAAAATGGCTTGACATATTGTAACTATTTTCATTAAATTCAATAATGTCTTTAATGAAATTCCGTTGCCAAGATGGATGCAAATAGGTATCCGGTTCATCAAATAAAAAAAGAGTATTTTCGCTTGTAACTAATTCAGTAAGTCCTTTTATAGTAATAGACTGTTGTTCTCCTTCACTTAGTACTGAAAATGACTTAGTTTCTCCATTTTCTTTTACGACAAAGTTGAAAGTAGTATCTAACCATAAATCATCAATATATAATGTATTAAGCATTTTAAACAGTGATTTTTCCTCAATAAAATATTCTCGTATTTCAAGTAGTCTATTTTGCCCAATTACAGTTATTGTGAGGTATTCATCATTAAATGCTTCTAAAATAATATTACCCTTTTCTGAAAATTTATCTGTTAATAATACATTTAAATATTCTGAATTTCCCATTTTGGAACTAAGAAAATCAAGAAAATTCTTTACTTCTCCTCTTGCTCCCCACCATTCGTCAAGTTTCTGCTTTGCCCATTGTGGTTTTTTTAGTCGTATTTTCAAACCTTGAAAACCAAATATTTTTGCTTTTTCTTTCAAATAATTAGGTATATCGCCATATTCAAAAGATAAAAGGCATATCAAAATAATATCAAACAATGCTGGTTCAAAATAGAAAAATGGTCTATTTGTGGAAATATTTCCTTTTCTATATTCTTCAGAAAGTTTTTTATCATGGGGCAAGCAAATGTTTTTCATTATATCAGAAAGACCTGAGTAATAAATAACAATATTGCTTGGAAATATTTTGTAAAACGATCCAAATTCTTTTTCAACATCTGATTTTTTTTCTAAAATTCTATCTACTTTTGGTGTATCTCCAATATATACTTTGTATGCTACTTCGGTACCTTTTTTTTCTGAGAAAAGTTCAACCAATATGCAATTTACATTTGATTCCTGCAAAATTGAAGAATCGCTAATTACTTCATGGAAACACAAGGAATATACAAGTTTAAAACCAAATTTTGATTTATTATCCAATATTGCATCACTAAATATCTGTGCAATAGTCTCTAATATTGTAGATTTTCCTGCTCCATTTATACCTATTAATATTGATATATTCTTATGAAACTCTATATTGAAATTTTTCAATATTTTATAGTTATCTATGTAGAGTGATCGTATTTGCATAATTTTATCATTTAAATATTTCTTTTTCAAATTCCATTATCGCATTCTTTTTGTGTTCTATTGCACTTTGCCTCAAGTTTTTTATTTGTTCTTTCATCAATTTAATATGATTAACAATTTCTTTTTGAACAGATAAAGGCGGAAGAGGAAATAAAATTTTCTTCAAATTATCAATTCCCAATTCAGTCTGATTAGTTGATTGCGCTGATTTGAGAAAATCAACTTGTTGTTGTCCATAAAAACTATTAAATACAAAAGTAAGAAAGTCAGGATATAACAAACTACTATTTACACGAAGTAATAAAATGTGGCTATCGCATAATAAATTTGTGTAATCATTTGTTACCGTACTTGCTCTTCCAAGTGTACCTTCTCCAGTAGAATTTATTATAATGTCTCCTTCTTTTGTGAATAAACTCTTGTCAATTGTATTCAACCAATCCGTATCAACCGACTTAGCATAATTCAAATCTATTTCATTCCATCTGTTACACTTTTGATTAATAACAAAACTCTTAGATTGTGATTTATATTTCGGACTCTTTCCTCTGAAAATTTCAATTGACAAATTAGGATTTGTCACAAAAGAATGGACATCATACTTATGTGACTGATATTTATTGCAGCCAATAAGCCTATCCATACTCCACTCTTGAAGAGAAGAAAAATCAAAAAGATATATTTTCCCTTTTTCCAATTTTTGATTTCCGGTCTGCCTTATCCCTAACATTTCGCATAAATAATCTTCAATAGTTTTTTCCATAACTTCTATTTGTTGTTCTTGCATTTCTGCTTGAAAAATAGAAGTATTGTAATTATCTATAAATTTCTTTTGTTCCGATAGAGAAGGAAGTGGTATTTTTTGAGACAAAAATAGTTTTTCTTGTAAATAACGCCTATTTGTTGTTCCACTACTTGTCTTTTCAGAGAAATTTATAAAATTTGGAGTAGTAGTAAGTAAAGATAAAAAGTAAGGATTAATAATTGAATGATTCACATTAAATGCCCAAAAATTTCCTGTAATTATTCCATTATCAAGTTCTTTCGGAACAACACCAAAAGCACCATTTCGTGCGTCAATTTTTGAAAGCAGAAATTGTCCTTCCGAAATAATGAATTGCTTTTTTGTTCCTATAACACTCCCTTTTACTACATCCCTTAGAAATATTCCACCATTGTTTGTCTTAATAGTTACCCTTTTATATTCATCCTCATCTTTTATCTCAATTCTTGTTTTATTTCGGGTCAAAAAAATTCCTATCTCAATAAGCTCGTATTTATCCGAATATGAAAAAATATTATCGAACAAGTGTTGAACACTCCAATTAGATAATTGAAGATATGAAATGAAATGTAAATATTTATTGTTCCCTTCTGACTTTACCATAATTGTCATTCAATTTCAATATAAATTTTTTCAGAATTAGGAATAGTATTTTTTCCTATTAATTGTCTCAATATTTGATTATTATCTGAAATTTGATATTCATACTTTTGGGATATGCCACTCCATAAAGAAACAGTATTACAGTATTCCCTGAATTCTTTTTCTAATGGAATTAGCTCGTTTTCAATTTCTTGCCCTGTTGAACTAATGCCAGCTTTTTCTACTTTTGCTATTGCAATTTGATAATCAAATTCTTTTTTTGTTAGTGTTCTGATTTCATATTCTATTTTGGTTTTTATTCCTTTTTGCATAGCTTTTAGTGTCTTTTTTGTTGAATCATCAATCGCATTTTTACTATTCAGAGCAATTTGTTGAGCAATATTTGTTAATTCAAATTCATATTTTTTGTTTATAGTAGCTTCTGATTCCTTTACGATTTTGGTATATTGCTCATTTTCATTTTCAGTAAATTTCTTAAAAAACAATAAACTTGGCTTTACCGTAGCACCGGAAGCAATAAAAACGTCTTGTGGGATAGAAACTACCAATAAAATTTTAGCTTTACTTTCCACAAATTCACGAATTTTTTGTAAATTGGAATTATTAAGAACACCTTCAGGCAAAACGATTCCCATTCGCCCCCCCGGCTTCAACAAGTCCAAACAACGCTCAATAAATAAAACTTCAGTTAATGTACTCATTGAACCTGTTTGATAAATGTCAAGAATTGGTTTCCCTTTCCCTTTATTGTAAGCAACATAGTTCTTTAACGGAATTAAAACTTCTTTTTCATAATTTGGATAATTTTCAATATATCTTTTTGCTTGTTCATCTGTTGGTAAATCGGTTTCTGATACCACCTGACTTTTTTCTATTCGTGCCCCAAATGGCGGATTTGTTAGAATAACGTCAAATCGATTTCTGTAAATACCATTCACATCCAATAATCCATCATGGTGGTGAACTCCACCATGTCCATCTCCATGCATAATCATATTCATTTTTGCCGTTCTCGCCATTCTTGGATTAGCGTCAATGCCAAAAATACAATCATGGGATAATTTATAATAACGACTCTGCGATTTTTTTACGTCAAACTCTACATTTATTTTATTGATAGCATTTTGAATATCTTCAATATTGTTTCGACTTTCCTTTATGAATTTGATTTGACTTCTAATATCTTCATCGATTTTATCCCGAATATGTTCAAAGGCAGTGATCAAAAAACCACCGCTACCACAACAAGGATCGCAAATTATTTCTCCTTCTTGTGGGTCGAGTATATTTACCATAAAATTAACGATAGTACGAGGTGTAAAAAATTGGCCTAATTCTCCTCTGAATGTTTTTCCTAAAAATTGTTCAAAGGCAATTCCTTTTACGTCGTCTGAAATATCCGATAAATTGAATATTTCTAACTCCCCAACTATCATTTCAAAACTATTGCGTTTTATTCTTATTTGATCTCCTTTCTCAAAAATATCGTCTTTTTCAAAATTTTCTTTGGTTTTTTCAAAGAGATATTGCATATAATCTTTGTCAAGAAAAGAGGCTGTTTTTTTCAATTCGGGACGAATGAATTTTTCATAATTTTCTTCATCAGAATGAAATTTACTTTTAGAAAAAATCATCTCTCCTTTCAAGTCCCTTTCAAACATTATTTTCATAAACAAGATTTTGCTTATTTCATCGAATGCAGCTTCGGGTGATAATTTGTCATTATTCCGGATAATATTATGACAACGTGTCAGTAATTTAGAAAACTCGTCTCTTGAAAATACTTTATTTTCTTCAATATATTTCTCAATCTTCTTATCATCCAGTATTATTTCTGCATTGGGAATACCTCGTATTCTTTCAATTTTTTGAGGAGTACTATCTTTTTGAATATGAAATATTTTTGTTTCTTTTGAATTGACAACAATAAAAAAGTCAGCATTAATAGCTGAAGCAAAGTCCCGCACATTGGCATAATCCGATTCTTTTATTCGTATATGTTCAGCACTACATTTAACTGTAATAATTATTGCAGGGATATAATTTTCTATTTTTTCTTGTTCAGAACGCCAAATAGCAATATCTACCTTCTGTTTGTTTTTTATTTCGACATCTTGTCCTAATTGGGTAAGTTGATACCCGTAAGAATTGACCAATCGGCAAATAAATTCTTGTCGAACTTTTTCTTCGAGAGTAAATATAATCCAATTATTTTTAAGAGGAAGAAATATCTTATTTTTATCTATTTTTACCTGCAACATAGTTTCAGTTTTTAGTTGAGTTTATTAAATCTTTAACATCTACATTCAACATTTTGGCAATTGAAATAAAAGTATCCATTGAAGGTTGAACTTCATTGGTACACCATCTTGATACAGTTGTTTCATTCTTATCTAATTGTTCAGCAAGCCATTTATTGGTTTTACTTTGTTCTGCCAACACTGCCTTTATGCGATTAATTGCTTTATTGCTCATCTTAATCTATTTTTTGTGCAAAAATATTGTATTTTCATGATAAAACCAAATGTTTTTTTCTCCATTTCATCACAATACATAATTGTGTAGTGTTTATTATTTTACATCTTCACCCCCTTTTTCGTCTCCTTTTTCTTTTTTGGTTTGTGTCGCTTTTGAAACTCCGCTTCATCGGGATCGTAATCAGATGTCTGAATAGGAAAATCGAGTAATCCTCCGACTGCTGAAGCGACATTTTCGATTATGGAAGATTGGTTTTGTGACTGTTCCGGCGGAATAAACGGTAGTTTCTCAAAATGTTTTGGCTCTGATTGGTTTTCGCTAACAATTTCCCCATAATGGCGGAACAGTGAACGTAGCCCAAACTCTTTGCCGATTTCAGATGCCTTAAACGTTTCTCCATTATACAGAAAACGTATGCCATAGATTTTGTCTTGCTTGTTTCGGACAGGCTCAACAGTTACACCATTACTTTTTAAGGCGTCAATAAAATCTTTGGGCGTTCGGTTATTAGGGTTCCTGTATTCCTTGTATGCAATATCTTGCAGCCGTTGTTTTGCATCAAGGCGATTTGGCGTTGTGTTTTGTTTTTGGTGTTGTTTTGTTTTATAAACTTCATTGGCAATGGTTAAACCGAGTTTTTGACTCAATTCTTCGGCTGCTTTTGCGGCTCGATTACTGACAAAATCGGTTTTATAAACTTCGCCACCAATGCTTATCCTGTTTGCAATCAAATGTATGTGCAAATTATCGGTATCTTTATGGGTGCAGGCAAACCATTGGTTATCCTGCAACTCCATTGATTTTGCAAAATGCTTGCAAATAATTTTCAGGTCTTGCCGTGTCAATTTCTTTTCGTCTTGTGGCGCAATGCCTATTTCAAAGCGTAGAAACTTATTTTTACAGCGCTCATTGTAACGCTGCATCATCTCAAATTCTTTCAGGATTTCGTCAGGTGTTTGGCTCTCAATCAGATTTGAGGTAAGAAAGTCGCCTAACTTTCCTTCCCTTAAAACATAATTGATGGCTTGCCTTCCGTGCGATATGGCTTTTGCTTTGGCTATCATTCGGGGAAAAATTTAGTGTACAGCTTTTTCATATTGTTCAGATGACTGTAAATTTCAGCGTGCAAATTCGGGTTTCGGTTTTTTATAAAATTTGCGATGCTTGAAAAGCTGCCGGTATGATTTTTAAGTATTCTGAAAAACTCCTTTTCTTCTTCCGTTAAATTCGGTTTAGATACAATTTTTCCATTGACGGATTGCGCCCGACAATATTCGGAAACAGTCCTTCCTGTTTGATGCGCCTTCTGTTTTATGATTGATTTTTCAAACGGAGAACACCGAAATTTTATTTCTTCAACCTTATTCGACATAGCCCTTAAAAGTTAGAACGGAGTGATGATTTTTTCAGTTTGTGGGAACAAACTGACGTCTTGCAATAGAAAGTATAAAGTTTGGTATTCATATCTTCCTCCCCTGCTTTTTAACCTTTTTGGCTACCTGTTTTTTGCCTCTCAAATAGTCATTCAAGTCTTTATACTCACTATAGTTTGTTGAGTGATTATACACAGTTGAGTGTATCGACTGAATCAACTTGGTTGCATTTCGCCCGGCTTCATCGTTGTCCAAATAGGTATAAATTTCTTTATGCGATTTCAAAAAATCCATTGTTTTTTGAACATTTGCTACCGAATTGATAACCGCAACATCGTGTTTGGGCTTCTCAACTTTTTGAATGGTGAGGTATGAAAGAAAGTCCCAAAAGCCTTCAAAAACCAAACAAGATTCTTTGCCGTTCCGATAGGTTGTTATTTCTTTCGGTGGAAAGCAACCTTTAAAATTTGGCGGGCTGCTTAATTCGTATCCGCCTTTATCGTTTCGGAATCCGATAGAGAAATAATTGTTGTCCCCTGTTTGATAATGGATTTCCCTGCAATAGAAATTTGCCAATGTCAGTTCAATTCCTCGCTCCCGAACCCAAGTGACAAGTTTCGGGTGAGTGATTGGAATAATATTTTCAATTTTGTTTTCAAGTTTATTTGAAAACTTGTTTCCATGAAAAGAAGAAAAGTTATCTTCATTATTGATTATGTGCATATATGCAGAGTTATTTTCAAGTTTGTTTGCAG
>Ga0209629_10002505_pt1 | contig 12563 bp, 12 predicted proteins | sample TergutCu122P5_FD_187286 | JGI IMG/M metagenome (GOLD analysis project Ga0209629, IMG submission 187286) | Cubitermes ugandensis P5 segment gut microbial communities from Kakamega Forest, Kenya - Cu122 P5 (SPAdes) (version 2) | ecosystem: Host-associated > Arthropoda: Insects > Digestive system... | reverse complement strand
GGCGAACTCGGCGCCACGGTCGTCTACCCCGCCTGCAACGGCGCTTCCTGCAAGGTCACGATCACGTGGAGCGGCGCCGCCAGCGGCTCCTTCACCATCGATCCGGCCACGACGGGCGGCGGCCGGTGGGCCAAGACGTTCACCGGGCTGCCGAGCGGCACCAACCTCACCATGAGCGCCACGGTGTGCAACGAGCAGGTCTGCGGGCCGGTCAGCCCCACCGCGACCGGTGCGGCATTCGGGCCGCCCGCCGCCTGGGCCGCCGGCGCGATCACCCTCACCCCGACCGGCACCAACGGCGAACTGGCTGCCGTGGTCACCTACCCGGCCTGCCATGGCAACGGGTGCACGGTCACGATCACGTGGACGGGTGCCGCAAGCGGCTCCCAGACGGTCAGCCCGGCGGAGGCCGGCGGCGGCACGTGGCGCAAGACAATCGCCGGCCTCGCCAACGGGGCGAATCTCACGATCAGCGCCCAGGTCTGCAACGACAAGCTCTGCGGCGACACCAGCCCCACCGCCACGAACTCCGCCTTCGGGCCGCTCGCCCCGCCCACGCTCAACGTCTACGCCCACGGCGGCGCCGGCGACCACCTCGTGTGCGCCACCGCGTCCGGCAACGGCAACGGCCGCGACGCCACGATCGCGATGACCGCGTCCAATGGGACCAGCAACAACAGCTCCACCGGGAGCGGGGCCTTGTCCCTGGGCCCGATCTGCATCGACGTCGGTGCGTCCGGCACGGGCTCGTTCAGCGCGTGGATGAAGAGCAGCAGCACCACTCCCGCCCGGGCCGACTCCTCCGTGGCCACGGGCAGTGCGAAGACCCAAGCCGACCCGCCGCCACCCGCGTCGGTGACGGTCGCCTGGGGCAACAAGGGGAGCAACCAGTACTGCAACACCGCCGCCTGCAAGTTCATCAAGGTCAGCGCCAAGAACCTGTCGCCCAACACGACCTACAAGGTCGAGTACGTGACCGACTGCGCCGGCAACCTGAGCAACTCGTGTCCGACTGGCGGCATGGACCCGTTCACGACGACGAGCGTCAAGAGCACCAGTTCAGGCACCCTGACGGACGGCGCGGACAACAGTGGGCGCATCTTCGGCTACCCCGGTGCGCACGTCTGGGTGCGGATCACGCTGAACGGCAAGACCCTCGCCACGTCGAACAAGATCACCTGCTGAGGGCTCCGGCCCGGTGGCCAGGGGACTCCTCCCCATTGCCAACCCTCACCGGCCTCCCTAGCATGAGAGTAACCCGATTATCACAGGAGGACATCATGGGATTCACCGGCATGGATGCGGCCGTCATCGAGCGGATTTCCCGGGATCTGCAACGCTGCTCGACGCGGATCACCGGTGTCGTCACGAATGTCGATTCCGTGGTCAACCAGACCCAGGAGAATTGGCTCGGCCAGGACGCCAAACAGTTCGCCACGGACTGGCATTCCGACCGCTCCACCCTGTCGAACCTGGCGAGTTCTCTCGCCTCGCTCTCCCGCACCGCCGGCGCGCAGGCCGCCGAGCAGCGCCGCGCCTCCGGTGGGCCGCGCTAGCGTCGTCGCCCCGGCCGACTTCGCTACGCTCCGGGCGGCTTGGCTGACGCCTGGTAGCGCGCGAGACCTTCCTCCACGGCATGGGCGAGTTCGTCGCCTCCCAGACCGACAACCACCGGGTTGAGCAAGACCGGGGTGCCGAAACCAAACCGGAGACTCCAGCGGGCGGCAGTTCGAGCGACGCCGCGCAGGCCGGCAACGAAGGCCTCCGGGTCTTGGACGAGGACGGCCACGAGCGGCTGGCCGTTCTGAAGCACCGCCTGGACACCGACGACCGCACTCCACGGTACGAAGCCCACCGAGGACAGCGAGGTGCGCTGGTCAGTCAAACCGTGCGTGTCCAGGCGTATCGCCCGTCCGGATCCCGCTGCGATCCAGACCCAGCCCACCAGCGTCACAGCAGCCGCGGCTGCGCCGACGCAAGCCGCTCCGACGGCCACGACGAGCCACCATCGGGGCAACGCGCTGGTGCGAAAGAGCACGGCGGCGATCACGCACACGACGATGACGAGCAGGCACACGACCACCAGCCGCCGCGTCGCGGCGGAGCGCACCGGATAGACGACATTCCAGTCCGCGGAATCACTCGCGTGTGCCGTCATGGTGCCCCACCGCCAGGGAAGCGATTCCCGCCAATGTCGTCATGGCGCTGAGCCGTTCCCACACGTCCGCCGCCGCCAGCGGCATGAGCTGGATCGCCTCGATGTCCCCGGTGTGGTTGACGCCGAACAGTCCCGCCGGCGTGTCGAGCAAGGCCACCGTGGCAACGACGGGGACATCCGGGCCCCCCGGGCCGTTCGCCCGGACCTGGATTTGGCTGAGTCGCCACTCGCCCGCCCGCAGGGCATCCCGAAGGGCGGCGTCATCGCTTGTCAGCGACCCCGCAAGGCGCAGCACCGCGCCTGTGGCCAGCTCGGCGTCCCCCACGGCGAGCGCGATCAGCAGATGGCGGCCCTCAACCGAGAGCGTGTCGACGCCGGGTACGCCCCGAGGGCCCAAGCCCAGTTGTTCTGCGGCTCGCACCGGCGCCACGGACGTCTGGAGCGTGCTCACCAGGATCTCGTCACCGACCTGTTCCAGCGCCGTTGCTTCACGTCGCCCCAGGCACAGGTCCAGATCCGCCACCACGGTCGGCCTGATCGTCCGGATCGACGTGAACGCCACGGCAGTCAGGTATCCGGCCAGGAGCCGCCGGGCCGGCTCGCTCAAAGCCTCGCCCGCGTCGTCCAGCCACCACGCGGGCACCGCATCGGCAGGGCGCGCCGCGTCATGCCGGCCTGCCGCCAGCGCCGCGATGACAGCGAACCCCTCGACGGACAGTGACATGGGCTCAGTCATGGGCTTCCCCCTGGGCTACGACACATGAGCGGGCGATCTGGCCCAGCGTGTCGATGGCGTTCGCGTAGTCTCCGGTGTGGCAGGTGGCGCTGATGGTCACACCACCATCGGGACGCCGAACCAGCCATTGGATCAGCGAGAGCGGATGGTCGTCCATCCCGTAGGCGCACAGACGGATCAGCGCCGGAGCGCCGTCAACCTCATCCGGCTGCAGGTCGAGCAGCCGCAGGCTCGTCAGCGCCTGCCGCAGCGACTCAAGGTTGATCGTGTGCCATTCGGCCAACGTCATGGCAGGTGGCAGCGGGTCCAGCGTCACCGTGACATTGGGAGCGAACCCGTGGCGCGGGGGGCCGGCGACGATCAGCGCCGGTGGATACTCCATCGGGGGTGGTGGCACCACGCGCCAGTCCGGCGGCGTCCGGAGGCTGACCGCCGGGCAGGCTTGAGTCACCCACGAGGGCGGCATCTGCTGCGTCATGTCAGGCTCCTCCCCTTCGCCGCGTCCGAACTCGACTACCAGCGGATACGGTCGATCCACGAGTGTACGGTGTCCGCGACCGCGTCGTACGCGACCTGGGCGAGCCCGGACCCGATCACCCCTCCGACAAGGCCACCGACGACGGTGCCGACCACGGTGCCCGGTCCAGGGAAAAGTGAACCGATGGCCGCACCTGCCATCGCGCCGAGCTTCGCGCCGGCGAGCGCCCCGACGATGGCGGGCGCATTGTCCGCGATGCCCGTGGTCGCCGCGCGCACGACCTTCGCCCCCGTGCTCAACGTCGGATCGCACGAGTCTTTCGTCCACTGCGTGTACGCGTCGATGCCGACGGATGCTGCCGTGATCGCCCAGCCGACCACGGCGACACCCTTGGTCGCGCCCTTCAGCGCTCCGCCGAGACTGCGAGGCTTCATGGCCCAGTTCTCGAGTTCGACTGGCGGGAACAGCCGCAGCGCGGCCTTCTGAATCGCCTTCACGGCCGCGTCCACCGACTCCGACATGTATCGGGTGACGGGTTTGAAGTTCATGATGTCCTGCATCACGTACCGGCCCTGCGACATCGCCCAACCAGCCAGTGACGCGCCGACGACGTTGTCCGCGTTGCCGGCCCAGTTCAGAATGCGCAGCGTCAGCGGGCTCCACGGCACCTCGCAAACCGGCGGGTCCGTGTGGTCATCATCGGCCGGGAGGACGGGAACGCCCAAGCCGCCGCCAGGAGCGGAACCACCATGTGCCGCGCTGGCCTGGCGCTGCTCGGCGGCCTGTCGCGTCAGGTACTGGGCCATGTCGCTCAGGTGGCTGGACCCGCTCCGCATCCGGGGCGCGAGCGACGATGACCAGGCGCTGCGGAAGGCACGCACGTCGGTGCCGTCCCAGTGCGCGCCTGCCTCATTGACCAGTCGATCGACCTGTTGCCGAATCGAATCCAGCTCCTCGCCTTGGGCCCGGAGTGTGGTGGCGGCTCGGTCGATCGCGTCGACCGACATTCCGACAAAACTCATGATTCTCCTTGTGGATCCCCGCGCACGCACCCTGCCCGGGGGACAGTCACGACGCTAGCAGCCGGAGGAACGGTTCGTCCATGGGGAGGACCCCCTAGGTGGCCTCTGATCGCGCGGGCGCACTATCCGTCAACCCCGATGGTAAGACTCTCCTGGATGTCGCGGATCTGCTGCCAGACCGCTTCGGCCTGGGTCGCGTGGCAGGTGGCGCTGACCTGGACGAGGTCTTCGGTGGCCCCCCGGTCGACGACCGCCAGCCGGATCGCCTGCACCAGCGTGCCGCCGGGTTCATCGATGAACGAGCCTTCGGTGCGGTAGCCGGGCCATCCGCCGACGACGCGCTCCTCCTCCCCGATCGAGGCGTACTCGCGCAGGCTGGCGGCCCGCTGCTGCAGCTCGCGGCGTGCCGCGGCCATCGCGGTGCCGCGGCGCATGCGCCGGACCGCCACGATCACGTTCGGACGGAACTCGCCATCCGGAACATCCTTGATGATGGCCAGTGCCTGGCCGGCGTCCGGCAAGGGGTGCCAGCCGTCCGGGCAGTCCAGGCCGAGGCGCGGCGGCGCGGGAAAGTCGTCGCTCGGGTTCGTGACTGTGGTCATGGTCTACTCCGTTCCGTGGATTCTGCTTTACCCGTATGGCCTAGAAGCCCAGCCAATGCGTGATGTCGTCGACGATCTTGGCCGGTTTGATGTCGACGTCGAACTTGACGCCGGCGCCAAGCCCGACGGCAACGCCGAGATCGCAGGTGACCTTGACCTCGCTGAGGGAGAAATCCCCCTCGACCTTCGCCATGACGCCCGCACCCGCGTAGCCCGTGACACCCACACCGACTTGCGCGCCGTCCAGGCCCGCCGACGCGTGTGCCGTGGCGGATGCGCCGGCCATCGCCTCAGCCCCAACCTTCGCCTTGACGCCGTCGGTGCCGACCGAGACGCTGGCGTCGCCGTTCACCCAGGCGCCGGCGGTCGCGCCGACCTTGCCCTCGCCCTGCAGGACGCCGTAGCCGATCGTCCCCGCGGCTTCGCCGTGAACCCCGACACCCGCCATGCCCGACGCCCCCACAGTCACCTGTCCGTCCTGAATGTACGCCCCGGCGGATCCTTCGGCGTGCGCACCGGCCCAGTACGACGCCGAGCCGGAACCGTGGAAACCGTTCGCCGAGCCGAAGGCGCCCGCCGCCGCACCTTCCCACCCCAGCGTGGCCGAGCCGCGGGCGAACTGGGCGATTTCGACCTTCACTTCCGGATCGTCCCACGTCGTGTGCTTCGGCGGATCGAGCGGATTGACGGCGCCGACGAACCCCGCATTGATGCCCGCCTTCGAGTACTCGCCAAACTTGGCCCCCTCGGACGAGGCGAAAAGGCCCGCACCCGCCAGGCCGATCATCCACGACACCGTGCCTGCGGCGGACGCCAGACGCTGCTCGGCGGCATTCTGGTGCAGCACGCGTGACATGTCCATCAGCAGGTCGGCGGCCGACCGTGCCTGGCCCCGCTGGTGGTTCCACGTCTGCCCGAAGGCGGCCGAGTCGGCCCCGGCCCACGAGCGCGTCGCCCGCGTCACCAGGCCGTCGACCCGCCCGATGAGCGAGCCAAGCCCCGTCGATTCGTCGCGAAGAGCCCGGCTGGTCTCTTCGATGACAGCCGGATCCAGACCGATGAGCCCCATGTCAACGCCTCCCTTTCGACACACGTCGCTGCTCGGCCGCCTCGTCGAGGGCTCGCTGGCCGAGCTGCGCCAGCTGCGTCTGAATCCCCTGCAGCTGGCCGCGCCGGGTGGTGTTCCATTCCGACACGAAGTGCTGGGCGTCCTGGCCGTCCCACGCCTGGTCGGCCACCTGGACCTTGGCCGCGACGCGTGTCACCAGTGCCGCGATGTTGCTCGCCTCGGCGCGAAGCTGCCTGCCGATCGCCTCAACCTCGGCGACATCCATACCCCGGAGCCCACCCATGGCCCACCTCCCTGACCTCATCCGCACGGCCTGCGTCGCCGGCGCGCTTATCACCGTATCGGCTCGTCCGACGGTCGTCCATGGGGAGCACTCCCCGGGCATCCGGCCGCGGGCCGCACCTGCGAGTGGCGTTCCCCCTCGTCGCACGCTGGATCGGACGCCGCCGAACGGAGACGGAACAGGGGCGGCGCCGTTCGAGGGGAGGACTCCCCTACGAAACTGTCCGGCGCCCCGGCCGGGCGCACCCACCCCCCGCGCGAATGGCCGGGCCCCAGGCTGGGGCGGCAACCTCAGGCGGCCCAGGCGGTCAGCCACTGTTCGAACTCGCGCAGGTCGGACTCCGTGGCCCCGAACGACCCCTCGTCCGCGCTCCAGCGATACAGCGTCCCGTCCCCATAGTCCCACGCCAGGCGCCAGTTGTAGCTCTTGAGGACAGGATCCGCCGGGTCTCGCTGCCAGTCCCGGTCCGTGAAACGCCAACGCCCCAGCCAGGAGGCGAGCCACGTGGTCAGTTCCGTCTCGCTGGCAGGCGTGAGCGGCGCGGACGTGGCGCCGGCCGGGAAGGCCGGCAGCGACGTTCCCTTCAGGACGAGCCCGCGCTCGGCATCGACGACGATGGCCGTGGTCATGGAAATGAACGCCAACCGGCGCATGTCCATGAGCGGAGGCCAACCCTGCGTCAACGCCGGGTTGCCCAGCAGGTACGTCCACGAGTCACCGTGGGCGGCATGGTAGGCGGCGAGCCTGGCGGGGATCTGGTCGCACGGCCACCCCTGGTCGGGGCGGTAGATCCCGAAGGTGTCCGCGATGAACGCGGGCACGTTGACCATGTCGATCTGGTCCGGCGTCAGGCCACAGGTCGACACAAGGTCCTTGGCCAGTTCCACGCCCGGAACGGTGAGACGCGGCATCGGGCTGGAATCGGTGGGTCCGGTGGTCATGGGCGCTCCTCCTGGGTGGCATGCGGTGACGAAGAACGCCAGAGCGAGGGCTGCGGCCCCCGCGCCGGCGAGGCGGACTCGGCTCGCGGCGATCACATCTGGCCTGCCATCGTCGTCAGGGCCCCGGCGGCGTTGGGCATCTCGTTGGCGATCCGATCCACGGCGTCCATGTTGCCCGTCATCTGGGCTGCGAAGTAGTTGCCCCACAGTTCGGTGGCGCCATTTCCTTGCGTGATCCGCGCCCCTCCGGGCCAGAAGCCGTCATTCAGGGTGTCGACGGTGGAGTTCGGGTTGTCGTCGATCGACAGGTAGTACCCGGCCTCGTGGGACCACGCACCTCCCACCCGGTCGGCACTGCCGTCGCCGTCCCAGTCGCCCACGACGGCGTTGCCGGTCATCGCCGAGTAGGCGTCCGAGACGCCGACATCGGAAACCACGATCGGCCGGCCTTGCGCGTCCAGGACGGGAGTCCGTTCTGGCCCGCGCGTGAGCGGGCGCGGCCCGAAGACGTCGATGTCGAGCTGAGCCTGCGTCTTGCGCAAGACCTCGAGGTCGGCTGGCGTGAACTCGTTGCTGTAGTCGACCGAGCCCCAGTCGTTCGCCGACTCGGTGCTCTCGGTCGTCTCACCGTTCGAGCCCACCATGAGCGTGTAGGCCAGGCGCTCGGCCTGAGCCCGCCGCTGCGCCTCCGGCAGCGCCGGATCGGTCTGGGCGTAGAGCCGGTCGGTGAAGGTGGTGCGCACGTCGTCGCGCATGGTCTGGTCCAGACTCCTGCCTGGCAGCGTGAACGGACCCAGGTGAACATCGCCGACGCGCGTGGCGCCCACCTCCGTGCCGTTGCCGACGCCGTTCACCGACAGGTCGTCGACCGCGTGGCCGAACTCATGGAAGAACGTGGCATAGGGGCCTCCCCCGTCCTGGGCGAAGCAGTCCGGACCCTGGCCATTCGTCCACAGCCAGAGGGTTCCGTTCCAGTAGTACGCCGGTCCCCGGTAGTTGGGGTTACCGGGTGGTGGCAGCGTCGCGTACTTCACATCGCCCACGTACTTCTCGAAGACGTCGCGATACGGTTGTGGGGCGTTCTGCACCATCAGTTCGATCGCGTGCGCATCGTCGGGCGAGACCCCGAGTGCCGCCAGTTTCGCCTCGAAGTCCGAGTGCCAGGGTCGAGGCTCGATCACGTCCGATGGGCTTCCGCCCGGCCCCTGGGGCAACCCTGTTATCGAGCCCGGTCGCGGCGCGCTGGCCTGACGCTGCTCATCGGCCTGACGGACCAGGTGCTTGGACATGTCGGCCAGATGGTCCACGCTCGTTCGCATCTTCGGTGCGACGGTCGCCCAGGTGCCTCGGAAGGCCCGCAGGTCGGCCCCATCCCAGTGCATTCCGGCCTCGCGCACCAAGCGGTCGATTTGCTGACGGACCGACTCCAGTTCCTGCCCCTGTCCGCGCAACAGCACCGCCGCACGGTCGATGTCCTCGACCGACATACCGGTGAAGCCCACGGCCACTCCTCGGCTTTGCCACCCGTCCGCCCGGGGGATACAGGGCAGAGACTAGCAGCGGCCGACCACGGCCGTCCATGGGGAGGACTCCCCTACCCCCCCCTACGAACTCACCGATCCGTCGGGCGGAGGCACCACACCACTCGGCCGCTGGTAGCGTCCCACGCGGGGCAACAGCGCCAGATCGTCCGGGGTGATGATGCGGGAGCCGAGGGCGTACTCGACCAGGCGCGCCTTGCGTGACAGGGCCAGGTGCGCGGGACCGCCGTGCAAGCCCCTCACGCCCAAGTCCTCGAACTTGGCGCACACGTTGTCCAGCTTGCGGTTGAACTTCGTGATCGGCCAGCCCAACCGCCGCGCCGCCTCGGCGGACCGCGGCACGGTTCCGGCGCCCCGGTCGTAGTGCCGCAGCGTGTCCTCCGCGAGCGCCACCAGGAGAAGCCGCTGATCGCCGGTCAGACTGATCTCGCCGATCGTGTCGCCGGACTCGGCCGCGGCGACCCCCGGAGCGGTCGGCTGGAACGGTGCATCGTCGAGCAGCACCTCGAAGTCGTACGTCGTCTCGCCCGCCGTGAACCACACGGCCAGGGCGGGGAACACCAGCGGCACGCGTCCGCCGGGCAGCAGCCACGCCTGGAATCCCCCTTCGCGCGAGAGCACCGTCGCCGACAGGCGCGAGCCCACGTTGCTGAGCCACCACATCGGGCCCTCGTACTCGATGGTCAAGAAGACGCGGTGCATGAAGGCATTGTCTTCGTCGAGCACGAGATCGCCCTCACGGCCGATCGTAAATCGCCCCTCCGGCGGCACCGCGTATTCCTCGCCGCAGAACGTCACCGTCACCATCAGGCACATCCCTCCTCTGACCAGTTCTCTGCTGGAAACTTGCCGTCTTGACGCACAACCTTGACCCGGATGCAGTACGGTGCCCCCGCCGGCGCCGGCCCCGACCACTCGGGGGTGCTCTTCGCCTCGACGCGGTCGCCGGGCAGTTGCACGCGATACGCATCGGTGGTCAAGGCATTGCTGTAGGTCCACGTGCAGGTCACGGTCGCCTGATCGGCGCTCCGCGCGCACGTGATCGTCACAGGCCCGGGTGGCAGGTTCGCGCCGACAACCGGACCGACCGAGCGGCTCATGGACGGCGAGGGCGACTCGGCCGGACGCCCGCTCGCGTGGAGAGCCAGCAGCCCAGCCCCACCCGCGAGCACCACCACGGCGATGACGACAGCAACCACCGGGCCGACGACACGGCGGCGCGACGACTCGTCGTCCGGCTTCTTCTCCTCACCGACGGCCGCCGTAGCCTGGGCGGGGCCCTGGGCGCCGAGGACGGGAGTGCCGCTGCGGCGGACTGTGGCGGCGACCTCCACCGGGGTCAGGGCCCGGCGCTCGGACGGCTGCAGGACCGGCGGAGCGGACTGCTCCTGCGCCGGCACCACCTGCGGGGCGGTATGGCGGCGGGTACGTTCGTCGTCGATGACCGCGACCGGCGGCGTGACCGCATGCACCGCCGGGTCTCGTTCGACGATGAACGGGGTCGGCCGCAGCCGCAACTCCTCCTCGATCGAGCCGAGAGCCCGGGCGAAGTCGGCGGCCGTCGATGGGCGAAAGCGGGGATCCTTGCTCAGGGCCGACGCCAGCAGCCGCTCCAATGAGGCGGGCACGTCACCGCGCCCCGTCGAGGGTGGCGGTAGATCGCGCGTCCGCACCATCATGGCGACCGGCCGGTTGTCCCCGCCCGGCACCTCGAACGGGGCCCGCCCCACGAGCAGGTGCCACAGGGTCGCCGCCAGGGAGTAGACGTCCGAGCGCGGGTCCACGGGCGCGGTCGAGAACATGGCCTCCGGCGGCGCCCACGGCACCGACAGCCCGGCGTCCTCGTCGTTGTCCTCGTTCAGGCGTGACGCGATGCCGAAGTCGGTGAGCGCCGGCTGGCCGTACCGGTCCGTGAGCACGTTCGCGGGTTTGATGTCGCGGTGAAGCAGCCCGGCCCGGTGGGCCGTCTCCACGGCGCTGGCGAGCTGAACGCCGATGCGCAGCACGTCCGGCACGCTGAACGGCCCACGGCGCAACGCCTCCGCCAGCGACTCGTACGGATAGTAGGCCATCTCGATGAAGGGCCGGCCGTCCTGCGTGATGCCGGCGTGATACACCCGGACGATGTTGGGGTGCTCCAAGGCGGCCATCACATCGGCCTCCGCCGTGAAACGGAGCACCAGGCGGTCCTTCACGTCCGTCGTCCGCAGCACCTTCACGGCGACCAGGCGTTTCGGCGCCTGCGACTGATAGAGGTAGACGTCGGCGAACCCGCCGGTGCCCAGGTCTTCCTGATACACCAACCCTGGGATGACCGGCGGCTGGGAACGAGCGGTCACGACCCTGCCTCGAACGTGAACTCGAACGCCGACGCGAGCATCACCTTGGTGCCGGGTTCGATCGTGAACGGCTCACCGGCCCGCAGCGTGACTGGCGGACGTCCCGGCAGCGCGACCTCGGTGCCGTTGGTCGAGTTGAGGTCGCGCACCGTGACGAACCAGCCTTCCAGGCGCACCTCCAGGTGCTGACTGGACACGTCCCGCGTGGGGTCGCTGATCCGTACGAGACTGGGTGGGGGCCCCTCGACGCCGGGCACGGGCCGTGGGTTGCGGCCGAGCACCGCGCCACGGTCGAGGTTGAGGACGACGCCGTTCGACAACCGCAACACGCCGAGGGATGGCCTCACCACCTGCCGGGGTGTCTGGGGCGCGATGGGCGCACGGCACAGGCGGCACAACTCGGCGAACTGCGGGTTGAGGTGGCCGGCCGGGCACACGACGGCCGTCACCATCTCGCCGGTCGCCGGAAGCCGGGAGCGCCGGATCGTGTGTCCGCCCATGTCGTCGGCATCCTCCAGCGGCGACGCGGCCGGTTCCGGCGCGGGAGGCGACGGGGCCGCCACGAAGGTGGGGACGGGCACCGCAGGCGCCGGCTGCGGCTGGGGGGGCGCCACGACAGGTCCGGCCGGGGTGGGCGAGGGAGGTGGCTGCGGCACGGGCGGAGGCGGTGGGACGACGGGCGGCTCGGCCGAGGGGACGGGTGGAGGCCCGGCCTGCCGCGTCGACGGGTTCGGTGGGGGCCACGACGCGCCACGCCAGTCGAAGGCGGCAATGAACCCCTGGCCGGTGCCCGGTGCAGGTGCGGGCGGATGCTCCACGAGTCCGGAGGCTACCCCGGCCGCCAACTCGCCCACCTCCGCCAACCCCACCGTCGGGGCGCCGATCTGCGTCTCGCCCAGGCTTTGATGATGCTGCACAGGTTCTTGGCCGGCCGCCGGTTGTTCCTCGGCCGCCGGGGCCAAGCCGATGGTCTCGCCGAACAGGTGGTCGAACCCGGACGGGCCGCTTCCCTCCTCGGCGTCGTCAGGCGCCGGGACGGCCTGCTCCGCGGCCATCGGGGCCTCGGCCACCGGTGCCCCGGGCCCGGCAGTCGCCTGAGCCTCGGCGTCGCGCCGTGGCAACGCACCGGTTCCCGCCACGGACGCCGTCGTGGCCCGCTTCGCCGAGTCCATCGCGTCATCCGTCCCGCCAGTCAGGCCGATCGAGGACGCGGCGACGATGCCGTTCCTGATGGACCACGCCCCCTCGAGGCCGACCTCATCGTCGATCAGCAACTGGAGCGAGGCCGACCCCATCGTGACGCGACTCTCGTGCAGCAGGGCCGTCCCCTCGAGCACGGTCCCATCGCTGGTCCGCGCACGGGCGGCGCCGTGCAGGACCACCCGCGCCTCGTC
>Ga0209629_10002504_pt1 | contig 12566 bp, 16 predicted proteins | sample TergutCu122P5_FD_187286 | JGI IMG/M metagenome (GOLD analysis project Ga0209629, IMG submission 187286) | Cubitermes ugandensis P5 segment gut microbial communities from Kakamega Forest, Kenya - Cu122 P5 (SPAdes) (version 2) | ecosystem: Host-associated > Arthropoda: Insects > Digestive system... | reverse complement strand
CCAGCATCACAATAGCTACAACAGGACAGACAACTACAGGCAGTGGAACGCAGTCGGATCTCCTGATGATGGGCACAGAGATGCCCGAAACATGTTGAGATACTACTGATTACCAGTAAATCACTATTTGTTGCATCTAGTTGGTTTCTCCTTTACTTACTTAAGGTATTACTTTTTCAGAAACTAGAGTGTTATATAAATTGTGAAAGATTAATAGTGGTTGCTAAGAGGGAAGATAAAAAATAGGTGATTATCTTGGGAAGAGAGTGTAATGAATTTAGAAAGTGGCATGTAGAAAGTGAGATTGATCACACACCAGGTTTTAAAACTTTTCAGTAAAATGGAAAAGAAACTGCAAGATTTTAAGCCAGAAGAACGTAAGTTGTTTTTCCTAGCTCCATAAAGATTTTTGGAGCAGTAGTGGTGTGGATAAGAAGAACAAGAAGCGGGTGAAATGAACATAAATGATGATAGAATGTAATAATTCCTGAAAATTAACAGAAGTTTAAAAAAACAAAAAACTAACAAAGTTACAGAAGAGCCAATATAAATTAAGAACTCTTTTAATGTACTGTACTGGATGAATTAAAATTGTATGGCCAGACCAACAGAAGGTGAATCTACAGTACAATACAAAACAATACTGTACAATACAATACAAAAAAGAATTATATGAACATGGGCCTTTTGAAGCATGGTTCCACACTTATAGCCTCCTGATGATTAAAGAAAATGTGCAAAGTGTCCACCTTGAGTTTCCATGCAGGCATTGCAGGAGACAGACTTCTGGGACACTATATTCTTCCACTAAATCTAACAGGGCTGTTTACCATGATTTGCTGTGAAACGTCCTCCCAGAGCTATTGGAAGATGTGGATCTGGAGACTAGGATTTGTTTGTAGTTATGCATGATGGTGTTTCTTCTTGCATGTTGGGAATACTTGAACATGTTTCTGGAAAAATGAATGGGATGAAGTGGACCACCAGCATGGCTTGCTCATCCACATGTTTAAGTTCCTTAGATTTTTATCTCTGGGTATATCTAAAGTCTACTGTTTGTACTAAAGAAGTCAGTGGTGACTAGGACTTGAAGCAATGAAGCAGAGTGGATTTGAGATGATTCCTTTGACACCTGGAATTTTTCAGCACACAGACGGTCACTGTTCAGACGTGCAACCTCGTACATTGAGGCTTAAGGTGGACACATCTGATCATTTTCTTTAATATTTAGGAGGCCATAATTCAGATACCATCTTACAGAAGGCCTATGTTCACAGAACTATTTTTTCTTGTATTGTGTTGTAGGTTCTTCTGTAGGTATGGCTGTACATTTTTCATTCATCCTGTATATGAGAAGAATATAAGTTAAAAGATGAACATTTTGAAATGAAATGTATATAAAGAGAAATAGAATAGTGATTCTGTTCTTCAAAACAAGAGATAAAGGAGATTTGAAAAGAACTGTTACAGAATATGTGTATAGAACACATGCCACAGAAGACATTTGAAGTTTCGAATTGTCACCATGTTTGTAAATGTTAATTGTGATTGCTGATACATAGTGTGTCCTTATGTTGATGAATATGGAATTCAACTTGCATAGTTCCATTTTCATTACTTGCTGCCCTCCAGTTGAAAGCTAAACAAACATTTTTTATGACTCATATTTTTATTTTACAGTCTACAAAAACATGATTTTAACAAAGATCTGTTAGCATGTAGCACTTCAGGGCTTTACTGTAAGTGGTGCCAATATCACCCGCCCCTCATATTTTTGTGTGTCCACCATGTTGTTATTACTGACTATAGGAAATTGAGAAATTATAACATTTGAGTAGCCTGTAATGGTATAGTCAACTGGTTCAGCATGATAATCTCGTAAGCTGACTGATTTTCAATTTTAGGAAGGAAAGTTGGCAAAAACCTTATATTTACAGACTCACAGCAACTTTTAATTGGCCACTGAACTGCTTTTTCACCTATGCTTCCTTTTTGCAACATGAAATCATGATGCCAGCCTTGCTTTTCATGCCTTGTCTCTGGAATGACTGAATAGATGTCATACTTCGGTATTGTGGAGTAGATGAAAAGTGGTCAGATGAGTTTCATTTTTCATATGGTAGTCATCTGGCTTTTGACACCATATGAGACTGTAGTTGAACACCACTGTTTCAGAGGATCACTCTACTTACCTCTTCAGGGTGATGGATTTAAATGGTTAGGGGAAGAGATGGGTCAGTTATGTAGATGGGTTTTCAAGGAATATGGTCGTTCAGAATCACAGAATGGGGAGAGAGGGTAGAACTGGGTCCAAGCAAATTAGAAGTTTGGTTCTGTGTTCCTATACAATATGAGTACCCAGAAGACTGTGTTGTGAATGACACTTGTTGTAGGAGCCTGAAAATGTATATAATTCCTCTTGCATTTGTGTTGAAGGAAATAAAAAGAAAACTCATTTCTGAATGCCTCATCTTTTGTGCCTTGAGTGTGCTTGGCTTTGCAGCATTGCCTTATAATACGTACATGAACATCTGAACCTCACAGAACATGATCAGAAAGAGTATGTACAACAGTGAAATACACCTTTCCAATCTTGTTACTTACTGTTACTATTCTGGAATTGTATTATGACCATGATCTCATATTAGTATTCACCATTGCTGTCATTTATTGTGATGTGAGAAATTATATTGAAGATTTAAATTTATTTTTATTGGTGACTGCATATATGTTCTTTGATTTATACATGTGGCTTTCCATAGACTTTATTTTATTTTTCTAGCTAAGATTGTATTCAAAGGTGAGCTGAATATTTATGTGAGAACAGCCTCGAAGTATGATGATTGCCGTCTTCTGCACTTACCAAATTTAAAGCTTACAATCAAGCTAAACTGGATGTGTCTTGGTGATCCAAATGATCATCATAACGTGATGCCTTGTGCTCTGGACAAGTTGCCTGAATATTCCAGCAATCAGGTTTGATTTTTGTTTTTAATAACATTTAACATGGACACGTATGGAAGTAGATATAATGTGTGATAACTTACTAGTACTTCTTACTTCACTTTCACACAAGCTTCAGCATAGGCTGTTAATTCCAAGGGTGACTCATTCTTTCTCATTTTCTTTCATCTTTGTCCACTCATCAGATTTTGCATGATGCGAACAAAATCATTAATTAATCATGAACACTGTCAGAGGTTTTATCACCATGTGTTAATTTCTCAGGCTGATTGTGGTGGCTGTCTTGACTGAGATTACCTATGGTAGGTGCATGGATGAATCATGGTTTGTTCATACTGTATGGACTGTAGAGGTTATTTGACATTACAGTATGTGAGATAATGATTACATTCCATGAAGGTTACTGTCTCTGGGATGTGACACCATTTAAGCTGGTAGACATTTACCAGTTTTATGGGAATCCGCAGCTTTCATGTAGTACCCTGCATTGTATTCCAGTGATTTCCTAACCATTAATTATGGAATACAAATGAAATTTGTGGTCACATCTTTTACTTTAATAATCTGAAGTTTATCCCCAGCAGTGATATAGAGTAATATCTTGTGGGGTAATTAGAGGCTTTGATGTGGAATAAATTTCCTTACAATCAATCAGATGTTGTATAAGACATCTGTCATTTGATATTAAATTTAAATGTTATGAACTGTAATACAAGTACAGTACAAAACTGTCACTATAGCTATAAATCCATGATTTTATTGTTACAATGACCTGTTTATAATCACTGTCAATTAATAAAATGTTACAGAGCTTTAAAATTTATTGGTGAAGATTTCAGTATTAACTGCTACTTGTAATCTGTTATGAATCTCATTAGAGAAAGAGTATGGATAATTGATGGAATAGTTCTGTTGTGTTATTCCCATTTGTGGCATGCTCTTGAATTTTTGGTCGGTGTTTCATTTTAAAAAATTGATAAAAAGTAGGTTGCACTTAACCAAACTCTTTTTTATCCTTTGTAATGAGGTGAACTAATATGTGTGCATAAAACTTAGGATATCTGTTATTGTATCTGTGGGCTTTTCGTGTCTTAAGGACTGTACATTTTGAACTGTTTACCTATTGCATGTAACCACAAGTGTGATTGTATTTACCACTTTTGTATGGAATACTTGGTGATGGTTATGATATACAGACCTTCCTGTAGTGGTCATTGCTAATTTTAATAAAAATTCATTCCAGGAACATGATTCTTTCCGTTCTTTTCGGTCGCAAAATTTAAATGTAAGCATTGCATTGGAGACTAAGCCAGTGGCAAACCGAAACCCATCAGAGTTTGATTGTCCTGTAGCTCTTCTGTATGGGAGTACATTAAGGTAACATATTATAGCACCTCTCTATGTTATTATGTTTAGGTCACATGATCTATAGTTGTTGTGTATGGCAGTATGTGAAGGTAACATTGTCCTGTAGCCCTCTGTATGACAGTATGTTAAGGTAACATTATATTATGACACCTCTGTATGTTATTATGTTTAGGTGACATTGTCCTATAGTTCTGTATGGCAGTATGTGAAGGTAACATTGTCCTATAGCTCTCTGTATGGCATTACTTGAAAGTAATATTGTCCTGTAACCCTTCAGTATTACATTCCATTAAGGTAACATTGTCCTGTAACCCTTTTGTATGGCATAATGTTAAGGTAACATTGTACTGAGGCTATTCTGAACAGCAGTACATAAAGGTAACATTTGCCTTTAGCAGTTGTGCATGGCAGAACATTAAGACAGTGTCCTGTAACCTATTGAAGTGTTTTGTGATTTGCATCAGTCTGTCCAGGTCAGTGGCAAGATAACTCCTTGAATTGGGTTTTGAACACTTCCTTCTACATTCTTTGCCATTCATAATTTACTGTCATCTGAATCATTTGATTCTATGTGTTCTGGAGTACAGAGAGCATCATTAAATAAATTACAAATAACAATTATAACCATAGCTTTGCATTTAATTTTTCTACAGTATAACACTATTGAGTGGTAAATAGTATTGAACATTTCTTAGGACCTTACAGCCTCAGTTATCAGACTGAAATCAGAGCTGGTAAAGTTGTTGCACAGGTAGTGAAATTAAAATGTTTTTATGTAAAAGTAGACTGCATAACAAGTACAGTATCTTTGATTCATTTGTATTTAAATGTTAAATGGACCTTTCCTTTCCTAGGTGGTTTGAAAATTTGAAGCTGATTTTGTCAGGTGTGACACGTCCAACAAGACGTGGCGCAGTATTTCGAAACTTGCGGCCACGGAAGATTCAGTTAAGTCGCCATTATCGAAAAGTTCACCTTTTGTTGGGTCTACACAAGTTTCAGGTGTACTACTGGATGTCATTTGCCATGCAGAGAGGGTTTGAACTTCTTGGTGGACGTATTTCTTCTTGTTCAGGTTAAGTACCAAAATTTGTTTCAATAACAAAAAAAGAGCACAATACAAAAAGTCTGTCACAAAACTAATTCCCTGTGCAAAGTTGCGGATTTATGTCACAAGTATGTGCTTTACATTGTGTAAGAAACACTTGTACTTTTCAGGTATTATGTTCAAAGTAAAAATTTGCAAAATATTGCAAAATTGTGCACCTAATGGGTGCATGGAATATGGAATTTATCAAAGTGCCTGTTAGCTTTATTGTGTCCCTCCTGCCATGGATCTGTCCACATCAGACAATTTGAGAGTCACTGAATGACCTTTCATGATATTTGGTATTGGGTAGGTTTCAGAAATGTTTCACCTTCTTCCAGTTTGATTAAGATAGACAACAGAACAGACATTTTTCAAGTTCTACATTATCTGTGCACATTTTGAGCGTTGCTTGCTATGTATATGTACGAATAAAAAATGTGTCAAACACTGTAGACAAAAATGAAGCATATATATTTTGTGCAACATGTTTTTTTCCATGATTCATATGGTTGTTTAGGTAATTACACAAAACAGAGCAAATGTGTTGGACTTATGCTATTTAAACATTCTGTAAACACTTAATTATCCAACAGTTGGCAGCTAGCATTGATTTTGTTGTAGGCTCAGTTGTAATATCACAGTGGATTGTGACTGTGTGTGAGTAAAAGCTAATCATTATTGTACATAACATTCACTGTTTTAGAATGGAGACTCACTTTTGATACAGGAAACAGTTTGTCAGGGTGTTGTGTATTCTGTGCTACACCTATGATGTAACAGTTGTATTGCGATTATACCACTATAATAGAAAATGAGAGTGCCCTTGACTTGGAAGTAGTTTTGCTTTCCTCTGTGTGAGATTTACCGCAACAGGATGATGACCAAGTAATGGTGGAGGCAACCACTGTCTTCTTTGAAGTGACTGCATGTATTTTAGTTATGGGAGGCAGTACCTGGGAAACAGATGCCATCAAATTTGTAGTGCCATAAAAATTTGTCACTAACTTTGCGATTTAAAATTGGAGTAGTGATACTGAAAGTTTGTGACATTTTGGGAACTGCAGCCTGTAAAATCTTACAGCTTTTGTGTGCTTCTTGTGGACTGTGATCTTCTTTTTTTGCACCAAAAATAATGAGCACTATCCATTTGTTGTCTCTAATTTCGTTACTCACTCAGTTGTCCAATAGTGATGTCACTGTCACTTTTGGTGGACCCTGATGTTTTTTATTTCTCCAAATGGTTATGAACATGGAGGGGTGGTTAAAGAAGCAATCATGACATGTTTTACATTGCTTTTCTGAAAGGAAAAAGGAAAAATATTAAGATTCTGCATCAGGAGTCTCTTTTGAATTTAGGTGACATAAGTTATTGCTGTTATGTACTTGCAGATTGGACATAGTAAACGAATTGTAGTATGTCTGCATTTTAGTCAGAATGTGTGTATTCCCACTTGATGCTATTTTGAAAGTTGTATATATGTATATATTTTTTTTATAGAGCACATCTTGACTCTGGTGCCAGTGGATGATGGATTGAAACACCGTCCACGAGCCGAGTGGTCAATCATGTACATGAACTGTGAGTTGAATGATGCTGAGATATGGCTGAAAAGTGCATTGCAAGAGGAACCAGGCAAGGAGGTACTAGGGTTGTTGAGTTGGCTGTTTGTACCATTCATGTTTTCTAGCAGTTTTCTTATGTTAGACAAAAAATGATACATCATACATTATAAACTTAAGAGAACAGTAGTTTAAATATGGAAAGAAATTTCAGGTAAAGTTTAAGTACATTATGAGAAATATGACCAACAAGTGCATATACAGATATGTAAATTTTATTTTATTATAAACAGTGTAGCCTCCTACATGTTTTGACCACCTATTGTGGTTATCTTCAGGGAGGTGTTCTTTGAAGTATGTATTACAAAGAACATTAAAATAATTTGATTCTCAAGTATATAAAATGTTAAACAAAAGTTGGCCAAAACATGTAGGAGGCTACACTGTTTTTGTAATACAATAAATTTACAGATCTGTATATAAGCTTATGGTCACATTTCTCATATTGAATCATCAGTGCATGGCCATGAATCATTTAGAAATGAGTTAGTACGTTCATGAAATATTCATGTAAATAATTATGCCTGGAGCATATATGTATCACATGGAAGTTATTTTGAATGTAAGATATTATACATTAAGGACAGATTTTCCACTGAACAAAAGGAACTTAAAATATGCCTGGATATGATTTTTTAAAATTATATATGAAGAAAAGTAACTCTTGCTGTGTTAGTAGTACAGCTGCTGAGATTGACTACACTGTAGAATGTTACCATACTATATTGTCACTCTCCTGGTATAGTAAAATCGTTTGAGTTTAATCAGGCTGCTTGATAATTTTCTAAGATTAAAACAACTCTAGTGCCATTTAGAGTAAGTTAATGAAGTTCTTTTGTAATTCAGATTGAATAGATTTCGGTGTATCAGAGCATGCTCAGGCCATGTCAACTGACAAAAAACTGAGATGCTGTAGTTATTGAAGATGTTAAGGATACAAAGAATTGAACAATTTCTGTAAGCAGACATTACAGGAACTTTGTTGGCACAATTATTTATACTGCATTGATGTTGAATGCTGTTAAGAACTGTTAAATTTCGTGCTTGTTTTATATTTAATAATCTGTAAATTGTGAAAGTTTGTAATTGTATCTGTTTGGACCAACAGCATGTGTCTCTGAGGCAACCTGTTGAGAAATGTTACTGTTTGAGTGTTGCCAAGGTTTCCTATGGCCGTGAAACGATTGTACCAAATCGTGATCTTTTGAACACTAGTGAGCGTGCAGGCAGCAGTCAAGACACCCCAACCCATCGACTTGTAGTGTACGATCTTAAGGGAGCCTGGACAAAAAGTAATAGAGATGTGGCATTTGCTCTTTTTGACACGTTTATGAAGACAAAGGTAAACCAATAAGGAGTTTCTGTCTGTTAACTGATAGTGAGTCAATGTGAATATAAAATCCAGAAGATGACACAAAGAAGAATAAACACCATGAAACTAAAAATTACTGGGAGTTTGTTATGTATTTAAGTATGCTTTCTGGACTTGTTATGTAGTGCTGAATTCAAGAATCATTGTAAATGATGAATTTGGAAGTCCCTGTAAGAAGGTAATATACCAAGCATTGTACTTTATAGACTCTGGGGGGGGGGTGTGTGAGTTGAGATAGGTGGTCTTTATGATGATAAGTGAACCTCGTAGCTTTCAAATACCAAAGAGTAGTGGCCACCAGTTTACTCCAAGATTTGGCACAATATAAAATGATGAAAGTGTACCTTTTGTTTACTGATTTAACACATTTTTGCATTAGTTTGATTTGGACTTAGAATTGTTTTCCAAATTGGAGTTAAGCCTGCCTTTGATGTTTAGACCTGTCTGTATGGGCTGGTAATGAAAGTATTCAAAAGTATTCAGTATAAGGCTTTTGTACTCCTCAACAAAGAAGTACAGGTTTGATTGATTCTTCATCCTTAATCATAATCATGCAGTATGGACTACTGGAGTATCATTATTATGTTGATTTTTTTTCAGTTGTGGTATTGTTATGCATTACAGATTTGTCCCCACAGGCTAAAGTTTTGTACCAGTAATATGACACCAATTTTCTAAGCTAAACATGTGCTGAAAATGTCATGAAAGGTGGGAACGTGGGGATTGGTTGACTCATCAAAACAGTGCACTTGTTCAAACTTCCCTGTCTGTCCAGCAGTTCACATCCTAGATCAGAAAGACTGCAGTCCCTCCTTTTACGTGTCCTCTGTACCTTGCTGTCTGTGACTTTCTCTTGTTCTCAAAAAATGACACTAAAGCTCGATAGAAAGAGATTTAGTGAAGTTTGGAGACAAGAAACGAGACGCATGTGTTCTGACAAGGGAGGGTAGGTGTACTTTCTCACCTTCAGTGCTGAAACCTTCCTATGTCTGCTTTGACTGGTGACATTGGAGCTTGCTGTCCTGATTTACCCATTACTCCTGTCATAATTTCTTTTTCATGCATATTGGAAATCACTGCCAATTGGTAGTATTGCAGTATTATTCTGTTATTTGCATTGTGTTAGTATTGCTTCAGAATTTAAATCTTATTTCTAAAACTTCTAGTGCAGTGGATATTGAAGCGCTTATCTGCTGCTGTTCTTATGTGTCAGTTTTGTAGTTCAAAATTTTGGCATTCTCTTCCTTAGGCCTAGTTTTAACCCTTTTTTAACTCACAACTAATGAATGCAAAAAGTCTCTCTCTCAAGAGATGGTGTAGTTTAAACTAAGATGTTAATGGATTAGCTATAAAACTTACAACTTTTTAAGAAGTGTTTGTTGTGCTGTCTTGCGTTATAGCAATTAAAGAAGAACCTCTCAACGGAAGCGTTAAAGGGATTTAGAGGGGAAACCTCATCGACACCACTTAAATCACGTGCACGTGCACCAGAAGGGACTGTAACTCCATCATCAGGCAATTCAATTCAGGTTGTATATGCACAACTGAATAGCATTATTAGAAATATATCTTCATGATTTCTGTAGGTTGTCTGGTTATGTAAGATCCTAATAGGGAAATATTTGTACTCTTCTTATGTTTCCTAACTTGTTTCATTACACACCCAAGATTTCATGATACACTTTGATTGTTCTGGTGAGAAGACACACAGACTGTTTGGAGCTGGAATTTGTTGCTGTCTGTGGTACTGAACACTGTCAGGTGCTTGCAGAAGTGTGGGAGAGATTGTCAGGAAATGATTGAACACTGCAGAAGTTTCATTTCATGAAATTCAGTCTCAAGTAACTGAACGATGTGGCAGTTAAGGAACAGTGTGAAGTTAAAAACTGCAACAGGTTTACAGTTTTGGAGAACTGCAATGATATTGAGCATATTGATAGAGCTTGGGAAATTATTAGAAATAATATCAACATTTCTGCTGAAGAAAATATGTGGTAGGAATTGGAACATCAGAAACCAAGGGTTGATGAAGAGGGTTCAGAATTTTTCGATCAAAGTTAAACAGCTACACTGCAGTGGTTACAGAATCCAAGATGGAATCTATGATGTTAAAGTAGTATATGTTTGAGGAAGAAAAAGAGGGAATATCTAAAAGGTAAAATTAATGAGTTTTTAAGCAGACAGTAAGAACAAAAATGTTAAATATTTGTGTAGAAGGATAGTTATCAGCGTAGAATTGGCATATTAAAGGATGAGAAGGGTGACATGCTTATATATTCTGACAGTATTTTGAATAGGTGGAGAAACCATGTCTGTCAGCTGTTGCATTTATATGGAGGTAATTTGTTGGTTGGGCTGAAGTATGTGTAGATGAGCCATTAGAAAATATGTGCCTCATGCCTGTAGTGTTAGAGGTTGCTATTGTAAAGCTGAACTGGTATAAATCAGCAGTAAGTGGTCAAATTCTAGTGGCAGTGATGCAAGTACAATGTGAATCTTTATGTTATGAGATCCAAGAACTTAATGCTGTTATTGTACTTATTCATAAGAAGGGTGATAAAACTGGCTGTAGTAAATTATCATTATCAGATACATACAGAAATTTATTGCATACTCTTCTCTCATTGTTATCTTGTATGTGATATGCAAAGGAGAGAAGAGGTGTTTAGTGGGAAAATGTGAAGGAACGATATTACTTTGAACACCTGGGCATAGATGGGAGGATGGTATGAAAATGAACTTTAAAAGAAGTGGAATGGGAGAATATGAACTGGAAAATATAATTGAATTTCACTGTGTTGTGAATGTTTATTACTGAGGTGGGAAAGCTTTCTTTGGTCACTATGTAAATACAAGTAAGAGAGCTGTGGGTTTCAGAAACTGGTCTCTTTGGATGACAAAAAATAGCTTTTAATCAGGCCCACACAACGGCTTTCTTTAATTTCTTTAGTCCAGAAAGTGGACAGTGCCCAAAGGAAACATTTCTATTGTTTATTAGCATGTTTGCTGATTATGTTCCTACCTACAGAACCCTGCAGCAGTGCAGGCTACACCCTCGCCCATGACAAAACTGCAGTCAGGTCATGCAGCAGCAATGCTCCAGCAGCTGATTGCTGAAGCTGATAACAAAGCATTGGTATTCAGTGATGACCTGTCTGTGCAAACCAGAGAACAGCATTTACAAGGTCTTGCAGCATGTCAGGAGGATGATGTTCAACATAAAAATTGGCTTAGTAAGTGTCAGGTAGCATCACATTTTCCATATGCATTGTTCTGGATTTCCATATCACATTGGTGATGATGTTCATTTAGAGCAGACTGCTTGATATCTGTTCACCCAGTGAGCTGCTATGTGCATTGATACGTTGTGTTCGGGTATGTCATGTAGGGGTATGTATGTACACATGCTCTGTCCTGCCCTTCTAACTTGGGTACATGCTGTATATGATTGTACATCAGAAAAACAATCAGTCTTAACATCAACACCTGCAGAGTTCAGGGCTGCTGCTCTTGTGCTTTTTTGATGGACACAGCAGGTTCCAGGTCTGTGGAAATTGCACTTGTCTGATTGAAATGGTACATCAGTAAGAATTATTGGTATTTTGGGAATATGTACATCCTTCACTTTTGCACAGCTAGTTAATCCAGCACAAAATTGTGCCAATAATTAAACAAAACATCTGTACATGGTATATCAGAGAAACACATTCTGCTGTCTTGTGTGCAGTATGTGACCACTGTAGTGATAAGAGAGCCCTTGATGCTGGTGGGTTAGTACCATGTGTACCATTTGCATAGATTGTCCCAAAGAATCCATTGAAGTCCAAGGCCCTGTGTAACATTTTGTGACATACTTTTTTTTTAATGTTGTAAGTTGTTGATACCTAACCCAGCCCAAAAGCTGGAAGACTACGTCTTTTCAGTTATGCATCGCTTCATATTCAGTATATTCAGATTGCAATCCTTAACTAGATGCTGTCTTCTCTATCTGCAGTCTGAGGATCTGGTATGTCGTGGGAACACAACCTTATGTACAAGGTGGTTCAAATATGACCGGGACTGATTTGTGTGTAAACAAGCCGCACTGCGCAGCAGCTGTGCGACCTTGAGAGAGTGAAGCCACAACCTCCACCCTCCCTCCTGCTCGGGTTA
>Ga0209629_10002502_pt1 | contig 12568 bp, 10 predicted proteins | sample TergutCu122P5_FD_187286 | JGI IMG/M metagenome (GOLD analysis project Ga0209629, IMG submission 187286) | Cubitermes ugandensis P5 segment gut microbial communities from Kakamega Forest, Kenya - Cu122 P5 (SPAdes) (version 2) | ecosystem: Host-associated > Arthropoda: Insects > Digestive system... | reverse complement strand
CCGGTATCTATCGGCGATTTCCCAGCCGCGCTTCACCTGCACGGTCAGCATCATGGAAATGGCCACCAGGTCGGCATCGGCCTCGAAATCAATTTCCTCGAGATTCTCGTCGCAAAATTCCACTTCAACCTCGGCCGGCAGGGCGGCGGCAAACACCACCGGCCCATGCGGCGGCAGATGAAATTCGGTCTGCCGAGCCAGCTTCGGCCATTTGGGGTAGATCAGTATTAGTTTCATGCGGCTGTGGAGTTCTCAGGTTTATTCACGTTCGTATTTTTATCAAGCTGTTCGATCATTTCTACTATTTCCGCCAAATCGTCCCGCGCCCGCGGCGTCTCGCCAAAACGTTCGATGATTTTGCGGATGATAGCCAAGCTCTCTTCATAGTAGCGCCGTGCTGTGTCCAACTCACCCAGAGCTTGAGTTGCCTCTCCCATTTTATCGAGCGATACGGCCAAATCATGCAGTGACTGCGGCGTTTCGCCGATGCGCTCGATGATTTTTCGGACGATGCCAAGGCCTTCCTCATAGTTCCGCCGCGCCTCATCCAATTCGCCAAGGGTGCTGGTCGTATCGCCAATTTTAATCAGTGCCACCGACAGGTCGCGCAGTGACTCTGGCGTTTCCCCGATACGCTCAATGATTTTCCGGAAGATGCCGAGGCTTTCTTCATAGTTCCACCGCGCCTCATTCAATTCGCCGAGAGCATTGGCCACATCGCCAACTTTAATCAGTGATACCGACAAATCGCGTAAGACCTCCGGCGTCTCGCCGATGCGCTCAATGATTTTCCGGAATGTGTCGAGGCTTTCCTTATAGCTCCGCCGCGCCTCAGCCCATTGGCCCAGGGCGCTGGCCACATCTCCGACTCTACTCAACGACACCGATAGGCCGCGCAGCGACTCCGGCGTCTCGCCGATGCGCTTGATGATTTTCCGGTCGATGTCGAGACTTTCCCCATAGCTGCGCCGGGCTTCATCCCATTCACCGAGGGCGTTGGCCGTATTGCCAATTTTTTCTAACGACACCGACAGGTCGTGTAGCGACTCCGGCGTTTCGCCGATGCGCTCGATGATTTTCCGGGCGATGTTGAGGCTTTCCTCATAGCTCCGCCGCGCCTCAGCCCATTGGCCAAGAGCGAGCGCCGTATTGCCAACATTATTTAACGACGCCGATAGAAGGCGTAGCGACCCCGGCGTCTCGCCGATACGCTCGATTTGTTGTTGAACAAAGTTCAACAACCAGGCGGCGGTTTCACGGGCCTGGTCATGGCGCTTGAATTTGTCATACACCTCATAGGCCCGCCATCCGGCTAAAAAGATGCCGTGATCGGTTGACGGTTTATCCTTCACCCGCCGCCATTCGCGCAGAATGGCCTGGTCATATTCGGACTCAATCTCTGGCGGATAATCAGCCACTTCGGCTTTTAGCCCGGCGAGGCTGGCTGCCCGCTCCGCCTCCGGCACAGTCCAGGAAGCGGTGGTTATCGAGAACTCCCGGATCGACCAGAGATCGGGCGCTATGCTCCAGATGCGCGCTTGATCGGCCAGCGGCAACACCATAATCAGCGGCTGGTTCAGCCCGCGCCGCAACGGTTCGCGCCGCTCGTTCAGGCGCAAAAGGAAATTGATGCGGGCCTTTTCCCAGTCTTCCCCCAATTTGCCGCTCAAATCAAGCCAATACGGGGCCTTCAATGCCTGCATACGGACGGACGGACGCAGCAGTTGCCACAGAAGTTCCAGCACCAGCCGGTCGGGTTCAGCCGGCAGCGGAATCTCCATGCCGCTGATCGTCGCCCGATAAAGTTGCGCCAGCCGCTCGCGGAAGACGCGCAGCACCAGCGGATGGGCGGAGAAAATAAAGACCAGGGCGAAATGGTCACACAATTCAAGATGGCGCCGTAGACGCAGCCAAGCGTCTTCTCCCTCCTGGGTCAATACGGGCAAGGGCGGTGGCATTGGTGATCAGTTGGTTTTCGTCATGCGTTCGATTTTTTCCACCAGCAGCGGATGGACATCGTACCAGGGTTCGTTATTGAGATAGTTCATGATCAAGTTGCCATCAAAAAAGCGGACCAAATCCGGCAAGGCTTCAATCTCCGGCAGTTTTGCCTCCTTGCTTTGATGGATTTCCGCCAGCCACTCCGCGTCTTTCTGCGCGATGATCGGCGCCACGTCATTTCTCAGTTGCTGAATCACCCACTTGACCATCTCTTCATCCAAGACGGCAGCCGCCGCGTCATGGTCGTGCTTGATCAGTAAACGTATGGTGGCATCACGCAGCAGCCGGAAAAAATCCCGGATATCGCCGCCGGAACAGGTGGCGAATTGATATATGAAACTTTCAGGGATGATCTCATTCCACCCCGGGAAACGTTTTTCGACGATGCGTTTCATGATGACCAGCCCGGCTTGGTCTGGTTCACCGTTTTTATGGCGGACATGGATATTTGGCCACTGGAAGAGAGGGCCGCCATCCAGGGTTCGGGTAGTGAGATTGGGACTCAACACCGGCAAGTAGGGCGGCACGGTGTAAACAATATGGAGTTGAGAATAGGCGAGTTTGGAGGCCTGGCCGGAAAAAGTTTCACGAACACTGTCGTAGACCAGTTTGGCGTTGTCTCCAATACCGCGCAGTTGTTCCAAAGAATCAACCAGCAGCACAATCTTGAGATCCGGGTCGCCGCTTTGCTTTCGAATCTCGTTCACCAATTGCGTGACAAACAGACGAGCGTCGTCGATAAGTTGGGTGAGCTGGCCTTCAAGGTGTTTTTGAATTTTCGCTTTGAAGACATCGTCGGTGGTCAGGGCAAGCCCCAAATCAGCCAGGGATGATTTCAGGGTTATATCTTTCAGTTCAACTTTTGACTTGAGGAAATTACTCAGTCTTTCCCAATAGCTTTGCCGTAGGGGCGCCAGCTTGAAGCCCTTTGCCTCTCCCAATTCTTCAGCAGATTCGGATAGGGCGGCCATCAGTGACAGGGTGAGATCGGAAATGGCAATGGGTTTGGTCATGAACACATATTTGAGCATGTCCACAAGAAAAACCAGGCATCCCGATTGCTCGAGCAGTTTTTTCAGGCGCTTCAGTTCAGTGGTTTTGCCGTTGCCGCGGAAGCCGGTCAGCAGGTGCACACTTTCCGATTCCGCCAGGACAGTCCGTCGCCGTAATGCCAGAATGGGATCTTTTTTGCTGTCCTCTTCCAGCATCGGAACATAGCGGGGATCATCCGGGTCGAGCGGCAAAGCGCCTTTGCCGCTGAAGCTTTTATAAAATTGTTCTAATTCCTTTTCTGTGGTCATGGTCTTTCCCCTTTTTTCATGCCGTAACCGACGGCGAAGCAGAGGTTTCCTTTTCTCTGAATATCACTCCGGCATAGCCAACCACCCGCTCGACATCGCCGGAGGAGGCGCCGGAATCGGTATAGCCGACCAGCTTGGCCTCGGCCTGGCCCAACTCCAGCACGGTGAGCATGACGATGGTGACGGCGACGAAGCCGCACATGCTGATCCTGTATTTGACACATGTTTCGTGCAAGCCCGCTGGATCGAGGGCCAGCACCCGCTCCAGGGCCAGACCATCGAGCTGGCTGGCTTGGCGCCGGGGCAGGTAGTGGCTCATGTCGGTCGAGGCAACAATCAGCGTTTCATCCGCTGCCGCGCGGATGGTTGCCGCCAGCGCCCTGGCGATTTCCTGACACAACTGGAAGGGTATGGCCGAAACGAGCAGCGGCGCCACCGAGACATCAGGGCGCAGATATTGCAGGAAGGGGAGCTGCACTTCCAGGCAATGTTCGCGCCGGTGGCCGGCCTCGTCATGGGCGATTAACGGCGATTTGGCCAGGAGCGATTCGGCAAAGGTGGTGTCGGCCGGCGTATCGGCCAAGGGCGTCCGCCAGGTGGCGAGCGACAGGGCCGCCGGCGCGGCCAGACCGTGATGGGTCGGGCCAACGAGAATGACCCGCTTCGGGATTTCCACCTGGGCAAGGGTGGCGGCGGCCAGCGCCCCGGAATAGATGTAGCCGGCGTGCGGACACATCACCGCCGGCGCCGGCCGCGGTCTCGTATCGGTTTTGGCGGCCAGGAAAAGATCGGCCAGGATTTTGCGCAGGTGTCCCGCCTCAGCAGGATAAAACAGGCCGCTGACGGCGGGAAGGCGGATGTTCTCAGGCATTGGCGGGCATCTGGGCATGGAGTTGCAGATTTTTTTTCACCGTCCAGCTTGTGCCGTCGGCGCCGTCTTTTACAAGCACGCCCTGGGCGGCCAGTTCGTCACGGATGCTATCGCTTTTCCCCCAGTCTTTGGCGGCGCGGGCCTGGTCGCGCTCGGCGATTTTCGCCGCAATCGTCTCCTCACTGAGCGGGCAGCCGACGAGCAACTTGGCCCGGTGGGCGCGGAAAAATTCCGCCGGTTGCCGCTGCAACAGGCCCAATACGCCTCCCAGACGGCGCAAGGTGGCGGCGGCTTGGCGCAGCAGCGACAAATCACCTGCCGCCGGCGCGGCGCCAGCGCTTTTCAGTAAGCGATTCAGGCATTTGGCGGCCTCGAAAAAAGCGGCCATGGCCATGGCGGTGTTCAAATCGTTATCCATCGCTTCACAAAAACGGGTTTCAAGGCCAGTCAAGAGCGCCCGGTCTTTGTCCGTCGCCACGCCCGCCCCATCCGATCCATTTGCCGGTAGTTCATCGATTGCAGCCAGGCAGCGGTAGAGCCGCTCGAGGCCGATGGCGGCGTCCTGCATCGCGGTGTCGGAAAAATCCAGCGGCTTGCGGTAGTGGGTGGAAAAGACAAGAAAGCGCAGCACCTCCGGATCGTAATGGTGGAAAATCTCGCGGATGGTGAAAAAATTATTCAGCGATTTCGACATCTTTTCTTCATTGACGGTAACAAATCCATGATGAATCCAATGGCGGACGAAGGGGCAGTGGTTGGCGGCCTCGCTCTGGGCAATTTCGTTTTCATGGTGCGGGAAGATCAGGTCCTGGCCGCCGCCGTGCATATCGAAGGTGAGGCCGAGATATTTCCGGCTCATGGCCGAGCATTCGATGTGCCAGCCGGGGCGGCCCGGCCCCCACGGGCTTGGCCAACTGGGTTCCCCGGCTTTGGACGCCTTCCACAGGACAAAATCCATCGGATTTTTTTTCTGTTCGTTTATCGAAACCCTGGCGCCGGCCTGCATGTCAGTCAATTGACGGCCAGAAAGGCCGCCATAGCGAGGAAATTGTTCAACCGCGAAAAAGACATCGCCGCCCGATGGGTAGGCCACGCCATCTTTGACAAGACTTTCTATGATGTCGAGCATTTCGGCGATATGCTCGGTGGCCTTTGGTTCGATGTCCGGGCGCAGCGCCCCCAAGGCGTCCATATCGACATAAAATTCATCAATAAAACGCCGGGCCAACTCATCCCAGGGAACGCCCTTTTCGGCGGCGCGATTGATAATTTTATCGTCAATATCGGTAAAATTTCGGACATAAGTGACCTTTAACCCGGAAAAACGCAGATAGCGCACCAGCATGTCGAAGGCCAAAACCGAGCGGGCGTGGCCGATATGACAATAATCATACGACGTTATGCCGCAGACATACAATTTTACATGTCCAGGTTCCAGGGGTTGCAGCGGCTCTTTTTCGCGGGTGAGAGTATTATATATGTTGATAGGCGGCATTTGCACTCCAGAAGATTGATTGAGACTTTTTTGACGGCATAATCGGTCACTGTACTACAAGCGGACGGGAACTCAAAACCTTATTGCGCATCCCGCCGGTATTGCCTGGCGATAATTGGCAGTAAAAGCAGGCCGGGTATCGCCGCCAGGGCACAGCCGAGAAAAAACAGCGGCCAACCAGTCAGTTTCGCTAGCAATCCCGCTGGCGCGGCGACGATCACGCGCGGGATGCCCATGCAGCTCGAGAGCAGAGCATATTGGGTGGCCGTGAATCTTTTGTTAGTGAGGGATGCCATGTAGGCGACATAGGCGCTGGTGCCCATGCCGCTGGTCAGTTGCTCCACCACGATGGCGGCAACCAGGGCGGGCAGTGAATTGCCGATCAGGGCCAGGGCGGTAAAGCTGAGGATGCCGATGGCCTGGAGAACGCCGAACAGCCACAGGCTGCGGATAATGCCGATACGCAACAGAATGATGCCCCCTAGCAGACCGCCGGCGAGGACCGCCCACAGCCCGGCCAGCTTCGCCACCGCCCCGATCTGGGTTTTGCTAAACCCCAGGGACAGGTAAAATGGGGTGGTCAGGGTCGAGGCCATCTGGTCGCCGATTTTGTACAGCAGAATGAAGAGTAAGAGCAACAGGGCCTTGTCGCGGCTAAAGTAGTCGGCAAAGGGTTCGATGACCGCCTCTTTGAATGTGCCGGGAGCGCCCCTGGTCAAGAGCGGTTCCCGGCACAGCAAGGTGGTGGCGACACCCAGGAGGAGCGAGGCCGCCATCAGTAAATAGACGCGGTCAAAAGAGACACGGTCGGCCAGGATCAGGCCACCGCTGCCGGCCAGCAACATACCCAGGCGATAGCCGTTGACATAAAAGGAACTGCCCAGCCCCAACTGGTTGTCGGTCAGGTCTTCCCGGCGGTAGGCATCGACAACGATGTCCTGGGAGGCGGAAAAGAGCGTAACGAAAAAGGCGGCCACGGCCACCAGCCACGGCCTCTGGACGGGATCGGTCATTCCCAGCCCCACCAGAGCCAGCATCAAGAGCAGTTGCGTCACCAAGAGCCAGCCGCGCCGGCGGCCGAGAACAGGCAGCGTGAAGCGGTCGAAAACCGGGGCCCACAGGAATTTGACGGTATATGGCAAACCGACCAGGGAAAAAAAACCGATGGTGGCGAGATCGACCCCCCGCTCGGTCATCCAGGCCTGCAAGACGGTAGAGGTCAAGAGCAGCGGCGTGCCGCAGGCAAAGCCCATCAAAAAGGCGACCAGTATGCGGGGCGAGAAAAATTGCCGGATCAGTTGTCTGTTCATGAGAGCCAGGAAGAGAAAATCAAATACTCTCTCTTCTACCACACCCGCCTTAATTACGAACAGAAAATCGTCGCCATCGGCAAGACCTTGGCGCTAACATACCGCCGCCGCGCGAGACGAAGCATAAAAAAAAACGGGCGAGCATGGGTTGATCTCCCACACTGCGCCCGCTGGTTTTCCGGATTGTTGAACCAAACATGCGGAAAAATCCGGATTCTCGGTATTTCCCTTTATCTCCTCTGGCTGGTTTCCAGATAAGCGCCGATGGCCTTGCTCGGCGGGTCTTCAAAAGCCAAGCCGGCGTGGTAAACGCCGGTCGCTTCGTTTCTTCTTGACCATTTGATCTTGGCGATGCCTGATCGCAGGTCTTTTGGCATATTGTCGATGAAGGAAAAGGCAATCCGGGTATCGTCGATCAATTGCTCGCTGGTGGCAAGCCTCATGCCCCCTTTGCTGATATCGACGGTGGTGGCGGGGAGACTGAAATGCCTGGCCAGCCGCCCGGTTTCGGTGATCTTGACGAGAGTCACCCGGTATTCGGCCTCCATCCTGGGATAATTCCGGCGATTTGCCTGTTGATCGGCCTCATCGCCGACCTCCGGGATTTCGTTGCTCATACTGTACTGTAAACACATGGGATAATCCTTGGTGGTACAGTAGACATCGATGTGATCGTCCAGGGGAATGAAAAGGCCGTCACTCGAAATCCGGCATTTCTGAGCCATGCTCGACCAGAACGGGCAGTAGGTTTTCTCTATTTGGTCGTGTGCCATATCCATCTCCAAAAAGTTTGCGGCCTCGTGCCTGCCGCTGCCCAAAGCACCGGCTCGCAAATTTTTATGCAAATTTTACACCTGTTTCTCACTTCAAACCTTTAGTGGAAATGCCATAGCGTTTGAGTTTATCGTAAAATGCCGTTTTTCCTACCTTCAATTCCTCGGCGCTTTGCGCGACATTGCCTTTATTTTTTTCCAGATAATGATTGATGATCTCCGTCTCCAGTTCAGAGAGCATATCCTTCAGGCTGCTGCCGGCCAAACGATCGAGGTAGGAGATGGCCGGCAAGCTCACCGGCTGGCCGTGCGGGTGCATCGAATCGAAAATGATCTCATTTTCGGTGATGACGTTGCCCTTGGCCATGAGGACGGCGCGCTGGATGACGTTTTCAAGCTCCCGCACATTGCCGGGCCAGTCGTGCGCCAGCAGATGATCGATCAAAGTCTGCGGCAGGAAAGTGATCTCCTTTTTGTAGATGTTACGGTATTTCCGGACAAAAAAAGTGGTCAGATCGACGATGTCTTCCTTGCGCTGCCTGAGCGGCGGAATGCAGATATTGATGATATTCAAGCGGTAAAAGAGATCGAGACGAAACGCTCCCTTCTGTACCGCCGCCGCCAGATCGACGTTGGTGGCGGCGATAATGCGCACATTGACTTTGAGGGGCATATTGCCGCCGACCCGGATGATTTCTCCTTCCTGCAAAACCCGCAGCATGGCCGCCTGCATCCGCGGCGTGATGTCGCCGATTTCATCGAGAAAAATCGTGCCGCCGTTGACGACTTCAAATTTGCCCTTGTGCTGCGTGTTGGCGCCGGTGAAAGCGCCCTTTTCATAGCCGAAAAGATCGCTTTCTAAAAGTGAATCGTTGATCGTGTTGCAGTTGATCTTTAAAAATGGTTTTTCTTTACGAGTACTGCTTTCGCGGATGAGATTGGCCACCAGCTCCTTGCCAGTGCCGGATTCGCCGGTGATGAGAATGGTGGCGTCGGTTTTCGCCACCTGAAAGATCATATCGCGAAGATCGGTCAGCGCTTTGCTGGAACCGATCATCGTGCCGGCTTCCGGCTTTTTCCGCATATGATCCTTCAAAATGTTCAACTCGTTGGCCAGAGACTTCCGTACCCGCTCGCTTTCCTTGAGTTCTTTGATTTTATAGGTGAGAATACTTTCGATGCTATTGTGAAAGTGAGAAAGCTCTTCCACATGCTTGTTTTCCTGGGTAATGTCGCGCAGCGACAACCAATAGAGCCGGTCGCCCTTGTAGCCGTGGAAAGGCGCCAGGGTGTATTCAAAGAGCATCCCCCGCAGATTCATCCGCTGGGGCCGGTTAGAGGCGCCAATCACGCTGTCGGCGATGGACTGTTCGATATAGGGCAGGAAGTCTTCCGGCCGTAGCGGCGGCTTGCCGGAGGCGGAGGCGCTCCGTTCCAGGTTCTCAAAGAAACGTTTCGCCTGGAGGTTCATGTATTCGATGCCGCGCCCGCCGTTGACCAAAAGCATCATTTCCGGCATGACTTCCAGCAGATTGCGCTGGTTTTCGACAAGGCGCCTGGTATCTTCGGTTAATTCGTTGGCCACGGTTGTTCCTCGTCCGGAGAACTGAGAAAAAGGGTAACGCCGTTAGTGTAAAATAAAAAAAGAGCGGGGTAAACCATGAAAAAACAATTACTACTGTCGAACCGTCAGCTTCATGTTTTTTTCTTCGGAAACCAGTTTTTTCCCCATGGCGTCCAGCGGGCGGCGTTTTTTCTCCTGTCCATGATTTGCGCCCTGTCACTTTTCGGCGCGGCCCGCCCCGCCCTGGCCTTGCAACCGGAACAGGTGTTGGTGCTCGTCAACACCCGCATGGTCGGTTCGCTTGCCTTGGCCAAATATTATATGCGACAGCGCGGCATCCCGGAAAGCAATCTATTAGAAATGAGTTTGACTTTCAACGAAACCATCAGCCGCGAGGATTATAACGATTATATCATCCCTAAGGTACGAAAAAAACTTGAAAAATTAGCGCCGCAACCGATTGGGGCGCTGGTGACGTTTTATGGCATGCCGCTGAAAATCGCGCAAACGCCCGCGACCGAAGAGGAAAAACAAGAAATCGCCTCGATAAACAAAAAAATCGCGGAATATGAAAAGCAGCTTGAATCGGCGCCGGGTTTGCGGAAAAACATCGATGCCTTGCGGCAGCGCCTGAATGCCATGGCGACCGAAACCGACTCGGCGGCCGTCGATTCGGAACTGATGCTGGTGCGAGCCGATGGCTACAAACTGAAGGGCTGGATCGCCAATCCCTATTTCCTGGAATTTAAAAACAAGAAAACGAGCGTCGACAAAAGCCAGGTGCTTTTGGTCAGCCGTCTCGACGGACCGGATCTGGAGACGGTGCGACGGATGATCGACGACGCCATCGCCGCCGAAAAAAAGGGCCTACAAGGAATCGCCTATCTCGACGCCCGCTATCCGCCGCCGCAAGGGCAGCCGGACAACGCCTATGGCTTCTACGATGCGGCGCTGCACGAGGCAAAAAAGATTCTGGAAAAGAAAATGCCAGTAGTGCTGGATGAGAAAGACGAACTCTTCCCGCCCAATTCCTGCCCCAACGCGGCCCTCTACTGCGGCTGGTATTCCTATGGCAGGTACATCGACAGCTTCACCTGGAAACCTGGCGCCGTCGGCTACCACATCGCCAGCGGCGAGTGCGCCACCTTGCGCTTGGGCAACAAGGCCAACCCGTACCCCTGGTGCCCAGGCATCCTCGGCCACGGCGCGGCGGCCACCATTGGCCCGGTCAGCGAACCGTATCTGACCGCTTTTCCGCCGCCGCATCTCTTCTTCGCCCTCCTGACCAGCGGCAAACTGACGCTGGGAGAGACCTACCTGGCCTCGCTGCCCTATCTCTCCTGGCAGATGATTCTGGTCGGCGACCCCCTCTACCTCCCTTTTAGCCAGAAGATGGGGAAATAACCGGGTGGCGAAAGCAGACAAGGGACGGCCCCATGCCTATGTATGTATACCACCTTGACAAAATGTTTTAATGTAGCTAACCTTGGGTCGAGCAAGACAACTAAAAGGAAACATCATGGGAAATGCACATACTTTGACGAGCCGGGAATTCGTCCACAACGTCAGCGCCGCCAAGCGCCTTGCGACCGCGGGCCCGGTATTCATCACAGACCGCGGCCAGCCCGCTTTTGCCCTGCTGAACATTGAGGACTACCGCCGCATGTCCGGTCCAAAGAAAAGCCTGGCGGAACTGCTCTCGATGCCTGAAGCGGCGGAGTTTGAGATTGAGCCGATCCAGATCAACGCGAGAGAGTTGGAAGCGTGATGTACCTGCTGGATACCAATGTTCTCTCGGAACTGCGCAAAGCGCCAGCGCAGATGGACACGCGCGTGAAGGCATGGACAGATGCCCAAAACGTTGAGACGCTTTATATCAGCGTAGTGTCAGTGCTGGAAATCCGAAGAGGCATTCACAAACTCGAACAGCGCGGCGACAGCGCGCAAGCCAAAATTTTTTCTGTTTGGTTGGAACGTTGCGTCCTGCCCGCCTTCACAGGCCGCATTCTGAACGTTGATCCGACCGTTGCCCTGCGCACGGCCGTGCTGCCCTGGGCGAACTCTACCGACTACCGAGACGCGCTCATCGCAGGCACGGCCTTGGTGCATGGAGCCATCGTCATAACTCGGAACACAAAGCATTTTGAAAATAGTGGCGCAAGATTGATCAACCCTTGGGAACAACTCGCGCCAGCGTAGCCGCCCCGCTTTGGTCGTGGGGACACTCTGTTGGGCTTGTGTCTAAAACATTACACTCAAAGCAAAATAGACAAGGGAGGTTCTTTGTCTACGTCTGCCGAGCCATTATTTTCCTGATCCCTTCGATCAAGTCTTTTGAAGGGTTGCATAGTGAAACTGTTTTAGGCAAGGAACCGTCCTCCTGTCTATGCGCGCCCTGCTGGCTGGGCCAATTAAAAAAGGCAGCCATCGCTGGCTGCCTTTCCGTTGGCAAGCGCCGGTAAACATTTTACCGCGCTCTGTGCTGTAACTGGTCGGGATGAGAGGATTCGAACCTCCGACTCCAGCGTCCCGAACGCTGTGCTCTACCAGGCTGAGCCACATCCCGAAAGAAAAATCCGTATAAAAGCGACGGTTATTTAGCACCGTGGCGGAGAAATGTCCACAAAAGAATGCGGGCCGCCGCCGCTTTACCGGCGCGGCGGAAATCCCCAAGGCGGGCAAAAAACTTTGACAAAATAAAAATTTGCGCGCAATCTGCCCGATAACTGGCCCCGGCCAAAAATTTGGGGGATATTCCATGCGTCGCACGCGCCGCTTTTCAGGCGCGGACGGAGCACCCTGCGTATCAACCGGAAATCATCACATATAAAATAAGCAAGTTGACTTTTATCGCCCATGAAATTTCTTCCTTCGCAATTGCTTTTTTTCGTCGGCAACAAACAGGCTGGGCGCAACATCCGTCTTTTGAACAAATTCGGCCTCCTGCTTCTTGCCATGATCACCGCCTACAGCCTGATTTTTCATGTCCTCATGCAGTATGAAGGACGAGATTATTCCATTATTACCGGGTTTTATTGGACACTGACCGTCATGTCGACGCTCGGCTTCGGCGACATCACCTTTAGCGGTGATCTGGGCAAAAGTTTTTCCATTCTGGTTTTGATTACCGGCGTCATCTTCTTTTTGATCATGCTGCCCTTTACCTTCATCCAGTTTTTCTACGCCCCCTGGCTCGACGCCCAGAGCAAATCCCACGTCCCGCGCAAATTGCCCGCGCCTTTGCAGGGCCATG
>Ga0209629_10002501_pt1 | contig 12568 bp, 6 predicted proteins | sample TergutCu122P5_FD_187286 | JGI IMG/M metagenome (GOLD analysis project Ga0209629, IMG submission 187286) | Cubitermes ugandensis P5 segment gut microbial communities from Kakamega Forest, Kenya - Cu122 P5 (SPAdes) (version 2) | ecosystem: Host-associated > Arthropoda: Insects > Digestive system >... | reverse complement strand
GACTGATGCATTGGAGCCGACAACGGCAGAGGTTGTGGTGGGGGAGCTGCGCAATCACGCGACGCACAGATCTGGCTCCCGCATATTTCGTACTTCCTTAGAAGCACGATCGGAGGTTGAAAAAAAAACAGCCCTCGTATATACAACGCAGTGAATGAGACTGATGATGGTAAGTTGCGAAATGACAGTGAAGAGGAAAGGAATGTCAGGAGTCAGTGTTAGGTAGATAGAATCTGACATGCTTTGTGCAGTGAGTGAATGAAACGGTAAAACATTTCATCTTAGCAGACTTTTTTTTGGGGGGGGGGAATCCTAGATTTGGATATATATACATTTTCCCTTGGCAGATGTGTTTTATTTGGGCAGTCGTCTTAGATTAGTCATCTTGCATTTGGGTACATATGGTATATTGTTTAATTATGCACTAATCCTCACCATTATAACTGTGTTTTCATCACCAAGGAACAATGCACATGAAAGGACACTGGAGGAATGTAAAGATGAAATTTATACCTGATAATAATATTTCAACACCCAACATAGGCCACGAACATACTGAAAAGCCACTCTGTGTCTGAACTCAATGTTCTCTGTAGCCACATCAAATTTGGACTCATAGTATCTGTCTTTGAAGCCATCTTCCCATAACCGAACCTCATCATGGGTTTCTTCTTCTTCTTCATCAGAACCTTTATCCATCTCACCAGACTTTCTCTTCTGTCCTCCACCACCCTATACAACACAAAAAAACAACTATCTTTTATACAGTACATGACATGGTTAAGGCATTGTCTTGTAATCTGGGAGAGGGAGTTTGAAATTCCACTGCGGCAAAGTTTGATATTGTGGTCATATGGGTATAGCCCATATGGTACTGTACAGCCCAACAGGTACATATCAACATTTTGGAGGAAGGTCTTCCAACCATCTTCTGGGAATTATGATTTTGGAGGCAGTGTTCCTGTGAAATAGCAGTACACACCTAGTAGACCAATTAGATGGTGTAATAACACTGAAAACAATAGAAAAACATGATATTTAAAGTTTATGTAAAGCTGTGCTGTATGCTGTGGAATGTGTTAATTTTGACTTCTGTAATAACAATAAGGTACTTCATAGATAACAGATATATGTACACCACTATATGACATGAATAGCAGGATGGATAGAAGCAAAAGGACTGACGTAGCAACTATAGGCATGGAAGAGTGAAAGAGGCCAAGTAGTTGGGAGAGACTGATTGCAGTCTCTTCATTGCAGAAGAAATACAACACCCATGTTCTTCAAGGTTGCGTCACTCTACTGTGCGAAGCTCATATGTGGATATGACTTTCAAGAATAACCTATACACACTGAAACCACTTCAATGCTGCATTTTGGAAATACAAAGAATGAACACTTAGGGAACTTGTTTAAGATACTGACATAAAAATGTACTAAAGGGTTAAAAATTGATGTTGTTGTGAACTTCTCATGCTTATGAGGCAAAAAGTTTCTTATGTGGGGACATATTAAAAGGGGAATGTTTCATGATAATCAAACAGGAGGTTTCTGGTACATTTTTATCCTGATGTCACAGGCAGCAGAACTTCTTAACCAGGGACATCTTGAGTGAGTTTCACTGTATTATATAAACATACATTTCATACAAACTTTATACAAATGTAAAACTTGAGTTCTTCACACTAATATTCTAACTAGTCTCCCTGAATATGGTTGAACAGGCTGAAAGAAGTACCAAAAGGACCATGTAAAGTACAGTTGTGATGGACAGCTGTTGTGTGCTTTGTTGGTTGCACTACTAGCTAATACTGACAGGTCAGATTAAAAATACCACAACAATGTTTCTTAACTTTGAGACTTCTAATTTAAGAATGGCACATAATAAAAATTTAAAATAATGGTAAAGTACAGCCTACAAAAACCATACCTTGGAAGGTCAAAGATTCTAAAACACAGTTCACTGATTGGAATCTCCAAAAATGTAGATTATAAAAGGGATTGAAACCTTTATAAGATATGTAAAAAACAACTTTTATGTGACACAGAAAACACCTGCTGCTATAAAAATATAACACAGTACAGAATACCCACGACAGTGACATGTCCTCTAAAATACAGGGTGGGGCATAAAGATCGCCCACATTTTGAAGAGGAAAATGAAAGAAGCTATCTAGAAAAAAATTGTATACATTTCTGAAAAGTACATAAGAAACAGTTTTTTTAATGGGTTTTAAAAATGTTTGAAAACCTTTTCCTTTAGGTATCCCCAAAGGAAAAGTCACATGGGCTAACCTGTTCAAGAATTTCCGCACTTATGGCTCTGCGGTTGGCATGATCTCTCTCACTTAATTCTTGAGCCAAGATCATTTTGTAAGGATGCAGTTTTAAATCGGCATGCAGAATCCTCCTCAAATTCCGACTTGATATCCCCAGTGCCATGGCATGCTCACAAGCAGAACGCTTTGGCGATTGCTGAATGGATGCTCTTACTGCTTCCACATTTTCTGGCGTTCTAACGGTCCTAGGTCTGCCAGTTGATTTTCTTTTCAGTGTGGATCCAGTTGCCCGAAGGTTAGAAATCCATAGCAAAATCATTTTCCGATCTGCTACAGATGCATTTCGACCGAGTGCGAAGCGTGTACAGAACGCTCTCTGCTTTGCTATCACAGAACGGTTGTTCTCATAATACGCTTCAACAACAAAGCCCTGATTTCTGATACAATTTTTAAAACCCATTAAAAAACTGTTTTTATGTACTTTTCAGAAATATATAAATTTTTTTTCTAGATAGCTTCTTTCAATTTTTATACCTCTTCAAAATGTGGGAGATCTTTATGCCCCACCCTGTACATTGGAAGTCTCTTATGAAGAGTTAATAAGAGCATAAAAAATGTCATAGTAAATACCCTTTATAGATAGATTTGCATTTGACAACATAAATACAGCATGCAGAGACAAATACATGTTTTTAAAGATATCTCATTGTAGCTACGGACAACACAAGAGTCTAAAAGGCAAATGAAATTGACATAAATTAGAACTCAACAGGCCAATATCAAACTACCATACAAGCTGATCACACTGTAAATTCCTGTGTTGAAGATTGCAAATGTCATCTCAACGTGGTGTCTCAAATGCCTTCTGCTGAACAAACATGAGGTTGTGCAGAAGTGTTAACATGCTAAATTTCACTACAGATACAGAACTGTATTACTGCTGCTGATTAACATCCTCAATGACCAGTGCCTTCCAGTTTCATGCTTGCTGGCAGTCACTTTTAAACAGGTCTTAGTGATTCCAAACTTTGAAGTAATATACAAAGCTCTGCATTTACCAGTACTGCCATGACCCTCTGAGCACTAACAGCTCACAATCATTCATACCACATGGAGGCTTCTTAATATGGAACACAGACAATGCCACTACATATTCCCATGAGGAACTGAAGTTCTGAAACTACAAGTGACGTAAAGACGAACAAACTTCCACACTGCCTCCCTTCCCTTCTCCACCTGTTTTTACAGCTACGCTGTGCTGAGCAACACTGCCTGTATGCATGTTCTCCAGGCTGCACTCTGACACGTGCAACAGTATCTTATCTTTCTTTTCTGCTTTTTAGCATTCAGAAGGGCTTCAGCCAGTGTGTAATTACATCATCAGTAGTTAAAGATAAACAGTGCCTTTAAAATGGCTCATAATAATGGAAATATTAACAGAGAGGCACTCATTGCTACCAAATAACATATGCAAGCTAAAAGAACATTGTCAAAATGCCATTCCAATGTATTTATCATGCTGCAATTGTAATAAAAGACTTTAAATGTATGTCCATATCACAAAATTCTGTAATTCAAACCCTACTTTCCAGCAATTCCCTTGCTATAAGTGGCAATCCAATGATATAAAGACTTTTCAGTTCATATTTGTCATGTATCCACATTCTTTGCATGCCAAACATAAAAGTAGGTACACAAGTACAAATTTCAAAACCTACAAAAATTTAAACTTTACTCGTGATCAGAGAAATTCTAGTGAAGGGTGAAATGGTGCTGGCAAAATGGGTACAGTAACAACACTACCATCCATTCCCCCATGTCACTAACATATGCACATAAAGGTAAAGGTAAAGTCATCCTGTTACAGGACTGGTGTGGCCTAGAGGGTTCCAGGAGGTTTAGGCTCCCAGATTTTCATGACATTCGGCACATGAAGGTGGTGAGGTCGTCAGCCTTACGCACCAGCCGCCTTTACCCCCAGGAATGTTCCTGGTACTCATTTTCACTAGGGGCTGAGTCGACCCCAGGGACATGGTGCGATCGGAAGGAAATATGTCACTGAAAAGTCCAGTGACACCACCGGGAATCAATCCCAGGACCGTCCGACTAGCAGCGCAGCGCCTTAACCACTATGCCACCCCAGGCCCCAACATATGCACATATACAAACTAAATTTCTAAACAAGTAATCATTTCGTAAATGAGAACTAGTTTCAGTTGAATGTGTTGATGCTTTTTATTTTGTGTTTCTCAAAATTTTAAAATTTATTCCAGAAGTCCACAACAGTGAATTTATAGTTAAAGTTTATAATATCCAAAAGGGCAAAATTCTGTAACCCTAATGCTTGCACCAGAGGAATGTATTGTACTTTGGACACCCAAAAATGTGAGTCTCTGAATTTTACAGCTTGGAATACTGAATGAAAATGAACCAAAATAAATATACTATAATATGAGTATTTACCATCATTTCTAGACTTTTCTTTGTGATAAATAAAGTTATGTACTACACTAAAACATAGGGAACCTTTTAATATTACAAATTATTACTACAATTTAGGGTGCAGCGTAGGGAATGAAGATGTTTACCTCTGGCCTCAGCATAGAGTTCAAAGCTTTTGAAGAATCTGTTCCCATCAGTTGCTGCTCCACATGACTGCTGTAATGCATGCCATCTTTCCGCATGCGGTATGCCTCCTGTCGTGGATTTTGCACAGGCCTTACTTCCCTGCCTAAAGGCTAAATGGAAGGAACCAAACTTAATATTATGACACAGGGCACAGATATTCACAGTCAACACTTATTGTCTAAATGTGGTAATATTACTCTGGGAAGATCCAGGAAAGAGCACACATGCATTATGTGTTCCCATTTTCCAGGTCATAATAAAGTTTAAATATTGTTAACACACTCATCCAACTAGCACATACCCAAAATAAAATATACATCCTTATTTTTTTAATCTCACAGTTTAGAGGGAATAGAAAATAAAATTCAAATAACATTTGTCAACTACATTTAAGATGATGTCTCCCTCTAACACCAAAAATGCTAATAACTGATAAAGAAATAAGTGATGTCACCTGTCCCTAGCAGCCAATAAGCAAGGGCTCTATCTCCTGTAATACTGCAATACTGTTATCTGTACCTCTACAGAAACCTACCATCAGAGTAGCAGTAGTAGACAAATAATGCAGCTGCACTTCTACCATGAAGATAAATGCAGCATAATCCTCTGAAACATTTCATTTGTACCCATTTACCACGCTACACTGTGTCACAACCTGGAAGACGATAGTACAGCTCTACACAGCCATGAAAACCTCAAATATTGTGTAAAAATTGTGGTCATAACTGAGTGAATGATATATGGTCAATGTGGATTGCAATTGCCTACACCAATCTGGGTGGGTGCTTTCCCACCTCGTCACGCAAGAACAGGACCAGAAGCACATTTCAAAACTCATTCTTCAATACGAGATGACAGACAAAGTCTACAAACCAAATAATTGTAAGTGCATTCAAAACAGGGCCTTATGAATATAAATTATCAACTTTTTGGTTTCACAGAATGATATTAGTTACAAAAGTTGTCCTGAATTCAAAGCAGGAATTCAATCCAATATACTGCAATGTATGGTTAACTTTGTGTTTATCACACGACCTTTTAAATTCCAGTTTCGTCCAATGTGATCAGGACACTTCTCAGTTTAAATGCACATTGCTGCACCTTTTCATGTTATACACTGTATTCCATACATTTGATAAGCCATAATGATCAACAGCATTATTTATACATGTCCTCAGAATTCTATGCACTAACTGTTTATACTAAAACAGCCCATAGCTCTAAGGATCTGATGTAAAAGAGGACTAAGACAACTTTTTCATTATTCTAATAAATCACATGACAATCTTTTACCTGCCCTTTAATTTTTGTCTTGAATTTTCATTATCTAGAGTCAATAGAAAATTACTGCAGTGAACATGTTCTTCCATTATATCTTCAACTGTTAGGATATGTATGTGATATTCATCTATTATAATTTCATGTTTATGTCCATCTACCACTCAGCAATTCTGTTTCACTCCTCTCAGACACAAAGTGTCAAAACAACACTGCAAGAAGCCCAACAGAGCAGTGCACAGATGGTAAAACAGTATATGCAAAAGAACAACAAATAGTTTGTCATCAACATCGACAAGGTGTACAATATTAAGTGTGGCTAGCTTAATGATGGCCAAGGGGGTGTAATTTTTATAAGAGGGTTCATGGAATAAGGAGAGTTGTCTTGGAAGGGTTTCAGTACATGTCTCATATTAACATTCTGAGAAACAATAAAACAAAAAATGCTGCTTGAGCGGTCCATAAAACATTTGTAACTACAACAAAAATCACAGGGTGTATGTAAAGAAAAATACCCCTCACAGTGCAAAATTCAATTGTAAGCCACAGTCTCTTGAACCTACAGAATCAATTAAGACAAATAAGGTAAATAAGAGTTCTGTTGCTATAAATATGGAAAATCTTGAGAACATCACAATGTAAAAGGACAAAGTTTTTCCTTGCAGGAATAATGGATTACATATTAAGAGTCACTCTTTTCCATTCTGAGCATACAGGGATAACAGGTTAGAACTGATTTCCTATACATAAATTTAGTAGCAGAGACTCACTTGAGGGGCAAACTGTCCTTTTGGAACCCAAGCCGGTTGCCACTGACTTATCATTTTCGCACGTCTCTTCTTTGCCCTCTCTCTTTCTTTAAAGGCAATTTCATTTTGTTGTCGTTTCTTGAAAATTTCATCTTCTACATCACCCAGGTCAGCCATTATAAGCTGAACACGATTCAGATTCACATTTCCGCTATCAGTCAAGAACCCCTGGAACACAGAATATTCAATCAACTTTTGTAACTGTAATTCAGGAATCACAAGTTTCTTTGGGATGCGCCCGTAATGTCAACAACATACTTTTGTAGCAAGCACTTTTTAAACACACCACTGCAGCATGGGAGACAATAGGGACAGAAGACAATGTATATACAATCTAGTTTTGAAGGCACAAGATTATGATTTTATTCATTACTGTACAAGAGTAAGAACGCTGACCCTCACTTGAAGGGAAGAACACACATGCTGACACAAGATGTTTTAAAACAAAGTACAACACAGAACGCATACTCGCCCTTAAGAAAAAGAAAGTAACAGATGATGGGACAAAACCTTTACAATTAGTACTCTTCACCTCATAGAGTTAAAATGATTATGGGATGATTCTAGGAGAACACAATGCAAATGTATGAGAAATTCTGCAGGTTCTGGAGACAGTGAACAAGGTGAACTTTTGCTAAAATGGTGCTGAAGCTTCAAGTTTAAAACAGTAGGACATTCTTTGACCCGCTGCGTTACTATCAACATTGGAAGGAAAGTCCTGCATTACTGGATCAGTCAGTTATAAATGATCTAGTAACAATCCTAAACTTATCTTGACTCAACAAATAATAAACGTGCACTGTTAAACACAAATTCCATATCAAATCCCACCAGTGCACTAAATGCTACAACAAATGTTCCCTGAATCTAGTAGAATCAACAAACCTAAAATTATCTTGACTGAGCAAAAACAAAGATAAATTCCCATTTAACTCACATTTTACAGCAACAGACATCCTAACATTCACAATCATAATCATACTATTATCAAAACAAACCCTAGGGGGAACCTTACATTCTGGGAGCTCCAGACAACTTCACACCAGCAAACCCAATGGTAACACCAGTACGTATCGAAACATAATGATACTTCCTATTCGCATGTGCAATTCTACAATCAATCCCAAACTTATTATATAATTTTAGGAAGTATATTCAAGAGCATGTGTATTAAGAAAGACTTGACTGGTCAGTTCCTAAAGACACTACACAAACTGCGCCATGCAATTACTGGTAAAACAGCAAGCAGTAAAATTAAATGTTTCATGAACCAGAAACGTAATTTTATAAAATCAAATATTTCCATTTTACGCCCTTTAGAGACCACAATTTAAAATGATCACCTCTGGCAATTTACATACATCACCTCTAGAAGGAAATAAATAAATAAATGCTTCACATGTCAATTATAGAACTAGAAAATTATTTAAACATTTTCATGTTTTACATGACACCACAGCAGATGTCACATGTTAATTTCAGGTACAATAAAGATCAATGCAAGATTTCTTAACATACCACAGTTCTATCAGTATACTACACATTATTTTACACATGATCTTAAAATCTTTCTTTTGTATACTGTACATACAAGGTTAATTAAAAGAAATATATAGGACTGCAAAACACCTGCATGAGTTGTGAACACAAAATCCATACACATATGACAGAAATTCATGTTCTTTAAGTCCATACTTACACGCACAACTGACATATTTAACAGCCATTTAACTCTTCAAATAAGACTGTGACATTTATGTGGCAAATTTAAAGTGAGATGAAGTTGTAGTAAATTTGTATGTATTGAAGAAGGAACACAGGCGTTTAAGCCAGTGTGCTGAGGAAGAAATCTCAACCTACAGAAGCAGGAAATAAAAGGAAGTGGGGAAAATTAATACTACAGTGAAGAAATCAGAGGGTGAGATGGGTGAGGCATGCGGTATGCAAAGGGGAGAAGAAAATCAAACAAGACTTTGGTTGTAAAACTTCAACAAAAGTGATCACATGGAAGACCCAAGCATAGATGGGATAATAATATTAAAATGAATCTCAAAGAAACAGTGGGGGGAAGTAAACTGAATTCTCGTGGCTCTGGATAGAGAAAAATGGAGGGCCCTTCTGAACACAGTAAGGAGTCTGTGGGTTCCACAGAATGCTAGGAGTTTCCTGACTGTCCGAAACCTACTAGCTTCTCAACAAAGACTTCTACTCCTTCAAGTCAGCCACTTGTATGTTTACTTCTCTCCAGTGATTCTAGTACTCTGTTCATAAGAATTACTTTACCAAACTACTATATAAATGTGTGTGGGTGTGTTTGTGTTCTACCATTAATGTGTATAATTCTGTCAATTTATAGAATACACTGGGCATTTTAGTTAGTGTTGAACAAAGAGAAAAATGAAGACTTCTCAAAACAATTAGTTTGTATTCCATACAACAAACCAACTCCAGTTACATGCCTTTGAATGAGGGGTCATTCAACCACTTTACCTAGCTATTTCACAGAATGACCTGGATCCCATTTGGGTATAGAATGAAGACCCATTCATCACTTTAACTAATTACTTCATACAGTACTAACCTGACTTCAGGTACTACATGGAATGAGAAATCTTTCAGTACTTTAACTAGTTATTTCATGGAATAATAATGACCGGACTTCAAGTGAAGCATTATTAGGAACCATTCAACACTTTAATTATTTCACAGGAGTAACATTCCAACCTAAGTTAAAGTACAGAATGATGACACCAGTTACATCACATAATGAGAAATCAGTCCACATTTTAACCAGTTATTTCATAGAATAATGTCACCTTCAGTTGAATTATAGAATGACCCAACAACACTTACAACACATAATACAGAACCACCTCAAAAATTTATTCCACAGAGTAACTTATTTTTTCAGAGCATAATGTCCCAACCCAAGTTACAGCAAAGACTGAGGAACCAATTCAACACTGTCAAACTCCATCTATAATCTAATCTAACCTAAACTAATCCATCCTAACCTAACCCACTCTAACCCACAGGTTAGGTTAGTTCAGATTAGGTTAGGTTTCATGAGTTAAGACAACATTATAAATGGCGTCAGCTCACTACTGTATGACATAACTATCTCAAGTGAAGAGTGGCTCATCAAAATATCCTTTAATTGTGGTCCGGGAATTCCTGTACGAAATAACTAGTTAATGAGTGGAATAGTTCCTCACTGCATGCTGTAAATTTCTACCAGATTAGTCTATACTTTAGGTGAGGTCAAGATGTTATCTTATGAAATAACTAGTTAAAGTGTTGAATGGTTTCTCATTCTATGCATTAACTGGGGCTGGGACACCATTCAATGACATGACTAGTTATACCATAGAATAACTGGTTACAATGTCAAATGGTTCCTCACTGTATGCTTAATTGGTGTAGGGTCTTTCTACCTTGAACTGAATTGGTGACATTCTGTGGAACAACTACAGTAGTTGAAGTGGGGAACAGTTTCTTATTCCATGTTGCGTCATGTGTCAGATCATTCAGTACTTTAAACTGTGGTCAGAATTTATTTCACAAAATAATTAGCCGCAGCCTTGAATGATTCCTCATATAACACTTCACAGTAGTTGGGTCATTATTCTTTGAAATATGTTGAATGGTCCCTCATCGCATGCTCTCACTGCTTGTAGGTCATTACTCTATGAAATAACTAGCTGAAGTGTAGACTGGATCTTCATTCTAAGTGTTAATGGGATCCAGACTCTTATTCTATTAAACAGCCTGTTAGTGTTTAAATTTTCCTCATTCTATGTTTTAACTAAGGTGGCTTCTATGGTAAGAAGTTACTAGTAAAAGTGTTGATGGTCCATCATTATGCACTTTACAGTCCCATTTTTGTTGCTGTAGATGACAAGATATTTAATTAAATAATGGAAACGTATACATAGTGCGGGATGTGATGGGTTTACCTGCATAATCTATGGTATACCATATACACAATATTAAAATCTACTCACACCAGTCTTGTAAACAGTTTTCTTGTACAAATTGACGAGTCTATCAATTGCTCCCTCTCTGATTTCTAATGATGGCAAATGAGGTAGGAAATCATTCCCAACAAAGAAACACATAAAAACCCAGTCATCTATTGCTCGTTCAAAATCATATTTGAAAGGTAGGTTGGGCATTTCTAATTCCCTTTCTAGATACTCCCGAAGAATGTTGAGACGGACAAATATGAACTCCACTTCTGCAGCAAAGGTAGGTGCCACTTCATCATTTGTACCACACAGTTCTTTAGCAACTCCAATACAGTCCTTCATTTCATGCCCTATAAGAAATATGCAGGAAAACAGTATGACATTAATTACAAATGTTACTAAACTATGATGGTGAAAGAAAATGTAAATAAATTAACATTTCTTATACTATGCAATTCATAAAACAATAGACAATGCTGTCTACAAATTAAGTGTTACTTGCTCGAGAACAAGAGGGAATATGTGAATATGAATAAAGTACATATATTACATGTATTTTTCATATGCATTTTCTGCAATTCTGCATATTTCAAGGATCTTATGTTGATTTATTGACATCCTAATTCACTGCTGCAAAGACTATCATACTGCACAGTCAGAAAATGTTTTTCCTTGCACTTTACTAATATTCACCCCACCAAAAAAACCTTAAAGAGAAAGCATTAAATCTTAATAGTTTACACTCTATGTAACATACAAAACTCTTACACATAAAGCAATTTTTCAAAATACTGGTAAGATAAATTTGGGCTTCAAGTGGTGTAGCACTGATCATTATCATTAACTGCATTCCATAACCTGAATAAGCTTACAGCTCTAGTCTTAAAGTTAATGTCCTTGAAGAGTGATTTCTTCTGGGATGTGACATATGTCAGCTGGTAGACATTTAGATATTTTTCAGAGGAACCTGCTGCCTCCATCTTCAGCATACAAAAATACACCATAAAAAAAGAAAAAAATAAAAAAAATAATAATATGGTGCTTAAGGAAAAGGAAGGATTACCAAGTATTGTGGCCAAGCCAACAGGAGACAAGGTCTTCAATAGTGAAGCAAGGGATGAGTGTCGGCAGGATCAGTAGGAGATGAGACAGAGTGAAAAACTGGAAGAAAACAGAACCCAAGGTAAATGCCAAAAACGGGCTTTAATGGAAGGGGATAAACACTAACAAAGCTTAAGTCCGTTCTCAGCAACATTCTTATTTTACAGGTTTTATGCATGAACTGATGTTCAGAGCAGTGCTGGCTGTGGAACACGACCAGTGTATCAATTCAAATATGCAATAACACGTGTGTTGTTCAGAAAATATGTGACAGCAGCATTAATGCAGATGAGTTGAAGTGCATGTCTAGTTATTAATCTCATTATTTGCAAATCCTTTTTGTCTCAAGAAATAATAAACTTGGTTCTTTATTTCAACAGTGACAAGACACTTCCACAAATAAATAATATACTACATTCATAGTAACAATTTATATGTACAAAATCTACACACACTAACTGCTACCTATTCAGAAATTTCATACTTTCCTTAGTCCAGTCACTAT
>Ga0209629_10002500_pt1 | contig 12568 bp, 11 predicted proteins | sample TergutCu122P5_FD_187286 | JGI IMG/M metagenome (GOLD analysis project Ga0209629, IMG submission 187286) | Cubitermes ugandensis P5 segment gut microbial communities from Kakamega Forest, Kenya - Cu122 P5 (SPAdes) (version 2) | ecosystem: Host-associated > Arthropoda: Insects > Digestive system... | reverse complement strand
TATAAATCCAATCGGTCTGTACATGAAAAACTGACAGACGATACTATGAACAGCAATATCAACGAATAGATATTGAATGTTTTATTAAATATTTTCGATGTCATAATATAGTTCGTTTAATTGTGATGAGTTGAATTATTAAAAACTGATATTTACCCCGACAGTATAAACTGAAACGATAGGATAGAAACTATATCCGTCCAAATTGGTTTGTTCCGGATCCCATCCTTTAGGATATTTACTGAAAGTAAACAGATTGTCGCCGTCAACATAGAGCCGGACATTACTTATGTGTGCATGATTCAGCAGTGTTTTTGGTAAAGAATAGCCTAATTGCATTCTTTTAATGCGCATAAAAGAGGCATCCCTTACCCAAAGATTCGACGGTTGATAATTACCTGTATTACTGTTCCCTGTTTGAAGACGCGGATAGGCAGGATAACGGTTTGTTTGATTAAACGACCATGATCCGTCGTATTGCCAGCGTTGAATTGTACCGGCTCCGGCATTCGTGCCAAGGAACGACCATCCGGCCATATCGTGCAGCCAACTGGAAACTTTGGATAATCCATGCAACATCATTTTGAAGTCGAATCCACGATAGCCCAACTCAAGGCTAGCAGAATAATTGTATTTCGGAATTGCGCTGCCTAAATAGGTCTGGTCTGCAGTATTTACAATGCCGTCCGGTTTGCCTGTCGGCAGTTTTGTGTTGGGATCAGTACCGTTGATATCCTTGTAGCGAACATCTCCCGCTTGTGGCTTTGGCAAAATAGTAGTCTGTGTGGGCCAGTTTGCTATTTCATCGTTAGTCAGGAAAACCCCGTCGGTTAAATAACCATAAAAAGCCGACATCGGATAGCCGACATAATTAGATCCGCTGCCAATAAAACCACTTAGTTGCGTTGATCCGCCTATACCCATGTAAGTGATTTTATTATCGAGATAGGTCACTTGTCCGGATATCTTATAATAAAAATCCTTGAATGTTTGTTGATGGGTAAGTTCTAATTCAATCCCTTTGTTGATACAGGTTCCGATATTCATTTGTGAAGGACTCATACCTAAAACGCTTGAAATGCCGGCAGTGGGAGTTTCCAGAATATCGAATGTTTTCCTTGAGAAATAATTGGCTTCCATCGAAATAATTCCTTTCCATAAACCCAATTCAATTCCGCCATCGGTTGTCCGTGTCGATTCCCAATGCAGATTGGGATCAACAAAAGTGGTTGGGGCAGCTCCCGCCTGGGTGGTTGTTCCAAAAACATACAACTGATTGTTTCCGGTTGCTAAAGATTGTTGATACGGGTAATAACCGATGTTCTGATTTCCCAGTGTTCCGTAGGAGGCTTTCAATTTTAAGTTATATACCACATCTTTGAGCGATTGAAAGAAGGGTTCTTCTGACACTCTCCATCCTACTGCAGCCGACGGAAATGTGGCAAATCTGTTATTTTTTGGAAAACGTGACGAACCATCCACACGAACAGTCGCTTCCAGCAAATACCTGTCTTTAAAACTGTAATTCAACCTACCAAAATAGGACAAAAGCGCCCACTCATTGTAAGTTCCGCTATTGGTTTGTGTATTGGCGTCTCCCATGTTTAGTTGAACATAGTTATTACTTGCAAAATTATTACGTCCGGCGCCCATATTTTTTACGAGGTCGTCTTCAAACGAATATCCTGCAAGTACGCCTATCGAGTGGTCGGATATTGTCTTCGAATAATTTGCCAAAAACTGCAATGTAGAATAAATATCTTCGTTTCTATTTTGTATATAGGTAGTCCTTCCCATAAATATAGTTGGACTCAAATACATGGAAGCCAGATACCGTGAGTTGTCAAAGACCATAAAATTATATCCTGCAATCGCCGACAAAGTCAAATCTTTGTAAACATTCCAATCCAAGCGCGCATTGCTGTTGAATCTATTCGTTGCCTCCCTGTACCGCGAATCCGATGCCAAATCGGAAATGACCGTTCCCGATCCGGCAGGACCTACTCCCCATGTTCCATCGGGATATTTGTCCAAATAAATCGGAGGCGTGATAAATGTAGCATAACTCATATTCGTATAGTTGCCACCCTTTGTGCCGATTTCTCCCGGTTGGGTTCTACCTTCACTTGATCCGGAAAGATTTGCTGTCAGCTTTAAGTTACTGTAAAGTTTAATGTTGGCGCTTAATCGGGCGTTATAACGGTCATAATTATCGTGGAGAACGATACCGTCCTGGCTTAAGTAGCCAAAAGAAGCAAAATAACTTACATCATCCGTACCTCCTCGGGCGCTGATATTATGCGCAGTCTGCATTCCGCTTCCCGATGAAAAATATTTTTTCATGAAATTTGTGTTGGGATAATTGATCGGATCGCTCCCGTTTTTATACAGTTCAATCGAAGGATCGGTTGCGGGATCAATATTGTTTGCAATATCCGTGGCAGTTTTGTATTCCCACGAATTGACCATCTGAGGCAATGCGGTCGGTTTTTGCGAGCCGACATAGCCGTCATAATTAATCCGGGTTTTTCCTTTTAAACCTTTTTTCGTAGTAACTAAGATCACACCGTTTGCCGCTCTTGCTCCGTAAATAGCTGCGGTTGAAGCGTCTTTTAATACTGAAATGCTTTCTATATCGTTCGCATTCAAATCGTTCAGAGCGCCCGGTATTCCGTTCACAATGATTAAGGGATCCGGATTTGCGCCAAAAGAACCGACGCCGCGAACACGGATAACGCTTTTGTCGGCAGCGCCCGGTTCGCCGCTGCTTTGAATAACCGAAACGCCGGTCATAGCGCCTGTTAACATATTGGCAACATTCGATTGCGGTACGCTAACCAAGTCTTTATTCGTAACTTGAGAAATCGATCCCACGACATCCGCTTTCTTCTGTACGCCGTAACCGACAACCACCAGTTCCTGCAACAGATTACTCGCTTCCGTCATGGTAACGTCAATCGTACTGCGGTTTTTAGCAGACATCTCTACGGTTGTATAACCGATATAAGAGAATACAAGCGTGGCATCTGTGGGAATTTCCAAAGAATAACGCCCGTTGGCATCACTGGTGGTACCTAAGTTGGTCCCTTTTACAGCGATATTGACTCCGGCAAGTTCAATACCGGAATTGTCTTTGACCATACCGGTTACTTTTCGTATGGCTTGATAACTTTCGGTGGCATCGGGGGCTTCACCTTTTTTCTTTAGAACAATATAATTCCCTTCCATCGAATAATCAATATCGGAATTATCAAAAACTTCTGCCAAGACATCCCGGACGGGTTTATTTTTAGCCTTCACCGATACTTTTTCCGTGGGATCAATTTGATTGTTATAGAAGAATAAATAATCGGTCTGCGCTTCGACATCAATCAAAAATTCATCCAAGGAAATATTATTCTTGTTGATGGTTACTCGTGCGTTTTGTGAATTAGAATTCTCTGCCATTGAACAGAAAACGCAGAAAAAGAGAAAAAAAACAGTAATCCGCATAATTCTAAATAATTGTTTTAAATGCTGTTTTTTTAGAAAATAAATTTTTAACCAAAGATTTTTCATAACTTTGTAATGTTAATTGTTAATACAGTTTTTTAATAAAATTGTGTTTGTTAATACCGGTATATGTTGCCGCATATACCGGTTTTTTCATTGATGTGTTTTTATTATATCATAGGCATTCTATTTTAATCAGTTAATATAAATGATTTGTTTCTCGTCATCTCTGAAATATTTAAATGATATGTTATGCTGTATGACACGCAAAATCTCGTTCACGCCGTCAGACTGCTTGAATTTACCGGTAAAGGTATAATTTTTCACTCGTTTATTATTTACAACGATTTGTATTCCAAAGCTTTTTTCAAGTTCATAAATGATTTGATTGAACGGTTGATTTTTGAAACAGATCAATCCGTCTTTCCAACGATAGGGATCATAGTCGGTAATTGCAACTACCTGTAATTTACCGACTTTTTTGAATGCTCTCGTATTAGGCGACAATGTAAGCGTATCGCTTGGATCATCGATGGAGGAAAGTTTCACTTTCCCTTCCATCAATGCGGTTTCAAATCCGGCCGGATTGGAATAGGATCGTACATTAAATTTTGTTCCCAAAGCCTCTACTTTGTATTTCTCTGATTCTACTATAAAAGGTTTCTTTTTATCGGGTGCAACTTCAAACCATGCTTCCCCGGTGAGTGTAGTCAATCGTTGATTGGAGGCAAAAACTGAAGGAAATGTGAAAACGGTGCGGGCATTTAACCAAACGGATGTCCCGTCAGGCAACAAGATGTTTACTCTTTGCCCGGCAGGAACTCGAATCGTTGTCATTGCAACCTCAACCGGTTTTTCTTTTTTATTCACGAAATAACTTGTAACCAACCACGTAATGGTTATAATGGCAGCAGCCTCTAATACTCTTTTCAGAAAAATCGAATAAGAAAAAGAATGCTTTTTTTCTATGCATCCATCATCATTCCAAAGAACAATTGCATCAAATAACTTTCTTTCTTTGAAAAATTCCAAACGATTTTCCTCAGAAGAATCCATCCACTCGTTTATTTGCTCTTCTTCTTCATGAGTAGCTTTACCTGAAAAAAAACGAAAGAGAATATTTTTATCCATCCTGTTAATAATCTTTGTAAAATAATAACAGATGTGAAAGTATTTTCCCTAGTAAAAAAGGTTATTATTTTTAAAGAAAATATAAAAGATACAACGAAAGATAATCTTTTAGAGAGATTCTTAAGACTTTTAAAGCTTTGCTGATATGAAATTCAACTCCTTTACTTGATATTCCCATCCGGGCAGCGATTTCATTGTAAGATAAATTTTCTTCACGATTGAGTAAAAAGATTTCACGGGTTCTATCCGGGAGCTGCCGCAATGTTTTAGTTACAATTTCTTGAATTTCTGAAGAAAACAATTCTTCCGGATCGCATACTTTGAGTGATGCAATTCGAGTAGATAATTCCCATTCTGCGTGTTTCCGAAGCGCTTCAGACACATACGAACGAGTTTGCAAATGTTCCAAATAATTTAGACACTTGGTTTTGATCATTTTAAGAATATAAGCAGGTGGAAAAGTATCTTCCGCTAAGGAATGTCTGTTTTCCCAGTAATAGATCATGGAATCCGTAACAAAATCTTCAGCGACATCCTCGTCTCTTACATACGAATGGGCAAATCGTATGAAACCTTGCCTGTAAGTTAAATATAACTGATTGAATGTTTGAAGCTCAAGTTTCATTTGTATCGTTTTTCGATGATATTCTAAAAATAGATTTGTTTTAATTCGAGAGGTTAACCGGCATTGATCACTCTTAATAACTCATCCACTGCTTCGGCTTCCGGTATATTTTTCTTAATACATTCTTTTCCTTTGTAAAGACTGATGCGTCCGATTCCGGCGCCTACATAGCCGTAGTCAGCATCGGCCATTTCTCCCGGCCCGTTGACAATACATCCCATCACACCAATTTTCAATCCCTTGAACCGGGAGGTAGCTTCTTTTATTCGCTTCAGAGTTGTTTGCAAATCAAACAAAGTGCGTCCGCAACCCGGACAAGCGATATACTCGGTTTTACTGATCCGGCGACCGGTGGCTTGCAGAATGCCGAAACTGCATTCAGTAACCCTAACAGGGTTCAAAACCTCGGTAGGGTTCTGATTAACTAAAAAGATCCCTTCCGCTAAACGGTCGAGTAAAAATGAACCGGCATCTGTAGCAGCCTTTATTCGGAAAATATCCGGATCATCTTCATTATAATGCAGGTGAATGATCACCGGATTCGTAAGATTTTCCATTTCTAACCGACGGATAAACACTTTTTGCTCGTAAGTATTATTTGTTTCGGATGACAGGATAATGACGGTTTCGGTTTTATGTCTTAATAATTCAATCCACCGGTTTGTCAATTCCGGAAAGGTCATTCGAATAAATGGCAAGGTCGATCGGCAATTGATCCATGCGTCTTGTTCCGAACAAGTAAAAAGCGGATAGCTGTTTTCTTCTTGAATATATGCCGAATAATCAACGATTACTTTTTGTGAACCGGGACGTTTGATTGCAGTGTTTGTTCCCAAGTAAACAAAATCGGGAATTCGATCGGGATTTGCAGTAAACGATTGCTCTTGAGAATAATCGGCAATAACAAGGGGATGCGGGAAATTGCCTGTGCCAATTGTTTTTTCCGTCATTGCGAACGGAGTGAAGCAATCCATTTCTTTTGCAGGTATGCTACGGGCTATTGTCCTCGCAATGATGCTGAACGAGTCTCTTTCTTTTCTTGCAACATGTTCCAGTAAAGCTTTTGCAACGGGAATCTCCGCTTCCGGGTCTTCGCTCAACGAAACGCGGATCGTATCTCCGATACCTTCCAATAACAGTGTGCCGATGCCGACTGCCGATTTAATCCTTCCGTCTTCACCATCACCGGCTTCTGTAACGCCTAAATGAATAGGAAAATTCATGGCTTCCCGGTCCATTTGTTTTACCAATAATCGAACGGTTTTCACCATCACAAAAACGTTTGAAGCTTTTATGGAAATGACCGTATCGGCAAAGTTTTCATCGACGCAGATTCGGAGAAATTCCATGCAAGATTCGACCATTCCTCCAGGCGTATCGCCGTAACGACTCATGATGCGGTCGGAGAGCGATCCGTGATTGACTCCTATCCGAATGGCGGTCCGGTACGTTTTACAGATTTTTAAAAAAGGAATAAAACGTTGGCGAATTTTTTCTGTTTCTTGCAGGTATTCTTCTTCGGTATAATCAATTATATTGAATTTCTTGACCGAGTCAACGAAATTGCCCGGATTAATGCGAACTTTTTCCACGATCCGTGCGGCAGCTTCGGCTGCCAAGGGGTTAAAATGAATATCGGCAATCAAAGGAGTCTGATAACCAAGCGCTCGCAAACCGTCTTTGATGGCTTGCAGGTTTTCGGCTTCGCGCACTCCCTGAGCCGTCAGGCGAACATAATCGCTGCCGGCTTCAATAATTCGAATGCATTGCCGGATACTTGCATCGGTATCTAATGTAGAAGTATTGGTCATCGATTGTATCCGGATGGGATGATCTCCTCCCATCGGAGTGTCGCCGATTTGAACAACCGATGATTTTCGCCGTATGTACATTAATTGGTTTTAAACTTATACTTAATTGCTGCCAACTCTTCGTTTGCTTGAACGATTTTATCTTTCATCGATTCTTTATAATCGGCTAATTTTTTGCCGATATTTTCGTCTTTTACGGCGATGATCTGAGCCGCTAAAATTGCGGCGTTCATCGCAGCGTTTATTCCGACGGTAGCTACGGGGATACCCGGCGGCATTTGTACGATGGCTAATAAAGCGTCCAACCCCTCTAAACTTGCATTAATCGGCAGGCCGATTACCGGAAGTGTTGTCATTGAAGCGATAACACCCGGCAAGTGAGCGGCCATTCCGGCAGCAGCTATGATTACCTCAATTCCTTTGGCTTTAGCATTCTTCGCAAAGTTTTCCACTTCTTCCGGCGTTCGATGTGCAGATAAAGCATGCATCTCAAAAGGAATTTCAAATTCATCGAAAACCTTGGCTGCTTTTTCCAAGACAGGCAAATCGGAAGTGCTGCCCATGATTATGCTCACTACAGGTTTCATGATTTCCCGATAAAGGTTTTATAGGCTTCGGCGTCCATTAATTCTTTCAATTCCTCCCGGTTCGAGAAATCGATTTGAATGATCCAACCTTTTCCGTAAGGATCGGAATTGACGAATTCCGGTTGAGCTTCTAAATCGGGATTTACATCCGATACGGTTCCGGAGATAGGAATTAATAAGTCGGAAACTGTCTTGACAGCTTCGATTGAACCAAATACGCTTCCTTTTTTAAGCGTTTCGCCGAGCGTGGGAATATCGACAAAGACGATTTCACCTAACTCGCTTTGGGCATAATCCGTTATACCTGCATACGCAACATTACCTTCTATGCGAATCCATTCATGGTCGCTTGTGTACTTTAAATTTTCAGGAAAAACCATAATAATTATGAATAATAAATGATGAATTATATTTCTTTTCTCAATCGCGCTACCGGGACATTCAATTGTTCTCTGTATTTGGCAACAGTTCTTCGGGCGACTTCATATCCTTTTGTTTTCAATTCTTTAACCAACAAATCGTCGGTTAAAGGTTTGGATTTATCTTCTTCCTCGATGCAATTTTTCAGGATGGCTTTAATTTCGCGGGTAGAAATTTCTTCGCCTTCTTCATTGAGCATGGCTTCGGAAAAAAAGTATTTCAAAGGGTATATTCCGAAAGCGGTTTGTACGTATTTACTGTTACTTACTCTTGAAATCGTGGATTTATCGTAACCGCACAATTCGGAGACATCTTTCAGTATCATCGGTTTCAAGCTCAGTTCATTGCCCGAAAGAAAGAATTCTCTTTGTATTCGTATGATCGCTTCCATCGTTTTTTTCAAGGTGACATTTCGTTGTTTAATGGCATCAATGAACCATTTAGCGGACTCCACTTTTTGTTTGATAAATTCGAAGGCTTCATTTTTTGCCGGATTTTGTCTTCCTTTTGCGTTTGAATAGCCGGCGAGCATATCGCTGTATTCTTTACTGACATGTAATTCCGGTACATTTTGTTCCGACATATAGAAAACCGGTTCGCCATTGACGGTTTCCACAAAAAAATCCGGTGTGATTTGAGCCATTTTAGTTACCATATTGCTTTCCCATGTATTTCCGGGTTTGGGATTCAATAAGGTAATCTCCTTAATAATGTCTTTTAATTCTTCTTCGCTTATATTTAAGCTTCGGATAATTTTGTCGTATTGTTTTTTCGAGAACGATTCAAAGCAGCGTTCCAATATTCGAATCGCATTGTTTCTTGTATGGGTCCGTTCCTTTCTTTTCAATTGAATCAATAAACATTCCCGTAAATCGGCGGCGCCGACTCCCGGAGGATCCATTTCTTGAATAATTTGCATAACCTCCTGCAAGGTTGAAACGGGAATTTCCCATCCGTATTGAAACATCAAGTCGTCGGCGATAACTTCCGGTTCACGGCGAATGTATCCGGCTTCATCGATATTTCCGATCAGATATTCGCCGATTTTCATTTTTTCTTCGGACAAATTTTTAAGATGCAGTTGTTCAGACAAGTAATCCTGAAACGATTCCGATTCGGAATAAGGAATCTCTTCCCGGTTGTTTTTTTCCGAGTAGTAGTTCTGTTGCAATTTGTAATCGGGAATATCATCTTCCGTGCGATAATCGCCTAAATCCATCTCTTCCCGGCTTAAATCGTCCTCCGGATCAAATTCGGAAAAGGAATCATCCTCTTGATTTTCCTGAGTCGCTTCCGTCTTTTCTTCCAATGCGGGATTTTCTTCCAACTCCCGATTGATCCGGTCTTCAATTTCAAGGCCGGTAAGCTCCAGCATTTTGATTTGCTGGATCTGTAAAGGAGAAAGTTTCTGTTGTAGTTTTTGTGTGAGCTGTTGTCTTATCATCCCATGAATCCTTTTCGAATCGGATGCAAATATACAACTTTGCCGGAAGTAACCCAAATTTTCAAAGATTTTATCGCTTGGTTTTGGGACATTCGTGCGGGAATTCCGATCGTACGTTGTTGCGTAAATTATTCGAGCACGACAATTGCAAAAAAATTATCTGCTATGCTTGGAAAAAATACGACGGATCGGACGATTTCTTGGAAAAATCGCGCAATATGAGCGGCAACGTTTGGGAATGGTGTGAAGATATTAATACAGACTTTTCACCGCCTCGATTTTATCCCGAATCGGCATTTCCGCCGGTAGCCAATGAATGGTGAGTCCTCGTCTTTCCATGCCTCGGAACCAGGTCATTTGCCGTTTAGCGAATTGATGAATCGCGATTTCCAATCGGTCGACCATTTCTTTATAGGTCAACTTTCCAATAAGAAATAATGTAAGGTATTTGTATTCCAATCCGTAATAGATTAAGTCTTCGGCGGAGATTCCCGAGTCCAATAGTCCTTTCACTTCGTCCAACATTCCTTCTTCAAGTCGAGCCTTCAGTCGCCGGCTGATTTTTTCACGCCTTAAATTGCGGTCGATATCCACTCCGATAATCAAGCTATTGATGGGAGCATAATCTCTCTGCTCCGGATGTTGATGCAAGTAGAATTCTTCTATCTCGATAGCCCGGATGGCCCGTTGAGCAGAATCGACTTCGGTTTTGTTATGCAATTGTTTATACGACCCAAGAATTTCTTCCAGTTCATCCATGGTTTTAGCTTGTAAGTTCTCTCTCAATTCGTAATTTTCGGGAACGTCCAGTAGTTTATATCCTTTCAGAACCGATTCGATATACAAACCGCTGCCTCCGCAGAGAATGGGTAATTTCCCCTTCGCTTTCAAAGAGCTAAAGATATGATGGAAATCGCGTTGAAATTCAAAAATATTATATTTCTCACCCGGATTGCAGATATCGATCAAATGATATGGAATTTGTCTCCCGTTGACGGTATATTCCTTCAGGTCTTTTCCGGTGCCAACATTCATTCCTCGATAGACCTGCCGCGAATCGGCGCTGATGATTTCCGCATCGAATTCGAAGGCTAAAGCGGCTGCAAATCCGGTCTTCCCGGAAGCGGTAGGGCCTAACAAGGTGATTAAATCATAAATCATAGAACAAAGTTAATATTTTAGACATAAAATGAAAAATAATCGCTCATAAAAAAAAATATCATCGAAAATATTTTGAGGTTGAGAAACTTTGCGCTATCTTTGCACCCCGATATAAATAAATAATAACATTAAAATTAATTATCAAAAAATCGTATGATTATTGTCCCATTAAAGGAAGGCGAGAACATTGAACGTGCCTTAAAAAAATTCAAAAGAAAATTTGAAAAAACAGGTGTGACTAAAGAACTGAGGAAAAGACAAGCATTTTCAAAACCCTCTGTTGAAAAAAGAAAACAAAAAATTCACGCCGTATACGTACAAAAACTACAACAAGCGGAAGAATAACAATCCAATATAAAGCTGAAAAACAGAAGGAATGAAAAAAATATTTTCATTTCCGTGTTTTTTTTTTATTATTTCCATTTTTTTTACTATCTTCGTTGCATAAATAATATTGAGAGATATGCTGATCGAATCATTTTTACGATACCTTCAATATGAGAAAAATTACTCGTCTCATACCGTTGAATCGTATTCAAATGATATTTCACAATTTAAATATTTTGTTTTTGGCGACCAAGCATTTGATCCCCAAGCGATTGATTCGGTATGGGTTCGTAGATGGATGGTTTCATTGATGAACGAAGGTTATTCTCCTCTATCGGTCAATCGAAAGTTAAGCTCTCTAAAATCCTTTTTCAAATATTTATGCAAGTATAAATATATTGAATCCGGTCCCGTAAAAAATCTACACGGGCCGAAGGTGAACAAACCTCTTCCTCATTTTGTCAAAGATTTAGACATGAGTCAATTGTTTTCCCGGTGGGAAGATTCCGGTTCGTTTGAAGGCGAGCGCGATAAAGCAATTATGGACGTTTTTTATACTACCGGCATCCGCTGCGCAGAATTAGTCGGATTAAAAAACGAAGATGTGGATTTTGATTCAAAATTAATCAAAGTGACCGGAAAAAGAAATAAGCAACGATTAATTCCTTTTTCCGAAAACTTAAAAGAAAATATGCAATCATATATATATATAAGGAATGAAACGGTAGATTCTCCGCAGAACAACGCTTTTTTCGTCAGGAAAAACGGGGAAAAACTTTCGAATTCCATTGTATATAGCATTGTAAATAAACGATTATCGGAAATTCCGAACCTATCGAAAAAAAGTCCTCATGTGTTGAGGCATACCTTTGCGACAAGTATGTTGAACAACGGAGCGGATTTGAATGCGGTTAAAGAATTATTGGGACATGCAAGCCTTTCCTCTACTGAAGTTTATACTCATACAACCTTTGAAGAATTAAAAAAAGTGTATCACCAGGCTCATCCGAGAGCTTAAAAAAGGAGGTTTTTATGGAAATAACGATCCAAGCCATTCGTTTCGAAACCGGTAAGAAATTAGAGGATTTTATCCAAAAAAAAGTAAGCCGGCTATCCAAATTCAATGATGATGTATTATCTGCCGATGTAACTTTGAAAGTAGTTAAACCGGAAACTAATGATAACAAAGATGCTTCCATCCGATTGCGATTATCCGGCGCCGAGCTGTTTGCCCAAGAGACAGCCAATACCTTTGAAGAAGCAATCGACAAATGCGTGAATAAATTAGAACGTCAAGTTGTAAAATATAAAGAAAAACAACGGACAAAAAAATAATTGTACCACTTTCACCGGCAGATATTGATTCGGCATTATTTATTTTTTAAGAAAAAAGCCGGAATTTTTGGTCATTCAAAAAATAATTTCTAACTTTGCACCCGTTTCAATTTTCGGGGGAATAATCCGATCATTTTAACACAATTTCGGGCAGATACCAGAGTGGCCAAATGGGGCTGACTGTAACTCAGCTGGCGTAGCCTTCGGTGGTTCGAATCCATCTCTGCCCACAATG
>Ga0209629_10002499_pt1 | contig 12571 bp, 8 predicted proteins | sample TergutCu122P5_FD_187286 | JGI IMG/M metagenome (GOLD analysis project Ga0209629, IMG submission 187286) | Cubitermes ugandensis P5 segment gut microbial communities from Kakamega Forest, Kenya - Cu122 P5 (SPAdes) (version 2) | ecosystem: Host-associated > Arthropoda: Insects > Digestive system >... | reverse complement strand
CTGGCAAGTCTAACGGCATCAGTGGTTGCCTGATTAGTCTCCTCTTTCTTGTATTTTACTATTGTTTATTAGTAAATACTATCAATGAAAGTGTGTTGAAGTTTCACTTCATAGCCATCGCCTGTCCCTCGCACCTTCTAAGAAACGAAGCTGGGTCCACGCCCTGACCAGACAATATCTGCGATACGTCTGATCAGCATCGCTTTCTTTGGCGGATGCAACAGAGAGGCAGAACAGGTATAGTTCTACTCTTTCTTTAACCTTTATGCTAGAAGTGAGTGTGTGGTCAAATTACCCCCCAGTCCTCCGTACCCCAGGAAAAAGACCCAGTACCCATTGTACAGGAGGCTGAGTGGGCTTCAAGGTCAGTCTGGGCAGGTGCAGAAAACCCCCACCCCCCACTGGGATTCAATCCCTGAACTGTACAACCCACAGCAAGTCTCTATTCCAACTATGCTATCCCAGCCCTGGCTTGACGGTACAAAAATATACCTAACTTTTGAACGACCTGCATTCTTGTCTGCACGGAAGGCCCAGGCAGCATTCAGCACACTAAACAAAATCTGGCATTCGACGGCATATTCAACACAAACCAAACTTTGCATCTTTAACACCAACATGAAAGCAGTCCTACTCTATGGACGTGAGACCTGGAAAAATTCCAAAAGTATAATAGCTATGCTGCAAGTCTTCACCAACAAATGTTTAAGGAAAATATTGAGAATTTTCTGGCTGGACCAGATAATGAATATAGCGCTGTGGAAGCGCACAAACCAACCAAGAATAGATTTGCAGATCAGGAAACGCAAGTGGGGATGGCTGGGCCATAAACTGCGAAAATCATCTGACGACATAGCCAGGCAAGCCCTAGAGTGGAATCCCCAGGGTAAACAAGGCAGAGGAAGACCAAAGAATACATGGCAAAGAATGGTGCTCAAGGAGGCCAAAGGAGTTAACAAGACCTGGGCGGAGATCAAAGCTGATGCCAAGAATAGAGTGAGATGGAAGATTCTTGTGGAAGCCCTATGTTCTGCAACGGAATGACGGGATGCTATTAATTAAATTCTTGTCTGCACATAAACAAACACCCTCACAAATTCATTTTATATATATTTAGGCAACAAGGAAACCTTCCTCATATTTAAGACGTGCTATATAACCTCTGTTTTATTTTCCACAAAATGCCATTTATTTTATAATTTTATCTTTTTGTTTTCTCCATACAACATGCACTGAAACTTAACAACACGGTCATTTAAAGGTTAATAATCTACAACATAAATATCACATCTTTAATGAGGATGTAACTCTACTTTGTGGCTCACCAATTATATTGGGTAGATCTGTTCACTTGAAATTCGCCTCACCTGACGTGGTGTGTACAGTACTTTAAAGTAATATGTCTATGATACCAACAGGTGACAGTGTCATACACAGAATTACCAAGCACGAAAAATCACTATGTTTGAAGTTAAATACTTAATTTATTTCCACGCATAATCAAGTGGTTTGCTACGAAATGTTCGGTAACTCACAAAACCTATATTCATTGTCAGCTGCACATACGCATATGCATGCACATTTAACTGCCTTGGTGGCAATAACATTTTGTGCCTAATGTAGTGACTGATAGTGTCCCTTCACAAGAAAGCTGAATGCATCATACAATTTACTGCATTCCAGTTCATTTTAACTGTTCAATGCAATGGAAGAAATCTCCAAATGCCAACTCACCTTAGGATGTAAGCAGCAGTGCCAACAAAGTCACCTCCATCTGCTACCAAAATAGCATTATCAGGCAATACCTTCTCTACTTCATGCAGCACCTTCAGTGGATTCAAATACTTATCTGCTGGCTCTAGGGACATCTAAAAAGAAAAGAGTAAGAGAAAAGGAGTAACAATGGCACAGAATTTACAAGCTAGAGTCTGTTTTCATGGGACAAAGGATAGTTGTGTTCAGAGGTTCATTTGCTATGACTCACATTCTAGTGCCCTCATTAAACACATTACACCACAGCAATACTTCAAGTTGTTAACCCTTATCCTGCTAACATGTAGAATATGGTGAGCTCCTAAATGCCAGCAAATGGTAGATGGGATTTAACTCGGCGTTTAAAGTGTTAACTAAGCCAGAATGTGTTTGCTTCTGAATCATAATCCACTTCAGGCAAAGTGACTACTGAATTAAACCCCTTACTAGTAAATATTTTTCCTGGTAGAATATTAAAAACATATTACTTCTTAGACTTAATGCATTCTGATCCAGCAAAATGTCCTATGACCTGTAACCTGCATCAGTGCACTTTTTCCCCCCCGTTTCAGTACTTGTACCTCCATTAAGCGCAAATGTGGTCAAAACAACAATCAATATTCAAGTTTTTCTCTCTGCCAAAAACCTTTACCACACAACCATATCTCTGAAAAATGCTGTAGCATACTGGGCATGTGCCAAAGTGAAGCTATCTGTGACATCACAGTCACTCTGTATAGTGTCTGTGGTTATGTCAGCATTTATTTCACGTAATTATTTTAATAATTAATTTGCTATTACTGATTGTGTAACTGCATTTACTTGTGTCAAAGCAACCTCTTAATCACTAGGTAATTAAGAATTTAGAAACAGAAGTTTAATCTACTACTTTTGTCCAACGGTAAAGTGGGGGTTTAAATGGCTTGGATTACAAGAACCTTACATAAACAAATGGAAAGGTTCTTGATGTGATTTTGTGTAACCCCAATGGTGAAAACCCTTATTTATTGTAAGCCCCCCCCACCCAGGAAAGTGATTAAATTGAGGATTTGTTTTATAACTGCTTCTGCGAGATACAATATAAGAATCGATGACACCTTGACATCATGCTGCCAATAGCTAGTATCATACGCCACTGTGTCGGCTACATACATGATGTGAGGATTTAATATTGCAGGTCACTGTTTTTACGTTTCTTAGGTTGTGCCATGGGTCATCCATCACTAAATCTACAATTCTTCGGCTAAATGCCTGAGTATGGGGATTTAACAATGAAACTACCTCTTAAATGACACAATCATAAGAGTGTGATTGAACAAATACTGAAGGCTGATCCATTAGACATAAGGCAGTGTGTTACCACATGATTGAGCTCTTCTTTAGCTGTGTCCCTGTCTCGGAGCTGTTGCAGCCAATCAGGAGAACACTTATAATCCCCAAGGCAAAGGGACAGCTCTTGAAGGAAGGAGCCTACATCAGCACACACGGCCAATGCAGGTTTCCAGAACATATCAGAGTTCTGTGAGAACCAAGAGATACAGTAATAAGTTAAAACACTCTTTGCTACACCGTCATAATAATGAATTTAACATAAGAAATAAAATCACAAGTTTATATAACAGCTGTTACTGACTTTACAATCTGTTACCTCTCAATCAGTAAGTGGGTCTACAGTGAACCTCTATTGTGTCACATTTAATAGCAGAATAGATACAGTAAGTCACTACAGAGAATAGTTCATTAGTGTTAATAAGCAAATGATTTAACCCAATTAAGATGAATGTAATTAGTAAATAATTAAATAGACATGAAAAATGGCCTGAACCACAAAGAAGATGGATATTACTCGTACTATAAATGGAGATGGACAGAATGGCAGAATCAATAACTGATATACCTGAAGTCCAAAAATATTCTAGTTACATGTGATTTACCATATGTTCCTGTCACATACAAGTATTTAGTACTCACTATTTACTATCTATTTCTCAGTACCAGTTTACAAAGCCAACTGCCATCTTCAGGGAATAATATCATTAATCTAAATACCAAAAATTACTATTACAATGCAATGTTTGTTCAGTCCTCACACAAACTGGGTGCATACCGAATGTGGTGGGAAGGCTGTGTGATTCCTGTAAACCTGTTTGTCATTACCCTGTAAAGCTGATCCTTGTCCCGATTCACTGTTATCACTGGAACACCTCGTGGCAGAACACGCCCATAGGAGAGACGGAAGTCACAAACTGTGCCTGCCAGGATCACTAAATCGGCCTCTTTCAGGGCTTCCTTCCGCTGATGCCTCATCTGCAGATGACTGTCCTTCCCAAGCAGACCTCGGGACATACCTCCGAGGAAGCATGGTACACCAAGTGCCTCGACACTTCTGCGAATTGTTTGGATGGAAGTTGGTGGCAATGTTGCCTGGCTTCCAAGCAAAAACAATGGCCGCTTTGCTCGAGACAGCAATTCAGTAGTTTGTTGAACTTGTGATGTAAAACAAAACAAAAGCAGATACTAACATAATGCTAACACAGAACACTACAGTATATTCCTGCTTATAATGAAAAGAAGCACAAATAATGACAGAACACAGATGCTCTCCAAATGCATCAAAAATTACTTGAACCTCTAATGGCTTTTAATATATTCATTTTAAGGAGTACAACAGTCATTCAGCAAAAACCTGAAAGACAAACAACAAACAGTGAAATGTACAGTGATATGCTTCAGAATCAGCTTAAGCCAGCAACGTGAACAAAGCTCTGTCATTTGTAGACTTCCGGCATGTCTGCAACATGACAATGCATGACCTCAGACAACCTGTCATACCATGAAACAGATTCAGAATTTAAAATTGGAGGTGTTACCCCACCTGCACAGATTCACCACATTTTATACCCAGTGATTTTCACCTCTTTTTGGCTCCTAGAAGACACTCTATGTTGAAGTCACTTCAGATCAAATGAGGGGGTTAAGGAGGCAGTGCATGAACAGCTGGCATAGCAACCAAAAGACTTCTTCTGCTGAGGAATTTATGCCTTGGTAGTACAATGAAGGTGCGCATAACTTGGTGGTCAAATGCACTGAAGATCAATGTCATTGTATCATATCTATTTTTGTAATAAATCACTTTATATCATTTTTCCAGTTTTCATTTGAATTATACTTGTAATATGTGCAGTTTATTTTTTTTTTTTGGAGTTGTTTAGACTTCTCCTCATGGCAGTTTAAATATTTCTCACAGCTGTAATGTAATCATACTCAATGTACTGCAGCACAATGTACAGTGCCAACTATTTCAGACATGCTCGCTATCTCCCCTTTCCTATTTGCAGGCACATTGTTTTGCAACAACCTCCGGATCAGTCACATATTGCAATTGGATCACATGGCTCCGTCTGGGACCAGTTGGTAATGTTTACTCCACTGACATTTTCAAAACCTTTAAAAAATTCATACACTCAGTAATTTTGGATTTGCTTACTTCTTCAATATAGAAACGAACAGCATTCGCCATTTTCTAAACCTGCAAGACATTTCCTCCAAGACTGAACAAGTGTTATTGGTGCAGTCGACCAAAAGAGGTACAGCATCCACCACTGTCACTGTTCTTCACAATGCTACCACGTTGTCATCTTTATCAGGAAAGGTTCTGAGATTATCAACCAATTTGTGTTGTTGCACTGACATAAAAACACACTGACCCATAGGTTGTACAGACCACTGGAAGGAAACACTTGGCATTCCAATGTCTGATGTCAGCCTGTAACACCACTTCAATTCTGAATAACAAATGATACAGTTCGGAGTGTAACAGCAAATGGATATTCACATCTCACTGGATATGATGCCATGCTAATTGATATACAGTCACTCTTTATTTGGAGAAGTCTCAGTGTTCAGGGTCAAAGCAGTCCAAGCAGAGTAGCTGTGATGGGAAAAATGGGTACATTAAACAGACATTCCCCACCTTATGTATAGTTAAGTTCCGGAGCGTATGGGTCAAGTCAAATTTCCTGAAGTTGTACCTCAGTACACATATCGCTGACAACATAAGTATATACAAAGAAGTCCAGCTGACGTCCCAACTCCAACACAGTGACACCTCACTGGCCACAACACGACCACCCCACTGCCTGTGTTACTGGCCAGCATTATTCATCCACCACTTTGTCATATTCTATTTGCACTCCCCCCCCCCAAGAAAAAATACAGTGCACATGTGTTACTTCAGTTTTTTTTTACTTCCTTTAAAACTGCAAGTCTGAAGTTGTGGGACTTGAAATTGTGTTAAGTTGGGGAGTATATGTACTGTATAGGTAATGCTGATAGGTGTAGCAAGCCAATGGGAGTGTTGGTGGTGTGCAGTGAGTGGGGTCATGGAATAGGTAGGCAGGATGCGAGATGACCAGCCATCAGGGGTACGGTACAGAAAGGAAGTCAAGGACCAGGGCCACACTAACATTAATGCCCTTCTCCAGGCCACATGAATAGATGTTCTCTCTTATCCTGGTCATCTCATTCTGCTTTTGTGGCTCCATTAATTAACTATATCAGACATCACATTCGCTTAACTTCCTATGTCTACCAACACCATAACATCCTAAAAACCCATCAACTCCCTTCCAGACTGTACTCAGACAGCTCTCCTCCCACACCCCCCAAATTTCCTGCCTCTCTATGGCACCATTTTGCAAGAGACTGTCTTCATCAACACTGCAGCAATAACATCAACCCTCGTAATGTCACATTATACAGCAGACTGTATTCTACAATATACAGCCTAGGAAATGTGTTTAACTGTTACAGTGTTAACTTACAGCCAGTTTGGAAGATAATGTATCACATCATGCATAAATTTTAAGGATTAACCCTTTAAACATGGACAGTTAACCCGGATTTTATGAAACATTTCGTACTATGCAGTCAACACGTCTTGGTTATAAAAACTAATCAGCTAATGCACTGTAGGGAAATAATTACTGCTTGTTCTGAGATCCACAAAGAACACATAGTCTAAATGCTCTCTGTGGGTAGGACGCAGAATTTCCTAATGATATGCCTGTGGTACACACTGTAAACACTAGACTTTAAAGGGTTAACGTCTATCATGAAACACCACTTGCACACAGAGTCACTCATCAAAACTAAAGTAACAATAAGATCCTTAAAAATAACAATGGAACATTAACATACAAAATAATGAAAATCTTTTAATATACATTCCAGTGGGTTTAAGCAGTTCAGAAGAAGGCAAGGTGCTAAACAGAGACTATAAATGAACCAGTGTTGAAAGATGCTTAGACATGCAAATCAGTATATCACATACTCTCTCTTTCCGTAGCCCGACGAATTATTGGAGGAAGTGGGGTTAAGTCTCGTGCTTCCCATGCGCCAGCAAATAAGTTATCCACATAGTTTTTCAAATACCTGCAAACAGTTAATCACCCACCATCAACAAAATTAAAATGAAGATTTCATGTACTGATTACTGAGGTAAGGTAAATGGATATTTGCTGTACTGGAAAAGAAAGAAAGAAGGAAAGAAAGAAGGAAAGAGAAAGAAAGAGGGTACAAAATAAATATGGTGCAGGTCATGCAGAATCTGCAGTGGTTAACACTGTGCATTAACTTATACTTTTCGTGAACAGGAAATTTTAAATCTGCCAGTATCATGTGGTTGGCAGCCATGTTCTAACTTGGAGGTAAATACCATCTGGAAATAACTGACTGTGTCTTGTGAAGCACTTTTGTTACTTTGACTGAACCGGCCAGCAACAGCCACCCTTTACCCAAGTGTTAACAGTCCATCATTATACAAGTCTAGAACTGCTGCATAAGATCAATCAAAGCAATTTAGCTGCATTATATTAGGGGCTAAAAATGCTGTTCCTGCACACGCACTCACTCACACACACACCACCATCAACATCATCATCATCATCCCTATATTGTACAATCAGCCTTAGATTCATCCTGATAAAAGCCCAAAATGATTCAAGGCTAGACTCTGTTATTTCACCTCCTGAAGTAGAGCATATCATACAGTGTCACACACACACAGTGTTATCATCTATCTGCACCATTTTCAATGTGTTGAAAAGACTACAGGTAAAGTATTCCTTGTATACACCATAAAAGGATATTTGGGAGAAGAAGCAGAGCTCCATTCATTCTCAACTACAGTGTTAGAGTACAGTGGGAAGTTAACTTCATGCCCATGCTGCTTTAACCCCAGAGAAAGAAACCCACCCATAGGATAGGAGCTTGGGTGTGCCCCACAGACTATCTGGACATTTTACATTCAAGCTGTTACATTTTACACATTTTTACATGTTCTATATTCACTAATTATAATGCAGAACACCACAATACACACACAGCAACACTGAGATGCGAGAACACATTTCTTGTACATTGTGAATTTTTTTCCACATGGATCTATTCAGATGAGGGGACTTTTTCTTCATGAAGGCGAATTTGTAAGCCTCAATACAGTCTTTTAATGGAACACTGCGAGTTCTGCAATAGGCAACATGACTATACAACTACTGAATGCAATGCCTACATTTGGTCATGCAGGCCTTCTCTACAATACCATGCAGAATGTAAAATATAATTCACATTCATGCAGTGATCATGTGGAGAATCCACTGTGATATCTAGGCCTATTTGTGCACAAGCATTTAAATATACATATAACAGCATACTACAGAACAAGCACACACACTATGACAGACAACTGAAAGCTGCACATTTCTCGTAGTATATAATTTTTTTACTTTCAAAACTGAATAACAGTACTTAACATTATTAGGATGGTAAGCAATATAACAATACACACTTCAACACATATTTCACAAAGTTAACTATTATGCGTGTGTTTTGCAGACAAATAAGTTGGGCTTTATACAGCTCTGTGACACTTTGGAAAAGTTTGAGAAAACGGGGCATAATACCTATGGTTTTAGCAGCTCCCTTCAGCAACTTTCAAATGCAGAATACACAAAACTACTGAAGGCAATGCAGTGTAAAATTCTTACCATGACACAAGCTGTGCTCTCAAACCACTACCCTTTCTTGAACCAAGAACTTCCTTCTTCACGAGTGCGTAGGGATAGAGTACATCAATAGGAAATTCCACAAATACAGGACCTAAATAAATGAAAACCTTTACTTGCATACATACATAACATAACATAAATATGAAAACAATTTTCATGTCTTAATTAATCCATATGCAATAATTCCAAAGAAGAAAACGTTTGCAGTTTTGTTCTTTCATAAGCCTTGCAAAAAGTATTACAAACAGAAGACCTACTGGTGATGTGATTACAAAAACATGAAATATTACAACAGCAGGGACCTAGTAGTAATGTGGTATGTGATGTGTTGACAATAGCTTTGAACTGTTAGTTCAAAACGTAGTCAAATTATGCCAGAAACTACTGCTGGAACAGACTGTATGTGAGGCATAAGAAAAGAGGACAGCTGCAGCACAACATGACAGACACACCACACTGAGAGATGTGTCATTACAACAAAATGGCCAATTTAAAAAACACTATGCCAATACAGGGGAAACTTGTCCCTGCTCCACTTATCCTGAACCATGGTGCTAGATGGGGTGAGCCGTTAGGCATGGAAAACCATGACCAATCCTCAACAGATCAACACATAAGCAAGTTACGTTTTTATGAAAATACAAGGAAAAGCAATTTTTTTGTTTTTATGGACACAACACTTTGACAGAACGTGTGCTTGTAACCCACCCATCTACTAATGTGGAAGACTCAGTCTGACAAATTGAGTGGTTGGACAAACTACCACTGCATGAGCAATAGAGGGGTGCTGATAAGTCCTTAGCCTGACCAGGAAGGAAACAAGTTACAGCAACAGAAGATTTTGATGTTCATATATCCTACTTATTTTCATAATTGGAGGAATATTAGTACTATTTATATACACAACAAGACTAGCATCAAATGAAGTATTCTCACCATCAAACAAAATACATCGGGAAGTAGATCGGGCTAAGGACTTATCAGCACTCCAGTACAAAAATAAGTTCAAAATGTAACTAAAGATTCAAGTCTTCTAAGATGCCATGTCACCTAATAAGTAGTGAATGGATAACATGCAGCAACATCCCCATGACTTTAATCCTTATCAGCACTGCTGTTAGAATTTAAAAAATCTCTGATATCTGCAGAACACTTACCGGGTGTACCAGATTGTGCCTCCTGTATTGCATACTTCAGAGAGGGAACAATATCCCGAACAGACGTGACGGATACACAATATTTACAGACCGAGCGGAACAGTGACATTTGATCTATATCCTGCAAGGCACCTCTACCCTTAAGCATACCAGCCGCAGCACCACCTAAAATAAACACACATACCAGATAAATTACAGGTTCATTATTATGCAGCCTTTCCATCCAAGCTGACTCAGTCTATAGTTTCACATTCCATTTCTGTGTCACACATGTTATGAAAAAAGAAGACTCAGTGATTATAAGCAATACACTAAAGGACATGAAAGAAGAAGAGAAGCTGTCATACCTTACACTGAGGATTTTAAAAAATCCATCATAACATTGTTAAGTTCAGTAACGATAATAAACCTCGATACTCAACCCAGACACTTTTCAGATATAAGTGAGAATGCTAAATGCAGCTTGGTTTGAGTCCTCTGCTTTGTATTAGTGTCTAGTCATAACAGCATAATTTTTAAGTTTCATATCAGTTCCTTGTTCTGTACATGGCACAAAACAATTTCACTTTGAAAAGAATATTGTATACAGTTGCTATGGTTTTTCCTTTACTAGCCATTCATTTTTTAAACTTGAATCTGAAATTTTGTTACAGAAATTGCAGAAGAAGCAGAATGGTTTCAGGTCTATTCAGAAGGAAGTGGGACATTCCAGTCCATTACACTTGCAGTTCAAACACTAACAAATGTAAACTGTTAAGAAGCCATGTGGTAACATACAGATTAACAACAAACAATTATGAAGCTGCCTGTTCTTTTGGAAATACAATCACTTTAAGAACCGCAGAAGTGAAATCAAAGACAGTTTATAATACATCAGACATATCTATTTAACCAACTGCCACTCTTTGCAATTTCAGATAATGATAGCATGTATGTAGTCTGACATTTTAATTACTACCAGCTAAAACTCAAATAATTCCTTGGTGACTTTCTGGAAGATGAGATTGATGTGTCACAGTAACAAGTTCCTGTCATGGATGGTAAATGACAAAAAAACAGTATTTCAAGCAATGTTCAGTTTCCTGGGAATTCACTAATTTATGCACAGACAAAATGAACACTTATCAAAATATCAATTTGTTTTGTTGTGCACCACCTACTGTCAAAACAGTGGTACTAGGAATTACTGGAATCTCTCGTCAGTTGTATATTACATGTCCACAAAAGCCCAAGACTAGTACATGTTTGAAGCCAGATAAAATGCAGACCTCATGATCACCCCATTTCTTCAGTTTACCTTAATATCATTCTCCCAGTTACGTCCAGGTCTTTCAACCAAAATTCTGTATGCATTTCTACACTACTGCATGCATACCACATATATGTCCACTCAAATGTCCTTCATTTGACCACCCTAATATATCTGGAAAATATTACAGAATATGAACCTGCTTGCAGTGCAATTTTCTACAGCCTTCTCCCTGTAGAACCACGTATTCGCCACAGCACTCTCTCTCAACATGTTCCAGCAATTTTGTTACATTTATTTGTGGGTAAACATGGACACATATTCATAAGAATGTCATAATAAATACATAATTTAACTAATAAATGTTTATTATATAACAACATATGCACAAATAAGTAGTGTAAATTTATATTAAATTACTTTGACATGTTTTGGTGTTAATACACCATCTTCAGGGAGTTTACAGTTGTGTTAGCTAAAGTTATGAATTATTAAAATAATAAAATACAATATTGTAATGGCTGCATATGTAATTCTTGTTTAGGTGTGTGTATGGTGCAGAGTAAACACACACACACCTAACCAGGAATTACATATGCGGCCATATTTACCAAGATTTTATCATAACAACACATTACTAGATTGTATTTTATCATTTTAATAATTCACAACTTTAGCTGACACAACTATAAACTCCCTGAAGATGGTGAATTAACACCAAAACATGTTGGAGTAATTTAATATAAATTTACAGTACTAATTTGTGCATATGTTGGTATACAATAAACATTTATTATTCAATACGCGCGGTATGAACATAAAAGTACATAATTTCACCATTTAAACACAGTTTATTTTATGGAAAACTTGTGCAGAAATGGTAGCCATTAGTACTGTGTGCCACATGAGACTACACATCATACAGGATTGCATCTGAAAATACAAACTGGCTGGATCTTGTGTAAACTTGCATAAAAGATTCAATTCACATACCAATCAACAATACAGGTGACTCCGCAAGCTGAGCATTTTTCACTGCAGTGACAGTATTTGTGACACCAGGTCCAGCAGTTACTGCAGCCACACCAATTGTTCCTGACAATCTTGCTACCGCATCAGCTGCAAACACAGCTGACACCTGCACAAACATGAATTACAATGACCAATGAAGGCCTTCTGAGTTTTTAGAGCATAAAGTATACAGGGTGTCCCAGGAGGAACGTGCCAAACTTCGGAAGGGTGTTCCTTATGTTAAACTATACCGATATAACCCAAAACACCTATATCCAAAGTTGAACTGTTACGGAGATAATGGCCATCGAAAAGTGTGGGCTTCTGGGGTGTCC
>Ga0209629_10002498_pt1 | contig 12573 bp, 8 predicted proteins | sample TergutCu122P5_FD_187286 | JGI IMG/M metagenome (GOLD analysis project Ga0209629, IMG submission 187286) | Cubitermes ugandensis P5 segment gut microbial communities from Kakamega Forest, Kenya - Cu122 P5 (SPAdes) (version 2) | ecosystem: Host-associated > Arthropoda: Insects > Digestive system >... | reverse complement strand
TTTTCAGCACCTTCTCTAACCAGTAAATACTTTGCATTTGCATTTGTGTAATTTCCTGTACAGAGTCCGAGACCTACGCCCACGTTGGTCTACGAGATGGCGTGCCGATTTTTCATGCACCACCCGGTATTTGACAACCAAATATTGGTAATCTCTGCTTCTCTGTACCTCTCTCCATATTAATTCTGGCCATTCTGACCGGCAAGTCAAACACGAAGTATACACACCGGTTTTTTAGCTGGTTGTGGTTTGTTGGAAGATTTCTTTTCCTTCCCTCCTTTGTCATCATTTTCACTGGAACTGCTGGTATCTGCATCACTTATATACTCTTTGCTCTTGAAGGGTCCAGATTTGGTTGGAGATGACTTTGGAGTTGATTCTTTTCTCTTTGTTTCTTTCTTCTTTTCCTTAGAAACACTTCCTCCTCCACCTCCTGACGCCTGATATTCTTTCATTGCTTTAGCATATTCTTCTTTCAACTTGGATGCTTTACTCTCCCATTCCTAAACAGGAATACAAAACTTATGTTATTCATTATGGTACAATGTTTTCACAAAGACATCATTTTACACATCAAAATAGTGTTCCAACGTATACAGATTCTCATACAAATGTTCAAAGTTATACATATTTATTATTTACATGTAATGGAATCTATTGTGAGCACAAGTATTCTACATACCTATCACTTGTGCATCTTGTTCTTTGTAACATTTAAATCACCACTTATCTACAGAGTAGAACTCTTCTATAAATGAACATAAATACTGGATGTACTCTTGTCCCTCCCTAAATACATCAATTTACACTCTAATTCTGGTACAAATGAAGTGATAAACATAACTGACAGCTTGTTTTGCAACTGGCAGATAACAGTGGTTCCCACATGCGTGTGCGCGAGCCCCCCCCCACAGAACTTCCTGTATGTATTAACTTCGCCAGTTTTCAAATTTTGTCTTAACTGTGGCTTCAAATTGTATGTTTACTACCTACATTTATCCATCAAATCTGAAAATTATCAATCACATATCCAGGATGAAGGGTGATTCTGCTGCCACATGACAGAACAGAAAAGTAATGTCATAGACTCCAATGTATGCCCAAGCACAAAATGCAGGAACTATACAATAACTTTGGGAAATATCATACAAATCAGCACAGGTTTACATTTTCATTATTAATGAGTAACTATGCAAAACATTTCTGTTGTCAAGATTATACATATCCTACAAATTAATCACCCTTACCCTTACAAAACAAAATTTCCTAATGCCAGTAATTTTTTTTTTAGTGTCACAGGTCATGTCTTTTAAACACAGTAAAATCATTCCACAAATGCCCCCAATCAGATGCACACTAAAGAGAATATGCGTAACATTTCATGGACTCTCTATCCCTCCTTACTTGCCCACCCCTTTTCTGTATCATCCAACTTCCTGATTAACAAAGGACAACACACATACTGATTTGTCCTTCAGATCTCTCCACATCTCTCCACCTTTCTTGGCAATGTCAGTAATTGCAATACCAGGGTTGTCTGATTTGATCTTCTCTCTGTTTGCATTTAGGTACAACATGAATGCTGTTGGAGGCCGTTTGGGTCTATTTTCATCCTTTTCCTTCTTTGCTTGTCTCTTTCGAGGCTTTTCAGACTGGAAAGTAACATAAGAATAGTGTCTTGTGAATAAAATAAAATTATCTGCAACAAATGATCTCAAGAATTTGAAAATGTGATAGATGATAGAGTTAGGTAACCTTCAGGACATCAGTTTCATTCCCATTAGAGAAGATTAAAGTGGCCATGACCTACTTTAAGGCAATACACATGCATTAACCTGGGGACAGACTGCTGAAAATTACATAAGCAGCCAGTTTCCAGCTATGTTCCAATATGAGTACCTTTGAATGCAAATAAATGTTACTACCGCGTGAACCAGGTTACTAAAAATTCCTTATGAAAACAATGCACCTTGAACTAACATTTAATAAAATCACAATAATTCACTTCTGCTTTACTCACCACTGTTTTGGTTTTCTTTGGTTTTTTCTCTTTTTCTTTTTTCTTCTTGTTTTTCTCCTGATCAGAACTGTCCGACCCTTCATCAGAATCTGATGGGGTGGGATTGCTGTCATATCTGCAAAACAACAAGAATATATTAAAATAACTCTGAGGTTGCAAACATAATTTGAAAAATTAATATTGCATCAAATATCTCCTTTCATATCAAAATGCTACCATACAGGACAACGAACTAGGAAGACCTTAAATGGAGAAAATTCTAACACAAATGATTTTGTTGGGATCATGGAAACTGGCTTAAGAAGGGATATTTTACACTGAAGTAAATTAAATAAGACTTTCATGAATGTAAACACAGTGCATGGAAAATGAAAGAAAACAAGCAGAATTCAGATCTGTCACCTCTGGTTCATACAGACTAGACGCAATTTGCTCTTTTAGGGGGCCATTTAATGATGCATCTAAAAAAATAAAAAGCATGGGTGAACATCAGTTTGGCCAGTGTAACAATTAAACTTTTAACAGAACCCAAAGAGTGGTTCTCTGAATGGGCATAGCAGGATCTATGGTCAAACTGCATGCCATTTGTTTCTCTGTCAATACATAAGCCAAGAATTGATGAAATACACAAAAAAGAGCAGCTGCAGATACCTCATAGCATCCACCACAAGGATCTGCTAGCACCAAAGCACCAATTATTGATCAGAAACTTTTGGTAACTGGCATTTCTATTCCTCCTGCAAGACATAATTAGACCTACTGTGTCACCAATCGCTAAATCATAGTTGTTTAAAAATAATGAGTAAACACTCAGTGTCCATGAACTACTGGCATGCACACATTTGGGTGAGGGATTTTTGCAGTCTGTGGTTTAATAGGCTAAATGGCAATGATCCTAGTTCACACTATCAAGTGAACACTCACACTAATGCTACTAGGTTCAATGATATGATACTGTCTTTTTATTGTAATATTTACTACCACATATAATAAGCAATTCAACACGCAACTGCTCAGAATGGGAACACATTCTCCACCGCCATGCACTGTCACACACCCGACTACTTGGAATATGTTTAGTCATGTATGCCACTTCTCCTTGGGGTATGTATATAGATTTATTGCCTAAGGTCACTAAGCATCCCACACAAGATCTGATTCCCAACAAGAGCGGTAGGACATCTGTAGACTAGCAGCTAATGGAAATCTAGCCAGCCATCACAAAGCCAGGCTGCAAGCCTCCAAATGGAACAATAGTTAAAATCAGCCCCAAAGTAGGTTCAGTGATCCCCACTTCTTCTAAATAAAAATCCTATTCTGCAGAATTATTCCACTTGTCCAAATAGGAACTTCAATAAGAATCAATGGAAGAAAGACACGTTAAAAAAAAACAAATGAGATAATGAAATTCATAATGGACATGTTCTAACAGCAAAATTATAAAGACACTATACCATAGTTTGGTGAAAGTATGGTAATCCCCCACCTGCATCATTCACAGTGCAATGCTTGGTTTGTACCAAAACTGATTAGGAAATATTATATGATCATATTTAATACCAAAAATAAATGCAAATATTTAAAAAAAAGAACATATGAATGAAACTGTGTGAAATAACTAGAGGTAAAATTACTTTGTTTTGAAGGATGCATCATCACTGTACTTTGCCAGTTAAAAAATTAAACAGAACTGAGTTTTAACATGTCTAAAGGACACAAAACTTACTCTTCAGCAACGTCACTCTCTTGCTGATCAGGATTGAAGTCTTCATCAGTAGATCCTTCCTCTGATTCTCCCCCATCACCTTCATCCCTCTCCTCTGCTTCAGCCTTTACTCTAGCAAGGTAAGCATCAGGCTCATCTTCTTGGTCTGAATCACCAAAATCTTCTACATATGATGGTTTATCCTGCAACAAGAAATATCACCAAACTCTGTGGAGTGGTGTAACAAGCACAATCAAGCAAGATGTCCTATGCTGTAAATACTGGTTGTTATTGCTATGATTCCTACTGATGATTTTTGAAATTTCAATGCTTCTATTTTTAGCATTGTTGGTTACATGTTATGAACCTGCAGCTGGTGATTTACAAGTGACAAAAGCCCTTTAAAATGATGAAAGACAGGCACAGTTAATCTTCAGTATTTTGCTAGTTGTTTTCAGTTCAGTGATGCTATAGCTACCACCCAGTGTGGTCAAACTGTGTACCTTCACATAAATAAGTGAAAGAGAACTACATACAAGTGAAGGGCAAACTAAGTCTATTTTGGAAGATCAGATTTTCAAAAGAAAGAGATTGGAAGAGAAAGATATTGTATAAACTGGGACAGTAAAGCCATGAGAGGATATACGAGGTACCTAAGACAATGACTTACAGATTTTCCTCGATTCTTCACTCTAAGTTTCTTGGATATGATAAAATCAAACAGTTTGCCATATTCATCCTTTTCGATGCTGCTGAATGTGTGCACAACTCCAGACTTCGTCTCCACTTCAAAATCAAACGACCTGCATCCAGTATTACAAGACACATTTTTGTACATGTAAGTTAATGATACACAACACACAACCAGAACAAATTTCCATAACAGAAAGCTGTATCTACATTAACACTATACAAAACTAAGAGGTGACAAATGCAATGAAAAAAAGATGGAAGATGATGTGATCACTTCAAAGGTACATCCGGACACAGGCATGAACAGACTTCAAAAACTGATAAACCTATCAGAATAGAAGACTCCCCAGCCAAGACCTTATGCCAGGTTCCTCCCACATATGTATGGATCATGTTACTACTTCTTGGCTGAAGATGATAAACCAACTGCAAAGAAGGACTTCATACACAACAGCGAAAACTGTACCATGCCATGTCGTCACACAAAATGTCCGAGTTTCTTTCGGAAGCCCCCCCCCACTCACACACACACACACACACAGAGGTAGTCATTGTACAATAGTTTGTTTTTGAGACGATTCACAAGAACGTCAGTTTTGAAACTATAAGGTCAAAAATATTAAAGAACTATAAAAAATTTCAAAAATATGCAACAATAAATACTGGATGTGATGTAAAGAAACAGCACAGCCAATCAGAGATGATAACTATCTCTATCTACCAACTAAGCCAATCAGGGATAGGGTTGATTAAATTAGTAAAACTGGAAAACACAAGAACTCTTCTTGGATTGGCACACACAACAATTTTTGCTCTACTGTGCTCCATTTGTTTCAAGAGAGTAAGTTATCAGCCAAGGCTCTTCCTCTCTTCGGCAATGCCCCTGGTTGTGCTTCAAATTTCCTGAGTCACAACAACTCTGGATGTCAATGTTGTTTACATACCATCAAATACAACATAACTTTTGTAACCAATGGATCAGAGGGTAATAACAACCTTTAAGGTCCATTACCTCTGCCAAACCTTCATGAAATGCTGACAGTTTTGGACAGGTTGGACAAAACTATCAGGGTTTACTGGCACTCATTCTACATTTTGAAGGGCATTACTAACATCCATGCAGCTTGTGACGAAGTGACAATGAAATGTTTGAGAGTAGCGTGGCACAAACTTCACCCTGAATTTATGCATGACTTCACACGATTTGGGCCAGTGGAGAAAACTGCTGACATTAGGAGACTAGCACAAAGGGCAGGATTGGATGAGGTTACAGCTGAAGATGGAACAGAGCTGTTTGATAGCCAAGGACAGCAGCTTTTAATGAAGACTTGGAAGAAAGGACTGAGGATCTAAGCCCACAAAAGGTGGAAAAGCAATAAAAAGAAGAACAAGTGCAACAAGTGATCTACACAGCATCCTTACACCCATGGAAAACCTCACAGATGAGCTCTTCGACTAGAAGCAAAGTGTGAATGTGAAAGGGAGTGTTAATAGTATCCAATCGCCCTTATTCTGGGTTTCTCAAACAAAGAAAGAGAAAATCTCGGTCAGTCAACAACTCACACTTTTTTTTAAAGAGGGAGAGATCCTCAACCAGGGACTTCATCATAGAAGTCAAAACTCTGCATTATGCCACATTCAAAAAAGATCAATGCAGGGGCCTGACAGTGGTGCTTACAAAAACTTTCATCTGGGCTTCAACCATATGAGTGTAAACGTAGAGAATTTATTTCTTTAATTAAATGCAGTTTGGTTATTTTATAACACATTTAATTGATTGACAGTCATAAAAATGCTGTTTTTACCTACACAGCATTCATTTCAGAGCTTTAAATAGAATAATATTATATCACTTATGTCAACTTTGAGAGGGGCATGGAACATAACTAATTGACTACCCAGTGACTTACACTATACAATTAGGTTCATTTTACACCATTTTTTTTTTGCACAGTTCCTCCAGGAACAAAACCCCATCATAAACTGAGGGCTACCTGTGTGTGTGTGTGTGTATATATATAAATTCTGGGTCATTCATACTTGTGGCATGGCAGGTTAATTACATATTCACTTCTGAGCAGTAAATCTTTCTACGTTTTAGAAATGTACTTACCAACTGTATGGAGTACAGCAGAAAAATGAGTTGTTTTCAGCAGAACCCCCCCCCCCCCCACACACACACACAATCAGCAGGGGTTCAGGCACAATTTTTGGGTAAAATGTATGTAATTTGTAGCAGTAAATACAGTTATATTCACTTAGTTGATTTCTCCAATAACAGTTTTCAATCATCTCAAAGAAACCCACTGCCCCAAGTAAAACACTGCTAGAGCTCACTATTTCCATCTGCTTTCAACCATTCATACACAGTCTACAACAATAACATGCAACCTCCAAGGCACTATCAGTTAGCACATGATGTTTGATGAATGGCAGTGCCACAGTTACATATACTGCTGGGTCTGAGGAAAACACTCTACCAATAAGGACAATATTAAAATATGTTGTACTACAAAACTCATAATATCAAAGAAGGCATTATGATGCAATAATGCCTGCCATAACTTTGCAATAACCTACCTAATTCCACCACCACTTCGAGCAAAGTTAACACTACTGATTTCTTCAAAGCGGATGTGGACTGGTGGTTTATGTACATATATGAAACCTCGCTCCAAAGGGTACATGTAGCCAGCAGCTGCCTTATAAGAGCAGCCAATTGCAGGAGTTCCTGAAAGCCTGCAAAAACAAACAATTGTTAAAAAAATGGAAACAAAAAGAGGAGCTCTTGTATTCTCCCAGTTCAATTCAACTCAATAACCAATCCGACTCTTTACTCATTGTTGCTAGGATACCTACCCAACAAATCCACCTGGCACTGTAATCTTCCTGTTTACAATTGCCTTCATAACTTTCCCGATTACTTCATATTTGGGACCTGACATTTCTTTAGTCAATTTGCCTTCATATTTCTCTTGCAGTTCCTCACTAGAAAAAAAGATTAAGTGAACATAATGACACCTTTACTGCTATTCTAATATGTAAAGAAGTATCCTATCACAGCCAAATGTGTCACGTAAGACAAGAATACTATGTGAGAATCAGATAATGTTGACAATACAAAACCCTTCTGGGTTCAACTTTCACTCCACCGTCTTTGCCAGTCTGTTTCAATAGCATCACATCAGTGCATAAACTGATCTGTATCCACCACTGTTTCATTGCTACACAACCACATATGGTTTAATACAAGAGGTAATCTACTGCATTTGCCTAAACTTAAGACAACTCTCCTTCACTGTCTTCAATGTTCTGAAAATACCTAAACAAAACACGTTTAATTTTGTTTGAGATTACAGGACAACCACATATTTTTAACTTCACCACTGGACACGGGAAAGAGGCCTGCTAAATGGTCCTGTGGCTTTACACCCTTCAGGATCCACCGTAGCAGTCAATCTGAACATGGAGACAAACACAAAAATTCCATAGACCACAGTCATAGCCAGCACCTCAAAAGTCCTAATTTCAATTTAAATGGACTCGTAATTGTGTCCTTTAACATTGTATACAATAATAAAATATTTTAACTGATGAACTTATACTTTATGTTAGTGACATCTTGCCCTCCCTCACATACTCTGTAAAAGGTAATTCAATGGACATCTCTTCCTCTTGTCCAAACAGACACACCAGGTAATGGTATCTTGTCTGACCCTGTTTGATAGGAGGATCCAGGCTCACCTGAAACAAAACAACAATTCATCACGTACATATCAAAGGGTTTGTACTTTCAATGAATACTTGTCCAGGAACTCAACTACTTACAACAAAGAACATCTGCCTGCTGTCCTTATGAGGCAGAAGAAACAGTCGCAGCACTGTTGACATTGGAATCTTATAATCAAAAGTTTTACCATGGAGCTGGAAGAATGACTGAAAGATTTTGATATCGTAACGACCACTGAAACAAGAACAAACCACATAACATAGAGTCACTTAAGTTCAATATTATTGTATTAAGTTTTGTAGACCATATATTTATATCTGCTACAAGCAATTAAGACCAGCAGAAGATGCAAAATTGCAAAGAAGGCACCCAGTAAAACTTGTATGATAGAAAGTGGACTCTAATGTTGCTTCTGGACAAATGGTTCATGCTGGGAGAATGCCATAACATACATTAACATGCTCACATTAGACACTGAGCCACAAACATACCCTGTATAATCAAAGGACACTATTGTATTTGAAGTTCTTAACAATTTACACAATCTATAACAAAAACAGACAGCAGGTACCATACAAATAAGCCAGATGAAATTCTCAATAAAGACCACTGATGCACTTGCAACACAGAGGCTAGTGAGAGCTACAAATACTGCTGAGTTACCAGGTATGATGGCAATGGGGGTGGGGTTAACAAATAACAAAGTAACTCCATGGAGAAGAGACCTTGCTACATAGCTAAGATACTCAGCTAGTCAAGAAATTACCCATCTTTCATGAAAACTAAAGGTTCATTACTGTGTTCATAAGGGTCCCTCACTGAACAATATACTAAGTTCTCTCATGCTCACTAACTTGGTCATTCTAATAACAATCAATATTAGCAAATAATTTTCAGTCAAACACAGCTACTTAATTTATTAATACAGTTGATACAGGTTCATGTTCCACTGACTATAAGCTATAACATTCAGTAAACAGTATACATTACGAATTTCATCAAGTGCCCTGCTACCTTCTCCCCTTCCTTAGGTTTATCACATAAACAGGACTACTGCATGCAGGTGGACAGGGAAAAATAGATCAAGGGCACATGAAGGTAATGGTGTGTCTGTGTACACCATGAATGCATGTAGCAGCAGTACAGCTATAGTTGCACTCATTCTCAACCTTGGTACTCAAGGAGGGTGAGTGATCAAGTTCATGCCCTAGCCCATTAACCTCTGAAGACAAAGCCCCCAGCCCCCAGGACTCACCTACAGCTAGGTTAGCCCCAGAGCCAGAATGTATGGTTGAGGAAAGAAATAAATTTCTTCACCCTGCTAGGAATCAAACCCTGGATCATCCAGCCCAAAACCCAGTCAGTGTGCTGACTACATATTGCAGCTCGTGATCAAAACCACTATGAAATCAATGCAGGTACAGGCTCCATGAAGTGCTCTCCTGTGTACATGTAAACAGGGACACATCTGTGTGTATTCTTTCCCACAATTTGTGAAACAGATAAAATTATCTTGAAAACATAATAAGGAAACAACAGTCATTTTAAGTAAACTTGGTATAATGGATTTGACACAATGTGTATCATTTAATTGTATAATTTATGAATTACAAATTGCAAGTGGATGCAGTTTACTGAGTATTAACATTTCACATCTAAGGCATGGGTATAGTAACATACATGCAATGAAAAAGGGCTAAGTTTTTATAACATATGCAGCTGAAAACAGTGTTATGAAATAGCACAAAAACTGACAGTCAAACTTAGAAGTGAATTCACTATAATATAACTATAACAAAACATCTTCTTTTAAAGTTCAGTGTATGGAAGTAGACTGTAGCTCAAATTCAAATTCTATGACATAAAAAAGTGTGCAAGAAGTAACACCAGACAGCCTTTGTCAGGAACTATAAGAAATTTCAGACATCTAACATCAAATTCAACAAGAAAGGCAACGTACACATAATGCAACAGTGGGGCACGTTCATGCAACCATTGTGGACGTGCAAAAGCAGTAAGAATAATGGATTCTGAGTATGCATCTGTAGCCTTAGGTATCTAGCATGCAATGCACATGTGCCATATTGTCACCTATGGACAGTCCAGCGCTACAATATTTCTCCACATTATCTCATAAATGGCATTTATAAAAGTTACAAAACATAAAGTGTGTTTTTTTTTATTTCCTGTACAACTTTTGACTGAAACATTTCTCATTCTAAGAAGAAATGAGTGCGATATTATAATAAATGTACATAGGTCTTCATTTAAAGCACTCCATATTCTTGTCAGATTTTAATCCAACTTAAATTTTCTTTATAGATTTTTGAAAGATACTGAAATATCAAATTTTATACAAATCTGTTCAGTTAGAGCAGAATTATTTCATGCAGATGGACAAATGGACAGAAAGGCAGACATGACAAAACTAAGAGTTGCTTTTTGCAGTTCTACATATGTGCCTAAAAACATAATTTTTACTAAAGGCTTGCAATTTTAGCAGAAATGACATGGCACTTCTTCCACACTCTGCTTCAAAAGACCACTACTACAGAGGTTATGGTTTATTCCCATAACAATGTATGGGACATAGATATGGCAACTTGCATTTTTAACCCTGGCATGGAGATATATTGCACCAGGATTAGAAGTGCAATCATATGCACCCATGTAAACAATGACATCTAGCAAGAGGCAAAAACACACATACCGTGGTGTAAGACACTGGATTTCCTTGAATATAGTGATAGCATCTCCTGACAAACTGATGACACTTGCTTGCTTCATAACCTAGTAACATACATTCAAAGGTAGGCATTATCAAAGTGTGGCTAGTGAATTACATGGGACAGAATACTTATGAGGACAGGCAACACACACTACAACAAATTCACTACACAAAGATACATTACCTTTATCACCTAATCACACCAATGAACACTATTCTGAGTCACACAAATTCAGCGCACACCTCACAGCTTATACAAGATCCATTTTAATACACTCCTCCCATCTAAGACTTGGTCTCCTGAAGATCCCTTCAGATTTTATAAGTAAAATGTTCTGAACATTTCTCACGTACCCCTTGCCCAACCATTTTATTCTCTGTGATTCAATAAATTAATTACTGCACTTATATCTTTCCTTATTGTGAAGCAAGACTTTTATTATTCAGAAAAACATCAGTTATGCAAAATATGTAACTTCCTTCATCTTAGTTCATGTGACATGTAACCATTGCATTCTAACATTCGTACCTGTTTATGGAAGGCATCCACTGGATCAACATCCCCTGCCAATTCACTTGAAGGAATATGAAACCTCATCTCCATTAAACTTACAGGAGCATCATCATTCTGAAAGAGTAATAAAATGGATAAATCTTACAGGCAAACAAATCATTTCATGACAAGCCTTATTTCACTGTATAATGCTACATGACAGAGCTATCTAAGAAGAAATGTACATGCAAATGTGGAACACATGCCTAATTTCATGACAAATTCTATTCTGTACCAAAATAAGACATACTTCTTGAAATTCTGTACGCTTATCCTACATAAAAGACTTTCACCACTCTAGTTTTTTTTTTTAACTTCTCTGATTTCTAGATAATCACAACAGGACTTTTACTGTGCATAAAACTATCACATCTACTTCTTGGCTGGTACAAGACTACTGGCTAATGCTTAAAGCACATACGATTAGGCAGTTCATTCACTCATTCCATAGGCATGTGCAGAATTTGGCGATTCCTTGCCATTCTCAGGAGCTTCTTCCATTCCTCTCTGTTACTTACATTTTCCTGCCACCCTTCCCCACCAACTATTCTTCCACCCTCTCTCACCCTATCTTGCCATCTATTTCTTGGTCTACCTCTCAATCTTGTTGTTCCCAAATTCATATATAATACTCTTTTGGAATTCTATTTTCTTCCATTCTCTGTACATGTCCAAACCAACGTAATCTATTTAACCTTATTGTCTCTGTTATAGTAGGTTTTTTAACACTAGCATAAATTTCTTTATTAGTTAATATCCTCCAATTTTCTTTTTCATTATCATATACTGGGCTTAAAATTCTTCTCTACACTTTCCTTTCAAAAACTTTCAATTGCTTTCTATCTCGCTTTGTTAGTGTCCAAGTTTCTGATGCATATATTAACGTTTTGTCCATTATTGTGTTCTTTAGTCTTAATTTTAGTTTCTTTGATATGTTTTTATTTTTAAAAAATTTTTGTAGCATAAAATACGTTTTGTTAGCATTTTTTATTCTTTCTTGCAAGTCTATTTGGTTATTGTTATCTTCATTAAGTGTAGCTCCTAAATATTTAAAATTTTCCACTCTTTCAAATTTGTAATTTTTTATTTTCAAACGTCATATTTTATTTTTCTTTAAATTGTTTTTCCTTTCCACTATCATATA
>Ga0209629_10002497_pt1 | contig 12576 bp, 5 predicted proteins | sample TergutCu122P5_FD_187286 | JGI IMG/M metagenome (GOLD analysis project Ga0209629, IMG submission 187286) | Cubitermes ugandensis P5 segment gut microbial communities from Kakamega Forest, Kenya - Cu122 P5 (SPAdes) (version 2) | ecosystem: Host-associated > Arthropoda: Insects > Digestive system >... | reverse complement strand
GACAAAACCGGTTTTTAGCATTTTTTTTTAGTGGTTGCAAGCATACAAATCTTTCCACTCTTCAATATGGCTGCAAAGGTACGAAATAATTTTTTATTTACCTGCAATTTTACGAAATATTAACTTTATTTTTTGATACCGGAATTATATTAAATTACCGGGATTGTGTCAGCGCCGAAAAAACTGCTTTCCGAACGCGCTATAAATAAACCTGTTGCAGCCTCCTTGTAAGCTACTGCCTTGCCTCCTTGTAGGCTGAAGCATCGAGATGCAGTAGGTTAAAGTAAGCTGTTATTATGCTCATTCACAGTATGATAAAATAAGGGAATAAGGTTGATGAGCAGTGTGGTGTAATTCGTTTCTACTAAGGAAATTAACCTTTTTTCGCCTTCAACTCCTCAATTTCTTTTAACCATAAATTAACGGAAGCATCGCTCGGCATACGCCAATCGCCTCGGGGCGATAAATTGACGGAACCGACTTTGGGACCATCCGGCATACAACTTCGCTTGAATTGCTGACTGAAAAACCGACGGAAAAAGATTTCCATCCAAGCTAAAATTGTCGAATGCTCATAACGATTATGAAATGCCTGTTGCGCCAGAAAATATATTTTTGTCGGCGTAAATCCGTAACGCAATGTATAATAAAGAAAGAAATCGTGCAACTCGTAAGGTCCTACGAGGTCTTCGGTCAATTGAGTCGTTTGTCCCTGCGAATCGACGGGAAGCAATTCGGGACTGACAGGCGTAAACAGAATATCTTCCAAAACGGCTTTGCTTTTTTTATCGGGTCCCGTTTCCGCTATTCGTTTGACGATATACCGCACCCACGTTTTGGGTATTCCTGCATTTACGCCGTACATTGACATATGATCTCCGTTATAAGTCGCCCATCCCAAAGCCAGTTCCGACATATCGCCGGTTCCGATTACCAAACCGTTTTGCATATTCGCCAAATCCATCAGAATTTGCGTTCGTTCGCGCGCTTGCGTATTTTCGTATGTAACATCGTGAACGGACGATTCGTGTCCGATATTTTTAAAATGCTGTTCGCAAGCATCGCCGATAGGAATTTCTTTAATTGTTATTTCCAACGATTGCATCAAGCGTATGGAATTGTTATAAGTTCGCTCGGACGTTCCGAAGCCGGGCATGGTAACGCCGCAAACCATTGATCGCGGCAATCCCAATTTATCGACCGTTTTAGTGCAAACCAACAGAGCCAAGGTTGAATCCAAACCTCCCGAAACTCCCACCAACAGTGATTTTGCTTTCGTATGAAGCAAGCGCTTGGCTAAGCCTGCTACCTGGATGGAGAGAATTTCTTCGCAACCTTCATTTAACTTGCCTTCTGACGGAATGAAAGGAGTCGGACTGATTAGCCGGCTCAGCGCCAAAGTCTTTTTATCGGGATGAGTTACCGGAAAATCCGAATCGATGTTTATTCTCATATATTCGCCGGTTGGAGATTGATTGCCGAAAGTCATATTTCTTACTCTTTCGGCATTTATTAAATCCGCATCGATTTCAGTTACGATTAATTGTTCGCTGAACCTGAATCGTTCGGATTCTGCCAATAAACGTCCGTTCTCATAAATAAAAGCATTTCCGGCAAAAACCAAATCGGTGGTCGATTCACCGAATCCCGCGGACGAATAGACGTAAGCCGCATGGCATCGCGCCGATTGCTGACTGATTAAAGACTTCACATAATGACGCTTGCCGATTAACTCATCGCTTGCCGAAAGGTTGAAAACGGCTTGCGCGCCGGCAATCGAATGATTCGAACTCGGCGGAATCACTGCCCAAAGGTCTTCACAAATCTCTACGGCAAATTGAAGCGATTGAAAATCAAAAAGCAGATTCGTTCCGAATGGAACCTGTTCATCGGCATAGTCGATTGATGTTACCGGAATATCCGTTGCGCCGGATTCAAAACGGCGTCTTTCGTAAAATTCGGAATAATTGGGAAGAAATACTTTCGGCACAATCCCGTAAATTTTCCCTCCTTTGCAAACAATCGCGCAATTATACAACTTGGAACGAAATCTGACGGGCGCGCCGACGATAAAACAAATCGGCAATTTATAGGTTTCACTCAGCAGGCGGCGCAGTCCTTTTTCCGCTTCATCCGTTAAAGTTTTTTGAAGAAACAAATCTTCGCAAGTATAAGCCGTTAAAGACAACTCCGGAAAGCAGATAATATCCGCTTGCAGATGGTTTGCCTCAAGAATAAGCTTCTTGATTTGCAATATATTAAATTCGCAATCGGCGACTTTCACTTCGGGAACGGCTGCTGCTACTCTGTAAAATCCGGGATGTATCATAATACTTTACTTTATTTTCAAATTCTTCATAATTCCGGCGGACAAAAATAGTTTATTTTTTTCGGTTACCCAAAAAACCGGCAATATTCCGATTTATAATTTCCGCCGGTTTCTGCCGATATTGTTCATTTATCGAAACTTTATCGGAAAATGCTTGCAAAAGTCATTGAACCGGTTTATCTTTGTGCGGGATAAATTCAGTAATCACTATATATGAAACAAACAAATTTAATCAGTAAAAATTTATGGATTTTTATCATTATTTTATTTTTGATAGGTCTTGTCACGGGTATTATCGGATTTATGCAAGAAGGGCAATGCTTTTCCGGCAGCATCTACAGTACCATTCAAACATTTGCGCTTCATCATGAATTTAAAGGAGACATTGCATCCCGTTTGTTGGAATACTCTCGATGGATATTGCTCTTAGCCTTTGTAGCCGCTACTTTCAAGTTGTTTTTTATATTAATAGCGCCGAAATGGCTGCAAAGCCGAATAAGCCGGTTTCCGGGCTTAAAACTACAATGCTGTCTCTTTGCAGGCGCGGGAGAACAGGCAAAGATTTTGGCAAAAGATTTAAAGAAAAAGTCGTCTTGCCGTTGCATTTTTCTTGTATCGAAAGAAAAAGAGAACGACAACGCGCTTTATGACGAACTCCGCGATTTAGGGGCTTTTGTTTTATATGTTAATTTTGAAGACGATAAGATGAAATTTCCCAAAGTAACAGACAAATTCTTTTTTGTTGATGAAGACGAACAATTTAATATGAAAATGTCAGCCCGATTGGTTAATAAAATTTTTACAAAAGAAATAAATGTCTATGTGAAAACAGAATCCAAACAATTTTTTTCGTATATTGAAAAAAAATTAAAGAAAAACATTGAGGGATATAAAAACATTGAGTTTCATATATTTAATCAGTCGGATTTGACGGCGCGATTGTTTGTAAAGGAAAATCCCATGTTGAATTCGCCAAATATAAAAATTGAAAATCTGCGTGTAAAGGGAGATTTTAATGTGCTTTTACTTGGATTTGGCTGGCAGGGACAGGAATTGCTGAAAAAATGCGTTTGCGATTCACAGTTTGTCGGCAGCACATTTAAGGCGACGATTTTTGACTCGGATTTTGAAACTCATCACGGCGATTATCCTGTGCTTTATGACGAATGTATCGAACATTACAACTTGAATTTTAAATCCGATACCGTTGGCAGTAAAAAGTTTTACGAATGGTTAGATACTGAAATTGCCAATTTCAACCGGATTATTATCGCCTTGGGTAACGACGAATTTAATATCAATACTGCCGAAAAAATCACGGAAATTTTGCATAAACACGGAATACTGAATACGAAAGAAATTGTATTCGCTTGTGTATTGCGATTAAAACCTTATTCCAATAATTTCAAACCATTTGGCAAATTAACGAAAATTTATACGGAAGAAATGATTGTGAATGCCGTTGAAGACAAAATTGCAAAAATGGTAAATTATGTCTATAATCATTCTGATAAAAATTTCGATAAATTTACGGACGAAGATAGGAAAAATATCGAAATAGAATGGAAACCGATAAGTCTTTTCAATAAAGATTCAAGCCGTGCTGTGGCTCAAAATATTGAAAATATAAAGAAAATTGCAGGTGAAAAAATTTTTAATCCCAATAAAGCTGAACTGGAAATTCTTGCCGAAAATGAACATTTGCGTTGGAATGCTTTCCATTTTGTTAACGGTATTCGTGAGTGGCATATTGATGAAATCAACACGGGAAATGCAAAACTCAAAGATAAAACCGGTAATCTACTGAAACATGGGTGTTTAGTTCCTTTGAGGGAGTTAAATAAAGTTTCCGCAAAAGTGAATGAAATCAGAAAACAAAACGGGATAAAAGAAGAGGAAAATTTCGCTGAAACAGACCGCCGTATCGTGCGCCATTTTCCTGTGTTTTAAAAGAAAAATAAAGAGTTATTGCAAAATAAAAAACAATCAATATGAAAACATACGCCCCTCGACCCTTAGACACAAGCAAAGTAGTATTGCCGTCCGAATTGATGGAAATGACCGAACAGTTTGCTGAAAACACGCACGACATCTGGGCGCAACAACGCATAGCCGATGGCTGGAAATACGGCAAGAAACGGAACGACGGAAAAAAAGAACACCCCTGCCTTGTGCCGTATAAAGACTTGCCCGAAAGCGAAAAAGAATACGACCGCCGTACTGCGACTGAAGCCATTCGTTTTATCGTGAAAAGCGGCTACGAAATACATCGAGCGGAACAACCCAAGCCGGATTTTTATATAGTAGAACAGAATAAATATATCCTTTGGACATCCGACAAGCAACTGCCCGATAAAGAGTTTATCGGAAAAACTTCCAACAGCTGTTTTTTGATGCTTGACGTCAATGTGTTGCGACAAAACGGCGCCATGATAAGCGCCCGTGTTTCGTGGGAACGCAGCGCAACCGAACTTGTTTGGCAGCTGCAAAACAATCCCGCGCTTTCATACCTCAACAGAGCCCCGCATATTTTGATTACTTTTGCTCAAGACGGCGCGGTTTATATACACGATAAAAAAGCCGTTTTGGTGTTGGCTCACGGCGGCGCGGAAGGCGATTCGAGCGATTTTACGGCAATGACGGAAGCGCTTGCGCAACAATTTGTTGATGTAATGTCGGGAAAAAACAAACTGCGAATTTTGTCCGTACTGCAAAATAATAATGAAAACTCAATCGAAAACGCTTATGAAATACCCGCTGTGCAAAATGACATAGACCCCGATTTTTGGTGCATTACCAACAACATCAATAACAGGCGGATCTTCGATTTGGCATTTGAATATGTAGAAAAAGGAGCAAAAGTCATCGAAGGCTTGCCGCAATTATCCTTTGGCAACCTGACAACGATTGACCGTCAGGAAATTGAGGCGTATCAGAATATTCGCAATCTGATACTCAATTATACCGGTTCCGATAATGTTCGCCCGCTTTCCATTGCCGTATTCGGCGCGCCGGGCAGCGGAAAATCGTTTGGCGTTACCGAAATTGCCAAAAATATTTTGCCGGGGAAAGTAGAAAAAATAGAATTTAATGTGTCGCAATTTACTGACAACGCCGAACTCGGCGCCGCTTTCCAAAAAGTGCGCGACATCACTTTGAACGGGAAATTGCCCTTGGTATTTTTCGATGAGTTCGATTCCGATAAACTCCGTTGGTTAAAATCTTTCCTGATGCCGATGCAGGACGGAAAATTCAAAGACGAAAGCGGCGAACATCCTTTGGGCAAATGTATTCTTGTTTTTGCAGGAGGCACTTCGGCAAGTTTTGAGCAATTCACCCGACCGATGACTTCCGAAAATCCGGAAGAACAACAAAAACAAACATTCCGCGACTTGAAAGTTCCCGATTTTGTCAGCCGTTTGCGCGGAACGATTAATGTATTGGGACCCAATCAACAAAACGAAAACGATAAAAATTACATCCTTCGCCGCGCCTTGCTTTTACGCAGTCTTTGCGAGCGAAAAATGAAACTCAAAAAAGATGAAGCAACCCTGATTAACAAAAATATTCTGTGGGCAATGTTGCTCGTACCGACCTACAAACACGGCGCACGTTCCATGGAATCCATTTTTGATATGAGCCGCATTGAAGGCAAGCAATGGGAAGCTGCGGATTTGCCTTTCCGGTCGCAACTGTCGCTGCACGTTGACGCCGAAGCCTTTATCCGATTGGTATTGCGCAAAGTGATTTTGAACAGTTACCGCGAAAAATTGGCAATAGCCATCCACGAGGATTTTTGCCTGAAAAACCCGACTTCCGACAATAACATTCCCTGGACGGAACTCCCCGACGACATCAAAGACAGCAACCGTGACCAGGCGCACAGTTTCGGGCAATACCTGAATGCTGCCGGTTATGATTTTGATTCCGGCGATACGCCGTTTCCGTCGATAGAAAAATTTAGCGAAGATGAAATATTGAAAATTGCCAAACTCTCGCACGGAATCTGGATGAAAAGCAAAACGGATGCCGGATGGAAATACGGCAAAGTAAAAGATGCCGCCAAGAAAACACATCCGCTCATAGTGGAGTGGGACGAATTGCCGGAAGAAGAAAAGCGGAAAGATTTGGATATTGCGGGGAATATTATACCTTTGATGAATGTCATCGGACTTAGAGTGTATAAAACAATATAAATTATTATAATTAACAAGAAAACACAATGAGTACACCGGCTAAAAAACCGAAAATTTTTGTTTCGTATCATAATGATGAGAAACGCCCTTTAGACAAGCCTTTTGCCCAACTTGTAGCCTTTTACCTGACCAAGCAACCCGGACTTGATGTTTTTTGTTTTTCCATTCCATGGAGAAACATTCATGCGCAAGAAGCCGGTCATACTTGGATGAGGTATGTTAATCTCTTTTTGGCTGACAGGGATGTTTTTGTCTTGTGTGTCGGCGGCTCATTCGTGATAGATGGAGAATATACGGGACAAATGTCTGAATTCAAAGCATTTATTGGAGATGAAAAAACAAAATTAAAAGACAAAAAAGTAGTCGTTGTACATCTGGGAAGAAGCCCTGAGTGTGTCCCTAAGGAGAAGTTCTGCTTTGGAGGTCAGGTATGCAAGAGTATAATGTCGCCAAAAAACGCTATCATCAAAGAAGAAGATTGCAAATTAAAGAAATATGGCCGGTGTTGTTGTCTCAAAGCAGATGATCCGGTGTTACCCGAAAAGGGAAAGCTGCAAGACTCAGATGTTGACAACCTTCACAAAAAAGCTGAAAAAGTGGCAGAAGGCATTTTCAACTTTCTATTTCCGAAGGTTTCCGGTAGCCATTCCAAAATTCCCGGATTTGAAAACGAAGGTTTGCCGCAGAGTAATGTGTACGGAATTGAAAAGAAGGTGGTTGAAGCAATTGAGAAGATCAATTCAAAGGAATTTGATGACGATTGGCATATTATAACAGGGTGTCCGCTCAGTTGGCCTAAAAACGGTGTCCATCGATTTAAGGAAAACGAATATGAAAGTTACAGTACCCCCTTTCAAGAGTCGGAAGCAGGTGAATTTAAGGATTTTGACGACAATCTAATCAGAGTGAGCGCACGCTATGACGAAAAGCCCTTGCTGGCATTTCAGGAAGCGCGTCCAAGAAAAAAATTATTTCTACCATTGAAGAGTAAAGATTCCACTCAAAGAAGAGGAAAACTTGTCGTAGGAGTTGTTTGTTCCGGCGGAATTGCCCCGGGCATTAACTCAGTCGTTTCAGGCATTGTTGAACGTCATTGGCAATATTGGAAGGGCAGCAAAGAAACAAATAGTTACGACCTTGAAATCCGGCTGATTCGCGGAGGTTTCACGGGACTTGTCAAAGATACCGAAAAATTCAAACTTTCCAAAATGCCGAGACCGGTTACACTTAATTTCTATCCGGAACAAGGCGACGAACAAAAAAAGCAAAAAACCGAGAAGGCGGAAAGATACATGCATCAGATCAAGAATTACATAAATCTCGCAGGTTCTTTGTCTTTACCCACAGGACGTCTCGACAAGCTGATCGCAAAATCCGACACACGATTTGAAATACTCAACGATATTATTGACAATATCTCAAACGATGGCGAGGACAAACTTGACATCCTGTATGTCATTGGCGGGCAGGGAGCTCTTCGCGCCGCCCATGCGCTGGCATATATGGCGAAAGCGAAAGATAAAGATATCAGAATCATCGGCATTCCCAAGGCGATAGACAATGATATCCTGTGGGTCTGGCAATCGTTTGGTTTCATCACGGCTGTGAACAAGGCTACTGAAATTATGGCGCAGATTCACGACGAGATTCGCTCGCAACCCCGGTTGGCAATTGTGAAAACATTCGGATCCGACTCCGGTTTCATCGTAAGTCATGTCGCGCTTGGTGCAGGACAGGTTTGCAAGGCTGCATTGATTCCGGAATTGAAGTTTTCTTTAAAATCGCTCGGTGATTATATAATAGACGAGTTCTCGCATCAGATGGCTGGAGTGTTAGAAAAGGGGGACCATCTCGAAACAAACATACCTTATGGAGCCATCATCATGGGAGAGACCGCGCTTCCTGTTGATGTGGAAGATTATTTGACAGACGTTTATGACTACGGTCTCAGCGAAGCTGAGATAGCATCCATCCGGCGTTTTTCGGGTTCGGCATACCTTTATCCGGAAAATCTCGAAGAAGAAAATCCAAAAGTCCACATGCGTAGAGCAGGAATAGACGTTGTAGTGAACTCCTCTCAAGCGTGGTTGAAGGAGTGCTTGTTGAAATTAGGTAAAAATTTGAATCCCGATAGTGAATTAAGTATTCACGATATCAATGAAGTGATAAAAAATGGAAATATTGATATATTGAGGACGGATGATAATTACAAGGAAGCTCTCGACAAGGAAATGGCTGCTGTTATGTTTGGTGTCGTCAAGCAAATAGAGAGAGCCCAAGATAGTAAAGCATGGTGGACAACTACTGACAAATATCCTCCCTTGATGGTAACGTTGGATCGATTGAAAACTATGCGTTCTTTGCCCTTCGAAGCCTATGCTATTATTGAGGAAATCCAAAGGATGTATGAGGACAGCAAAAAGAAGCAACCGGATCAGGAGCGGGTTCCGACTGAAAAAGAGGCAAAAGAAATTTTCAAAAACAAGTTCGCTCCCGGCACATGGAATGTTTTTATGAAATCCCTTCGCCAAAGATTGAAAGAGCGGCTGCGCCGTACGCTTATCGAACAGGCGTGCGATTTTACAAATATTCAGTATTATCCGTCAGATCAGGTTCGCCGACAGGTCAAAGGAACTTCCGAGAGTTCATTGCGAGATGCAGGGATGAAATTGGTTTGGAAATATATTGAACGTCGATTAAAAGAGGACAAGGAAGAGCAACTCAAGGATGTTTGGGTTTTCATCAATGATCCGAAACAGTTGATCCGAGCTGTCCCGCCAAGTTGCCAAGACATCATCTACGCCAACCGCTTGGCAAAACTCGCGGTTGATAATGCAATGGCGGGAGCCACGGATTTCATGATTTCGCAATGGAACACCGAGTATGTCCTTGTACCGCTTGAATTGGTTGTGTTGGGGCGCAAGCGTGTGCCGTTGGAGGGTATTTTCTGGAAATCCGTAATCGCATCCACAAAACAACCCGCGAATCTCTGGTATGAAGAAGTAAAAAATAAATAAAACAATATAAATGGAAAAACATTATAAAAGATCTATTAATAATAAGGAGGAACAACAAATGAAAAAAACATTATCAGTAATTGTAAGTATTGCTATTGTGATGCTTGCGGGGTGTAATTCGAAAAATTCGGAGAACAAATCACAAAATGAAAACCGGAGTGGTACGGCGAAAATGGATTCCGATTCTCAATCTACTCAAAAAAATGCAAATATCTTAAGTGGAAATTGGACTACCTCAAATGATGTTCAATCGGAAATTACTCAAGTAGCAAAAGAAAAAGGAACTAACATGATTGATTTTATCAAGTCGATGGGTGGAAAAATGACTACATCCAAGAATGTCGAAGTGTATTCTTTACCGAATAGTAAAACCTGTTTTACGATACCCGTTGTCTTTAATCAAGAGGATCCGGTTGCAAATATGCGCGATTTTATTGACGTAGTCAAAGAAATCAGCGACCGGTTGTTTATGAAACCCAAAATAGAAGATAAAAAGATGGGAATCTTTCTGGGATTCGCTCCCGATGGAAACGCAGTCTGTGGGATGTCCATGTATCCGCAAGAACAGGTGTTTTCTTTGAAAGGAATTGATTTCATGTCGGTAAAAGCGGAAGCATACAGTAAAGCATTTGATAAGATTGTAAAAGAATCGACAGGAAAAAGCAGCATCAATGAGTGGGATTATTACAGTTTCAGATCTGTAACCAAACCTGAAACCGGAGTATTGGGAGATGTTTGTGATCGAACAATTGTATGCGTTGCAGGTACGACTATTATATCGCTTTATAAATTCAAAAAGGAGGGCTTTGAAAGCACCCTTTTATCAAATAAGGTTATGGCAGAACAAATATTTTCTGCAGTTACCGAAAATGAAGAAAGCCAAAAAATCATGAAAATAGGATTTTCTGTCAACACTGTTTGGTTTAATAGTGCCGGTAAACGCATTATGACGGAAATGGCAAGAAAAATTCAGTCGGGAGAGATAAATAAAGATCGCAAATGGTATAACGGATATGCTATGCCGCAATAGGATCGGGTGGTTGAGGAGGAATATAAAACAAGTTAAAATATAATGTCATGAGAACAAGGAACAACATTTTTTCAATAGGATTGATATGCCTGTCAAGTATTTTTTTGAACGGGTGTAAAGGAGATAATGACAAAGTCTTTTTGGTAAAAAAGGCATTCGAATATCTAAATGATAATAATACTTCCGGATTATTAACGCTTGTAAATAATCCTGATCAATATGCAAAAAGGGGAAATTTAACCGGCTACGTGTGGGCTTCCGATATTATTGTTCAGGTTGATAAAAAGAAACCCGGACATGTGTATTATTCGTGTACCATACCCGGCGCAGCAAGCGTTACCGTCAATAATCTGCTTGGCGCCAATGGTATAAAATACAGTGTTAATGTACTGAAAGCACTTTCCGAACGGTTTAGTAAAAATCTGACTTTGACAGGAGAAATACCTATTATAATCGACCCTGCAACTAAAGAAATGCGCATGGACATCACGGGACCCGCCAACCCTTTTTCGATTTATCTTGGCATTATTACTCAAAATCCCGGCTCAATTAACCTGAACAGTGGCGAAAATACTATTCAAGAAATATCCTCGGCATTGTGGCGGGTTGGTTTAGTCGTAGGCGATGCCTATTCAAAAATAAACGGAGATAAAAACTATTTGTCAAATGTCCTTTGGACTGAGCTAAACGCTAATAGTGGAAACCTGAATAGCTATGTACCTGAAGCAGAAAAACTCGCAGATCCGGAAAAATTAGTAAAGCCAAACGAAAAGGAAGCTAATACTGTTGCTGATAATAACACAGTTACGAATAATAATTCTAAAACTGAATTCTTCGATAATCATGGAATATCTGATTTGAAATTATGGGCAACAATAATCGGAATAATTATTATCGGGATATTACTGTTTATAAAAGCATTTTCTGCTTCATGGAACAGCAAGAATGAAAAGAAAAGATTGAGAGCTGTCGAAAAAATAACTGACGAAAATAAGCTTCATAAAATTGTAAGAGAGACAAAGTATAGTGACGTTCGCGTGGCTGTGATTAAAAAGATAACTAACAAGGCAGTTTTAGAAGAAATCGCCTTGAAGTTTTCGGATAGCAACGCCAGAAAAGAAGCGGTGAAAAAGATAACCGATGAAGAAGTACTGAAAAAAGTTATTTTAAAAGACTCGAATAGAGATGTATGTATTGCAGCAATTAAAAAGATAACTGACGAAACTGTGTTGAGAGATATTGCCTTGAACAGTACGGATTGGCAAGTTCGTTTAGCTGCAGTTGAAAAGATAACTGATGAAGCAATATTGAAGGAAATCGCCTTAAAAGATAATCATAACGATATTTGTAATAAAGCTGTTGAAAAAATAACAAATGAAAAATTTATTAATGAAATAGCTTTAAAAGCATATAATAGCAAAGCCCGTATAGATGTAGTTGAAAAAGTAACTGACGAAACTGTGTTGAGAGATATTGCCTTGAACAATACGGATTGGCAAGTTCGTATGCCGGCAGTAAAAAAGATAACTGATGAAACAATATTGAAAGAAATAGCCTTGAAAGATGATGACCGCGATGTTTGTCATGAAGCGATCGGGAAAATAACCAATGAAAAATATATAAATGAAATCGCTTTAAATGCAAAAAATAGCAACGCCCGTATAGATGCAGTTAAAAAAGTAACCGACGAAGCTATTTTGAAAGAAGCCGTCCTGAAAGATTCGGATAGTAACGTTTGTCTGTGGGCAATTGAAAATATCAGTGATGAGACATTTCTGAAAAAAACAGCATTGGAAAATTCGCATTCGCAAGTTCGCCTTGCTGCTGTAAGAGCAATAAAGAATGAAACTGTTCTTAAAGAAGTTGCATTGAAAGACAAGGATAGCAATGTCTGTCAGGAAGCTATAGGAAAAATAAAGAATGAAAAGAGCTTCAATGAAATAGCATTAAAAGCGCTGAATAGTGAAGCTCGTAAAAATGCGGCAAGAAAAGTGACTGATGAAA
>Ga0209629_10002496_pt1 | contig 12577 bp, 11 predicted proteins | sample TergutCu122P5_FD_187286 | JGI IMG/M metagenome (GOLD analysis project Ga0209629, IMG submission 187286) | Cubitermes ugandensis P5 segment gut microbial communities from Kakamega Forest, Kenya - Cu122 P5 (SPAdes) (version 2) | ecosystem: Host-associated > Arthropoda: Insects > Digestive system... | reverse complement strand
CATGATAATGACAGGATATGGAGCACTGGTGACATGATAATGACAGGATATGGAGCACTGGTGACATGATAATGACAGGATATGGAGCACTGGTGACATGATAATGACATGATATGGAGCACTGGTGACATGATAATGACAGGATATGGAGCACTGGTGACATTATAATGACAGGATATGGAGCACTGGTGACATGATAATGACAGGATATGGAGCACTGGTGACATGATAATGACAGGATATGGAGCACTGGTGACATGATAATGACAGGATATGGAGCACTGGTGACATGATAATGACAGGATATGGAGCACTGGTGACATGATAATGACAGGGAAAAATCAAAGAACAGCAAAATTCTTTCATCCATCATCTAAAAATCCAGAAATCCTGATAATCTGGCATTTTAGGAGAGCAGCCCTAAGACCGAAGTTTTGCCGGCCATAACTTTTAGTAAGCAATTTGATTCCCTGACTCTATCTTGGGTTATCTGTATGTCATGTTGCTAGCACAACCTTTCTCTCCACACAAGATAAATTGGTATTGATATATGATACAATTATTAACTGCAATTGGGTTGTCACCCGGTGGCAGTAGTACAGTACACATTTACACACAAACAGTACACAGAATGACACAAAACAAACAATACATAGAACAACACAACAATTTGTGGGAGTGCACACCCTGGTGGCTCCACAAGCAACTAGCATGTCCCACCACTTGTTTGGTGTTACTGTGATTTCTAGTTCCACTGCGTAACAAGCAGCACATGTTACTGTTTGTTCAAACTATAATGGCTTCAAAAGAACCAAAGATGAATAAACAAGAAAGCTACTGCTCGCAAGAAGAGACACGTAACTTTAACATTACATAACAACTTCAAATAATTAGGCGGCTTGAAAGTGGTGAAAATCAACAAGAGGTTATGGCTTCATACAACATTGGATCATCAAATATCTATGACACAAAGAAAAAGAAGGACCACGTATGGTCTTTTATGGCACCAAGTGACAGCATGAAGGACCCTCTACTACTCTGATCAGTTGTGCAGCCCAAGTGTCACAGCAGTAACAATAAATACATGTAAAAACTTCAGTCAGTATAGGTACTGGCTGATAATACAGAATATCTGATAATCCAGCACCTGTTCAGTCCCATGCATGCTAAATAAACAGTATTTTACAGTACATTGAGAGAAGCCTGTCACTGTGTCACTTTATCCACCACAAATCCATCACAAAGTGGCCTTGGAACAAGTCCACTTTGATGTGGTGAGAAGCAGGTGACCACCAGCCTGAGCCATGGCAAGGCCAAAAATAGAATTAATACCAGAGAAGTGAAAATAAAAGTACTATCAATTTCAAGTTATGCAACCACTCTTGGGAGGGCAACCATCGTGTTATGGAGGAGATGGCCCAATTAAACAAATGTTCTGACCTACATTTGCACTATGATCAAATCATGGCAATAGAAATCAAACTCCACCTGTCATCTGGCATCAAACTCTCCGTCTCCGTTGTTGCTTCAATATCGGACAGGCACGGATAGAGACAGCCAGGTTTAGGTGGGCTGACTTTGATTCGTTTCATATCTGTCAATCCTGCATATTGCTGAAGATCCCCAGCTGAAAAATTGTAACATCACACGTGCTGTACATTTTGACTGAACATCTCATTCAGTACAAGGAACTAAAAAGTCAAACAGCACAAACAATAAAACGAACCGAACCTTCATGCCTCTCGTCTGGAGAAGACTTTCGGACATTTGAGTGTTCTGGTGATGACTGCTTCAAAGGTGACACGTGAGAATCTCTGCCTGTCTTTGACAGTGAAAACTGTGAGACACTTTCATTTGTCTGTGTTGGCAATAAATTTGTGAGCGTTGGTAACGGAGGTGGAATGGGAGGTCCAGATGACTTCTGTTAACAACAACATTGCTACATAAAAAAATACAGCATAATGCAATAAACAGCTGCTGTTTCTGGCTTTGTTAATGCAGAAACTGAAATAGGAAGCATAAAACACTATGGATATACAATAAGACTGCAAACACTGCACTGCATCAGCATACAGACTTTATCAAGGCTTTCTCTAGTTTCAAAATACCACAGTTTCACAGTATACACATAAATGTAACTGCATTTATGCCCACATGAAACGTACAGCTTTCCCTGCACTGATTTTCATAAAACTTACAAATGCTGTGCAGCACTTGTACATCAAATTTCAGTGAACTAATTGCCATGAAATGCACACAATTCCTTTCAGTTTCTGTGAAAACTGTCTCTACAAAATTTCGTCCAAATCGGACCAAAAATGCTGAAAATAAACACAAATTTCATAGGCCCTTAGAGAAAGCATGACACTTTCCTTCACATTTTCTCTCAAAACTTTGCAACACTTTTCTCTTCTAAACCACACACACACAACAGGCACCTGCCATCTCATCCTCCTTGACTTGAACACATGAATAACATTTGATGAGCACAGAACACACAATTCCAATTTAAAAACACTATGTATCATGTACATTTATACCTGACATGCACACTTTTAATATTGTAATGCCACTAAACACTCATCATTTGCATTTTAATAACCTTAGCCAGCCATATTCAAGACACAAGCAATACGTTACATTTTCCATGTGGGTATCCGGTACAGCAGTCCTGTTGCTTGCACTGTCCACTGAGGCACACTGTTTGTTCTTGTTCCAACGGTTCAACAGCATTTCTATCTCCTTTTGACGTTCCGACTGCACGCTTTTAATGTTGGCCTTATCTGCCGCGATAGCACCGCCATGTTCAAACATCTGAGCCAAGGCCTTACTGGATCGCACTGGCAAGCCTGAAAATTTACTTCAAATGAGTTGTGAGGTTCTTACAACACTCAATATTAAGAACAGTCTTCTGGGATGTGGCATCATGTGCAGGGTGGTCACAAAGTCACTGTACTGTCACTCATCATGTGAATCTCTAAGTGAATGGCATAAGCCATGTGGTTAACCACACTCCACAGCTTGCATAGACTGATATTAACAGTGTTGCCACACACCACGTTGGAGTTCACAGCTGCCACAGCACATACCGACCCACACAGTAAGTAGAAGTACTACAACTTCATCACCATGTAGCTTGGTACACAGGAAAGAGGCCCTCATATGCTTAAGAAAGGGACAGCATGTTCTGCTGCCATGTACCGTACCATGCCGTGTGTATGCAGTGGAACAAAATGTCACAACTCCATGAACACAGTGGCTGTTTTCTTGCAACTGCCACAGGACTTGCTGACATGATAACCCATCATTCATGCAGTCAAGTCTTTTTGTTTCATGGTGCAAACACTGTTACTGTTGCAATGAGAGACACAATCAATGAGTTTTCATAGTCCAATACCTGATGAGAAACAACAACCACAAGAATGAGAGTGCCCTTATTTCATAATACAGTCAACAAAAAGTGGCAGGTCACACGTTCAATCTGACAAAAACAGAATCCAAGAATGTTCGCTAACAAGAAAATGTAAGACATTCACACAAACACGCAGACCAGTCCTCACAAATCTCATGACGTTTGCCAAAAGTGATACTGTTCTTGGCTCTGCATTCACAACCACAAGACCTAATATAAATGTTACCTGCACACAATAACAACTTCTTACAAACTCAAACAGCCAGATGATGCAGCACATATTCACTTTTGTAACTGGTTGCTTCCTGATGTGCACAGGTCTCACTGTGCTCTACGCACACAGCAAATCACTAACTCAATCCCTTTTTAAAAAAAAAGTGTAATTAGTTGTGCATGTGACTGCCATATGAAATCATTTCTTCAACCAACTAACAGCCAAAGAAAGACAATACTGACATTTTCAGCACCAGATTTTTACAAACTGTGAGCCGTGCGCCCGACTCATGTTTTTCTAATAGTCGCTACCTAGAACTTGTTTCGTTGTATCTTTACGCCGTGACCTACTTTCCCCGGAATTCTCTGATGCGATTCGCTTACGTAGTTGAGTGAAAGGGGAGGAAGGCGTGGCTAGTGTTTACGTTATGAATGGGAGTGTAGTTTTAAAGGAGTCTAGTCTTGGATCCTCTCTCCTGCGGAGTCTTGGATTGCCGTCTCGTACCAGTCACCACTGGGAACTCTTGGTCAGGGAAAGTCGTTGGATCCACATCGTGTCTCCTGGAGCTACCCTGGAGAGTAACGCTTGTTACTTTGGGAGTTGGACGACATCGAGGTGGTAACGGACGTGGACCAGAGACAAAGATAAACGTCGACCGGTAGACGAGCATAAGGCAATATTGTTTCTACAAGTATTGCGGCGTTGCGTAGCGAAAGGTACTGTGTTGACCAGGTATTCTAAAGGTGGGATTTTGCCTCTGCAACGTACGCAGCGTGTATCATGAGAGAGAGAGAGGAAGTTATTTTTAAAAGCTTGTTTTAGATGTCTGTTTGTTATAAGCCTATCAGTGGTAATAGCATTGTTATTGTTCGTTAAACAGTTGCTCAGTAACGCCCCTATTGTAACAGTTTCTGCGTGAGATACGCTTACGAGTTGTTTGTGAACTACTGTAGCGAAAGACGAGTATTGATTGTAACTTGAAAGTAACACAAGGTGTTTCGTAAGAGGTTTTATGCATCTAAGCCATAATTGGTATCCCTGTGATGTAACTGATTAAGACATATTAATGGCCTTGTTTAGTTTGCTACACCTGAAATAGAAAGGGGATTCACATCTGAGGTACGATCGAGCAATAAATTAGTATCTGCTATTGTTTGTCACAACTAGGCGAATACATGTAATTTATCAGTGCTATCAATTGACTTTGTAAGACAAGTTGATGTAATTTTAATGTGTGATTCTTATCTTTGTAACAAGGGAATTTTCATGGGGCAATTTTGTTAGACTGTGCCCCATTTGAGTTATGTATGTTATTGTGCTGGTTTCTACTATTTTGCCGTAGGCACATACAAGTCACTTACGTAACCGATGTTCTTCACCTTGTACCTTTTTCTCTTTGTCTAATTTTTATCATTATCTTGTGTATATATACATATATTGTTTGGTTTTAATGTGTTCCTTTTATAGAATACATCAACTGGCACTTTAATTCTTTCTGATTGTATACATGTATGTCTGTTGGATACTAATTGCCCCGCAGGACCCTTTCCTTTATCGAAACCCATTTGTGCACGTGTTTGGCGACGTGACAAGGAGTGCGGGCCATCGGTCCTTACATCAAGCGCGAGAAATCCTCCTCTTGGTGGATTTCGCGATCCTGATGGCTCAAGAACTGAGTGAATGATTCAGACAGTTCACAATTAAACACATACTATGTTACATGCACTAACAATTCATTGTCACTAGTCACAACACCTACCCTGACAATACTAAATCCTGTAGCTACACTCTCTGAAACTGACTCTTGAAAGAGAGAAGTGTAGAACCGGGGAGCATTGTCATTTACATCCAGAATATTCACCAGCAACTGTGTTGTGTTCGAGCGACTTGGACTTCCACCATCTGCAATGTGAAAACTGGCATATAATATTGGTTTGTAGCAATGCTACAGCCCTAGCGTCTGCATACAGATTACAGTGTTCCTCCGTCCATGATCAACCATTCTGATACGATCATTTCAGCGTGTCATGACTGGTTCCAACAGATCAGTGAGTCACCATGTGGCTGGTCAGCTGGCCTCCCTACTCTCTCCTGCTATTGCACAGCTCACTCTAAGCCCAGTCATGCTCTGCCTTTCGCTATGTGAGTTTAATTGCTGTTATGTTCTATAGATTGAGACTCTCCTTCAATCAATGTGTGTGACAAAAAACAACAATGACAGGAAACACAAACAGTACAAACATACTAACCACAGGTTAATACTTCTTCCCTTGCACCGATATCTTTACAGAGCATTCAGTCAGGACAGGCAATGTTAGATCATACACATAATTATTCAACTGTGTGGAATGCTGAAGGGGTTTCCTTGGAAGCTTAACACTCAAATTTTAACAACTTGAAGAACTTTCCCTCATTCAGAACTTCATAGTGTAGACAATATGTTACTTCCATAAGGATTCAGTTGCATAAACTCTTAAATGGGGCAACAGATTTTCAAGAGTCCACAAACATTTGAATATGTGGACAGCAAGCTACTCCCCTCCACCCAGAAGAGTAATTATAACAAGCAAAATTTCTTTCCCAAAAAAATAAATTCCAAACATCATGTAAGAATAATTCTGACACTCTCCTTTGAACAGTAAGTTCACAAATTGTATATTTAATGCTGTGGCATGAAGATTAATTTACTTTTGACCATTCACATGCTGAAACTTGCATCATCCAAAGACAGTGAGTACCAAATTGTGTAACAAAATGTCACCAGTTTCATTCTGGGAGCTTACCTTGTGCTCTAATCACAAGCCTGTAGCTTCGAAGTGCCTCATAATCTAGCGGTTTCACCAGTGACACCTCTCCACTCACGCTATCAATTGAAAACTGACCCTGTGTATTGCCTCCAATGATGGCATACCTTATTGCTGCATTGTTGCCTTGGTCAGCATCCACAGCTCTTACATGGAAAAATGTCATACATCACACTCAGTTCAGAAAATCATTCATGAATAAACATAACATGTAGACAAAAGACACACTGAAGTGTAAATTTCTAATTAAGGAAACATCTTAGAAGCTGAGTTAATTCTGTTGATGTAGTACTGGGCAATGGACTGGACATACCAGGAATTGTGGTTTATTCCCTACTACAGCAAGAGATGTTTCTCTTCTCCAAAATGTCCAGACCTCCTCTGGGACCCACACAGCCTCGTATTCAATGGAAACCAGGGGATCTTTCTTTGGGAATAAAGTTGCTGAACCCTTACACCCATACACTGCTAAGGTTAAGAACAAGTGGAGCTATACCTCCATTCCACCTCATGCCTTCACACTATACACAGCAGCTTCACCTTTCCACATTTTAGGCTTGTTTACTGTAAACCATGAGAGGAACAGAGGTACGAACGTTCAAAGAATATGCTGAAAACTGATTGAAATAGGGAACTCCCACAAATTTGTAGTCTGATACTGAACGTGGGCCTTCTGTGTGACAATATGACATCTGAACACTGATGCTGCATCATCTTATGATCACAATTAAGAACAAGTCTCTATCACAAAACAAGCTCATATACTGGTATCATATATTTCCTGAAATTCCCATAGTTAAAACAACAGATCAGGAAAAATTTACTCCCAGGAGAGTTAAACACAATTCTTAAGTTGTGAGATTTGAGGTTCTTACAGTTCTATTTCATAGAATTCAGGCCTTCTGGCATATAATGCTATGTCACAGGATTAATGGTTCTAGACATTTTAAAGGATGAAAACAAAGAACGAACCCTGACCCTGACACATAAAAACACTATGGCCCTTCAGAATATGAGAACCATTGACCCAGCAACACAGACACATTCCAGAGTATGTGAATAACAAAACGTCTTTCTAATGCCACAAATCGAACTCAAGTACCTCGGTCATCCAGCCCTTAGCCTAGACACTGTAGTGACTGAGCTATCCTGGCCCTACCATAAGTAATTAATGGCCAAAAGTACAGAGAAGTAACTTACTTGACAGCAGCAATTACAGGGTTTTTATTCCAATTAACATCTTCTGGCACTTGTACTGTGTATGTCCGTTCAGTGAACTGTGGGTAGTTGTCATTATCATCTAAAACGCGCACTACTACTGTACATGTTGATGATCGCTGACCTCCAGCTGATGGCAAACCTTGATCTGTAGCCATAACAACCAAAGTGTACACTTCCACCTGTTCACGATCCAGTGCAGATCGAGTTGTTATAACACCTGACTTGGGATCAATGCGGAAAGCATCTTCCAATCCTGAACTTCCACCACTGCCATCTTCAGGAACCAAGGAGTATTCAACCTGTGGACAAAAACTACATGTCATTTTATACAATTAAATGAAGTACACACTTCCCTCACTCTAATGATATTCCCTACACTGATTTTTGCTTTAACACACAATAATCTGTATGTCTTGGTTACTTGAGGAACTATTTTTTGCTTTCACAGACAAACGGTCTGGATATCAGGGCAAGCAAGCACATGGGTCAGTACATTTACTCATGGTGCCACGGATTTCACTTTATGGACTTCCACATTATGCAGCAATTTTCACAGAACAGATACGTATGTAAAGGGAGTGATGGGCATACAACAATCATTAACGTTTACGGTCAAGAGTACAAGGACTAATTACATAATAAACTAACTAACTAACTCCAAGGCACAGAGTCCCTCTCAAGAAGCTATGTGCACCTCAGTTAGATAAGAAACTGCCTGCACGTTAAGCAACATGAAGGTGCATTATGGTGTTCATAAGAGCTTGCCACTTGTCCCTCTCCTCAGCCACATCAATCCAGTCCATGCCTCCCATCCTATTTCTTTAAGATCCATTTTACTAACATTCTCCCATCTATGTCTGAGTCTACTAACTGGTTCTTTCCTTCAGGTTTCCCCACCAAAATCCTGCATGAATTTCTCTCCTACTCCATATGTGTCACATGCACCACCCATCTCATTCTCCTTGATTTGATCAATCACAGTATATTTGGTGAAGAATACAAATCACGAAGTTCATCATTATTCCATTTTCTCCAGTCTCCTGTTGCCACCCCTTAGGCACAAATATCCTCCCCATCACTGGTACAGCACCCTGTTCTGGAACACCCTCAGCCTATGTTTTTTCCTTAATATGAGAGAGTGAATTTCACACACCAAAGAAGAGACAACATTATAGCCCTGCATTCATGTGTACTGTGCGTAAACACAAAATTCTGGAACTGAAAAAGACATCAGAAACACAAAATACAGGGGCAAAAAGAAAAACAGTGTTGATGCCATGTCATACATCCATGACTGTACCACAGCTAGAAGAAACTGCCCTACATCATCTGCAAGTATAGCAATGACTAGTTGAAAAACCACCCTAAAAGACAGAAGCAAATCAGGATAATCAGCCATGCAGCTCAGATTAGCACCATGCATCCACAATACTAATGTGTGACCCAGCTTGTTTACTGCTTCAACTGGTAAGGTGGCTATACATACACATATGTGTTTGTGCACGTGCCATGCATAAAATATTAAAGTAAGGAAACCAAGATCAGTGAGCACCATGCGTAACTACCTCAGCATTGCGCCCATCATCCTGATCAGTGGCTTTCAGAGTGACAACTGTGGATCCAACAGAAACAGATTCCCGGACTGAAGCATCATATTCACCAGCCTCGAACACTGGAGCATGGTCATTTGCATCAAGAACATTGATCTGTAATGTTGTAGAGCCACTCCTTGGTGGAAACGAGTCATCAACAGCAGTGACACGAAAGTAATGCATCCCAACGAGTTCCCGATCGAGGCTGGTAAGTGTAGTGACAACACCGGTACTGCTGTCAATGGAGAACATCCCTGCAACGACAACAGCTAGCTATGAAATTAACATACTTAGAAAATCTTACATTCTATTCCCTTATACTGATTCATTATTACCACGTTACCTGACATAGCATGGTTTAAATAATAACCATCACAGTACCACAAGGGTAAAACAGTACCCTCTTTATCAATACTCTATCATGTTGCAGTCCATTACACCATAATCTGAGGTAACATTATGTGTGTCTTGAAAAAAATTATAAAAATATCAGTTTATGTTCTACATTAAAAATGTTTTCAATTGAGATAAATTCTAGTCACTGACACGGAGATAAAAATTTACAAAAAAAAATGTGTAAGAAAGTTATGCTCATGCTTCCAGTAATGAATTTAAATGGTGCAGTCCATTTAATAAACCTCCTACTTGTTCTTTTTCCAACTCAAGTATTGGATACAAAAAGTACATTGTTGTAGGTCCCTTCAACATTTTTGTTCAAGATTTCATGAATTTCCTTAAGTGAGCTTAAGAATCTCTCTCTCAAGGAATATGCGTGTCTTGTACCTTTGGAAAATTAAACAACACTCATAATTTAATGTTTTTTTGACCATGCAACATGATTTAAGCTATGTATTAATTACCAACTGGATGCACAAATCTTCTTTATTTATATAATATCCCTCTACATGTTTCGAGCAATAATGCTCATCTTCAGGAGGTCACATTATTCATACACGCAGTATATGGTATCGTCACTCTTTAGGAACGGTCATGGTGGCCATATAGTATACAGATTGAGTTCTTACTCAATCTGTGTACTATACGGCCTGCCCTCCTTCCTTCCTTCCTCCCTCCCTCCCTCCCTCCCTCACTCCCTTCCTTCTCACTTGAAAAAGAAACTTTCTTTTCCACTGAAATTTCTGGAAGCTGCCCCTTCTATCTACAACTTTTTTGACTCTTCCCTGTCTAAGTTCTACAGAGCAAGTTTGTGCACTATTCACCTGAATGTCACTGGACTGAGAATACAGAGTTCTCTTTTTCTCTCCTTAGAGGTACACATAAGCTACATGGGTGGGGAGCAGCAACCACTCACCCCACTGTCAAATAATGTGACCTTTATGCAGACCTCAAACAAAATGCCTCAGGTCTCGAACCCACAGCGATCTGTCACATTGTGATATTTAGAAGCTTTTAAAACTGACCTTGCCATTTCATTCTGGGTCAATTTTCCTACTGTCTGTCCCATGAGATTAAATAAGGAAGCTAACTTACATATTATTTTTCATATTGTTTACACTCCATTTCAAATGTACTACTGGTTGCTTTACAGCAAAGTTGACCTAAGCCTACACATTAAATTCCTACTGAAATCTTGTTCTTTAACAGCATCTCACCTTGAGAGCGTGAATCTAACAGCGATGACATGGAATAGCTAACCGGAGAGTTTTCAGGATCTCTGGCCTTCACTGTGGTAACCAAGGTACCGGGAGGTCGCTCTTCCATCACAGAAGCCAAATATAAAGTCTGTTCAAAGTAAGGCGACTGGTTCCTCAGTTCTCTCCGCACTCTGGAAGGGAAATTACAAATCAGTACTTGAAAATACCAGATACCAGTACAGTCAGTCAACACTTCATATGACTGGACACATACAGATGGTACATTATACAAAAAAAGTAATATGATAATTCCACATGACACTTGCGCATGTTTTAGGGTGCTCATTTATTATTGTGACTATCCACAACTAAAAATACACTATGACACCACTCTGGTTTACCAGATTTGATATAACACACACTGAGCTATCAACAGCAGCAGTAAATTCCAAATATTTTCAGCATTCTATACTCCACGTTTTGCTGTTTGGCATACCAATGTACATTCTGTTTGTATTTTATTTCCATCTGTCAATCGTAGGTTTCTGCAACTGATACAATGCTCCTCTTGCAGATGTCCATACTGGATGATAATTACCACAGCTGCGATATACAGCCTCTGTGTACAGAGTCAGTTGTATGGCCAAACATTTACTAGTCTTTATTTCAGGCAGATATATACATACCTGTGAGCTATGTCTGTATCATTTAGGTCCTGCTGATGATAAACAAGTTTCAGGCGGTGTTCTGTGTTAGAAACCACACCAGACATAGTGGGCTTCCTCAGGTTGTGGTTTACATTTGTGTTGCAATAAAATTCCAACAATACAGTGACCTAAAACAAATAATACATCATCTATCAGCAGACATTTCAAATGCATTTGCAGATCATTAAATCATTCTTAGAACAGTCCTTTCGTGATATTAATATTTTATTAGGACACAACATACATTACTTTTAATCACTAATTCCACAATTTTATCTGAAACAGATGTATAAATCATTTCATACTTCATAATTTTTGTGAACTTCAGTACTTCCACTAATTGTTTGGTATTGAACACCTTTATAATGGCCCAACCAGGCCAAAACACATTGGAGATACAGTAAAATCGCTGGGTCATGCCAATCTCAGTGTACATTGTCTGTAAAATGTAGATGGCATGACCACAATACTACAACATGGATTCATAAATTTAAAAAATGACAAACCACACAAATAACTGTAATCCATTCCATAGACAATACACTTTGAAAACATGGCAGCTGGACACTAGACAAGGTAAGAGGCAGACCAAATGAACATAACTTAATTTGGTGCCGACCAGTTCTATATAGGTTCGTCTATCTTCAACACAGTCCCAGACCTACCGCACACACTACACGTTTCTAACCTACACTGATGACCTGCTATGACTACAGCTGCACACTGTACAGTCTGGATTTTTTTTGCACTATTATGGTTTTGGCTGACACACCAACATACATTTTGGACACTCTCTCATCATCTAACTCAGATTACCATTTTCTGCACTGTGACATAATACCTGTAGTCAACATTTCACAGCATCACAACCCACAAGACAATTTCTGAAGTGTGTCATTTAATGGTGCTATCAATTGCTGAGATTATATATGGTCTGTGGTAGATAAATGAATCAGTATAGAGCACTGGTGGTTTGAGACTGACTGGGAAAAACCAAAATACTCAGACAAAAACCTGTACCAGTGCCATTTT
>Ga0209629_10002494_pt1 | contig 12581 bp, 14 predicted proteins | sample TergutCu122P5_FD_187286 | JGI IMG/M metagenome (GOLD analysis project Ga0209629, IMG submission 187286) | Cubitermes ugandensis P5 segment gut microbial communities from Kakamega Forest, Kenya - Cu122 P5 (SPAdes) (version 2) | ecosystem: Host-associated > Arthropoda: Insects > Digestive system... | reverse complement strand
AAAGGAAAATTGGAGGATATTAACTAACAAAGAAATTTATGCAATGGTTAAAAAACCCACAATAACAGAGACAATAAGGTTACATAGATTACGTTGGTTTGGACACGTACAGAGAATGGAAGAAAACAGAATTCCCAAAAGAGTATTGGGTATGAATTTGGAAACAACAAGACCAAGAGGTAGACCAAGAAATAGATGGCAGGACGAAGTGGGGGAGGATGGAAGCATAGTTGGCGGAGAAGAGTGGCAGGAAAAAGTATAAGACAGGGAAGAATGGAAGAAGCTCCTGAGAACGGCAAGGAATCACCGCATTCTGCACATGCCAATGGAATAGAACCAATGGAATTGTAGGTATTACAATTAAGATTATAGTCCAGTCAGTTTCTTTTCTATTTTCATTCTGACTCACTTGGACAATAGACTCTTGGCTTCTTAGTCATGAAGAATTCTTGAATAAAATGCATGGTATATTCACAGAAAGACTACATAGACTTGGATGGTTTGAGACTGGAAATTGATCTTTTCATGCTATGAATGCCCCCAGTACTGTCACTGTTAACAAATGACTCACAGCAGAAGAACATAACAGGAATATGATGACAGCAGTTATGTTATTGTCCTAGCTGTTACAGCTGGCTACCACTACAGGTGAAGTATGACCATCTGGACTATAGGTGTGCCATCACAACAGTCCAACATGGTCAAACATTAAACAATAATGCCTGAAATGGAAACATTTTTACATCCTTTAGGATTTCAATGTAAGACATTTTATTTATTTTAAACAGTCTCTCCATTTTCCAATTCTGTGAAATATATTACAAACCTTAATACCTCTCCCATCCCGCACTGCAGTTGGTCTAATGTCACACACAGAAAGCTTTGCAGGAAACACCTGCTGTGGTTGCAAGTCAGAAAAACCATGTAATCCATACAGCATGTATGACTTGACCATACCAAGTGCTTCTCCTAGGAGCTGCTTGACTAGATCTGTAGACTGCTGTAGAATGCTCTGCAACCCTCCCAATGATGCCCTCAAAACCTACAATCACAGTGTTGCTTGACTCTATATAGTTCACAACAGAAGAACATTAAATGATTGAATTCTTACAGAATATCATGAAGAATAATGATTAGATGTAACAGCCGTACAACTAACAGGTAAAACTAGGTGAAACAATTATACATTATTCATCTCCCTATGTTACCTCATAATACTAGAAGCTGCCAGCGCAGATTTCAACGTAACTGACAGATTTATGTTCAGATATTCTGCATTCATCAGATATTTGAGAGACAACAAAGGACAATGCTACAGTACATAAGCCATTGATCAATTTCAAGAATGCCTCTGGCTCTAAACATACAGTATAACAGTCTCATTGAATTTGTTAAGCTAGGACAGCTAAGCCATTATAATGATTATGCTACAGCCTAGCACTTCACTGAGAACAGGGACAGCTTCATCTTTTAAGTGAATTCCATATCAGCTAGCGTTTGCAAGGTGACTTGTCACTGATTTTAAACAGTGAATTAGAACATTATATTACAAAAGTTAAAAGAACCAGGATGGATCTGAAATGAATGGGCAATATCAGCCTCTAGTCCATGCTCAGGATGATAATTTACTGAACAATAAATAAGTACCATAAAGAAAAACATGGATGTAGTATTAGACACTAATCAGAAGATTGGCGTGGAAGTAAATCCAAGTGATGTTCATGTCTCATTGCCAGAATGCAGGGCAAAATCACAACATAAAAACAGGCAATAAATTGTTGGAAACTGTGGCAAAGTCTGAATATGTGGGAATGACAGTAGCAAATAACAACTGCATATTACATTCAGGGAATGCTTGCTACAACTCTTTTCAGAAGTTTTTGCCTTTTGACCTGCTATTTTAAACTGAAATACCCAATTTAAATATACAAGCCATAACTTTTTCTGTCATTTTGTACCGAGTGAAACCCGGTCTCTTACATTATGAAAAGAACCGAGGCCGAGAGTGTTTGAAATCAGGATGCAGAGGATAATATCTGGACCTATGGAGGATGAAGTGACAGAAGCCTGGAAGTAGTGCATAATGATGAATTTTGTAAGTGATACTGTTCACCATACATTTCTAAGATAAGAATGTTCAAAACAAGGAGGATGAGATGGGGTGGGAATGTCTTAACAAAGCAGGAATAAGAAATGCATATGATAACTGACTCCAAAACCAGAAAAGAAGTAACCCTTTGTAAAAGGGAGAGCCCTCAGTACCCACCAAATATGAGGCTGGCTGGAAACTATAGCTGGAATAGACATAGACGTCAATGGAAATTAATACAGGTCATGAAGAAACAGAGTGGGAGGGTGCAGACTGTACTCATGTTGCACATGACAAAGATCAGTGGCTCATTTTCTTGCAAATGGTAATGAAACTTTCACTGTGAAGTTGTACAATTGTAGCAGGCTATACTATTACAGGAGATGATGAAGAAGCATTATAAAGAAGGGAACAATGTATAATGTCAAAGGTTATCCCCCTGTTAATACTTAACTTCACAACTATGTATTGGCAAATGTCTTGAGGGCAGTTGCATGAGTAACAGATATTAGGCACCAATAGGTGTATGGGATTTGTGCAGTCCTGGGTTCACATCAATATATGACATTCACCAGCAGGGTAAATGGGAAATTTCTTGGTCAGTAGTACTATAAATTGCCTCTTTACTTAATCCTTCCAAAGTTCAATTGCCTTCTTGTGCATTTTGCTGTCACTCATTTGTAGTTTATATTCTTTCCTCACAGAAAGACGCCATGTGACACTCCTTTACTAACCACCTGACAATGTTGTTGCTAATGTACTAGATCAAGCAAACCTACAACATACCTTGCAATAAAGAAGCTCATCTTGTTCTGGATGTTTTTTAGCATATAACTGCCTCAGGAAAACTTGTCCACAAGCTTCAAGATAAGGTGATTTCAATCCTTCTACAGGAGGATCAGAAGGTAAAACCATGGCTTCAAAGCATTTGACAGCCATAAGATGCACCTCCCAAGGTGAAGCCAACACTAGTCCCTCTCCCTTCCTCTTTGGGTCCTTTACAAGGTCTAGTAATAAAGTCAATGCACCATTTGCACCCATCAAGTCATGTATTTTCTGAAAAATTTAAAATTAAATCATTCAATGAAATGAATCATGTATACTCTTCATACTGCCAGAGGAAAATATCTTTAAATTTACAGGACTGCATTCCATAGAATAAATTATGTTCTTGCAATGATCACTGACACCTACATGATAATGATTCAGCATCATACTACATACCTCTCCAACTTTACTGCCATTCCCACGTAGCAGAGATTCAATAGCTGCAAGAATATCCAGAATAGCAATATCACCGCAGTGTTTCAGAGACTGTGTACACCAGGCAATGGCAGTAGACAATGTTTTACCTTCCAATGTCACATGTTGCCTTGAAACTAAATTTGAAATTAACTGACAACCCTTCGCTACCAAAAAAGTGTCATTTGAAGGCACAATGGAGAAACACTTATGTATGATGAGAAGAGCATTCTGAAACCATAATACCAATTTGAAATAATTAAGGCATGATCAATATACAATTTCATGTCAAAATGCTCCACTTTACAAATTTAACACAAAATGTTGCTGATAATATTTTTTGCATGTACAAGCCTACGAGGTGTGAAAATTTAATTCCCAGAATAGTCACAGCGTGTTGCTGGGGTGTTGAGTCAGGCAAACTCGTGTACTCAAGCACGTTTGGACATGTTCCAACTTGCGTTTACATGAGCCACAGACCAAATGAGTCGTTCATTCCAAAGCAGCAGAGGAAGTATGTGTCCATGGTATATGGTTGGCAGAAAAATGAGTGACAAGAATCTGGAGCAGTGGATAAACATCAAATTTTGTGTGAAGATTGGTAAAAGTGATAGTGAAACGTTAGGCCTATTAATAGTGGCTTATGGTGAATACACTATGAAGAAATCGAGTGTTTTTTAATGGCACAGGCAATTCAAGGAAAGGTGAGAAGGTGTGCAAGATAACCCAAGAATTGGGCAGCCAAAAACGCAAAGGACAGATGCAAATGTGGACAGAGTATGAACCTTGGTGCGCTCAGATCGAAGATTAGGTGTGAGAGTAATAGCAGAAGAATTGAATATGAACAGGGAAACAGTGCGACAGATTGTAAAGGAAGATTTGGGAATGAGAAAAATTTCCGCAAAATGGTGCCTCGAATCTTGACACATGACCAGAAACAATGTTGGCTTCACATTTCATCTGATGTTTTACGCAATGCAGAGATGTTTCGTGGGGTCATTACCGGTGATGAAACGTAGTGTTTTCAATACGACCCGGAAACAAAACAGCAGAACATGCAGTGGAAAACACAGAATTCACCTTGGCCGAAAAAAGCACGCAAGTCTCAGTCGCAGATCAAGACCATGCTTGTGTGTTTCTTCTATCACAAGGGGATAGTTCACTATGAATTCATTGCACAAGGACAAACGGTAAATCAACAGTGTTATTTGGAAGTGCTGACAAGGTTACGGGATTCTGTTGGGAGGAAAAACCTGGACTCTGGTCTCATAAGTGGATTCTCCACTATGACAATGCCCCTGCGCATGATGCGTTAAGAGTTCGCGAGTTCCTAGCTAAGAACTCCATTACAAAAATGGACCATCCAACTTATTCACCTGACTTAGCCCCCTGCAATTTTGGGCTCCTTCCAAAATTAAAAAATGCCCTAAAGGGACAAAGATTTGCTGACCTTTCTGACATCCAACGCAACGTGTAAACGTTACTGTGAGGTATTCCGGAAAACGATTTTCAAGACTCTTTCTGGCAATGGGACCATTTTCTCACAAAATGCGTAGCTTCACAAGGAGAGTATTTTGAAGGAGACAGCAGCTGCTAGTGCACAGGTAAGCAAATTTTGCTTTCACACAGCCATTCTGGGAATTAAATTGTTGCACCATGTATGTAATTTCCATTCCTTTTCCCATGGTTGTGCATATGCATTCATCCCTCTCTTATATTTGTTCAGTGGTTCCATTTACAAGGAAACCAGCTTCACATATTTGGTGTGTGGATTGTTTCATGTGAATTTCTGGTTAATTCCTGAGTGTAGGGTATAAGTGTATTGGAAACGGAACATTAGTGGAGTCAGCTGGATGTGGAAGAGAGGAAGAAATACTTCTGTAAGGTATGGATGGTGGTGGGGGGTGAAAAGGCATGCCGTTCATAATTTTTTAAAGAATAATAAGAAATGCTTATGCTTGAAAACTCCCCGCCTATATTAAGGCGTCACTGCATTTTTGAATGTTAATATGATTCTAATGAAACTCCGTCTAGTTAATGCTAGCTGACAGCTGTCAGACCAATTACATTTCGATGATAGGTATGAGTTCATTTGTGAACCACGTGCTCCTGTTAAACTCTGTATTTGACTGCCAAAATCGTCGACCAGACCTAACCTATTATAGAAAACTCTCCCATTGGTACGTTGATGAAGCAGCAATTTATTATTATGTGCTTCATTATTACACATTATTATGACAAGCTGCAATAAAATACGACGTTATATCAGGCACATATTTGCTGATGGCAACAAAAGAAAATAATTGACTTACGTCTTGGTTGACCATCATAGGTGACTTGTAGTCTAGAGCATTAAGTTCGTCGAGCAATACATTTATTTGCTGTCTATCACCCTCACTCCTGTGGACTAAACTTACAAACCTAGATGCCAAATACTGAAATTTTGTACTGCAGTCTTCATTCTGAGCATAAACTTCTAGTGCCATATTTCCCCTTCCCATATAACGAAAGTCACCATTCCTCCCACTACAGTTGTTGCTTCGGTGCTAGTGAAGCCTATGGGCAAAATCCCGAACTGTAAGCATTCAACCAATCAGAGCCCGTGGAGTAGTGGGCAACCAGCTATGATCCATGCTCTGTTCCGTGAACTAGCGGTTGCGAAGATCGTCATCGCCAGTTAGGTGTATATGGTTGGAGGTGATGGTGTTGACATTGTACAAGAAATGAAAAATGTGATTTGTGTACGGTTGCCAAATGAATGAGGCATTCGGCAATAATAAATATAGTGAAGCGAAAATAGTGAACTTATTGTTGTAACGTAATTAGTTATACAGTGAATGCCTCCCATGTTGGGCTGAAATTATGTTGTAGTGAAGTGTGTGTGTGCTTGAGAGAGGCGGAGGTGAAAGAAAAGTCGCAAAATGGCGGATCTAGAGGCTGTGCTCGCGGACGTGAGCTACTTGATGGCAATGGAGAAAAGTAAATGTACTCCAGCAGCCAGGGCCAGCAAAAAAATTATACTTCCAGATCCGAGGTACGTGCAAATTATGCTTGCACATTTTGGTGAAATACTTCGCGATTGAATGTTGAAAAGGCAGCTGTCATTCCTACCCATGCATCACTTCTGTAGAAAACCGAGGGTTTTATTACAGCATTCTTTATTATACAGATTGTAGAAAAGTGCCAAGTTTTCGAGAAATTAAATATTAATTACTTATTATTTTAGGTATAGTTGTATCAACTATCAGTACCGTGATGGGGATATTATGATCCTTGGGTTAAAATGTAATCACATCCGGATACACCATTAGTGATTTAATTGCCAATCATTGGGCATTGTCATTTACTTTTAACCTTCAGTACTGAGATTTGCAGTATATAATTGGACCCGAGAAAACGCCTGTAGCGTGAATTGTGTTAGGAAAGCAGCGTTTGGATCATAAGGCCTCATTCAGTCAAGCTGTACATGAGTTACCTACCAAACCAGATAATGTCATAACCTTACAATAGAAGAAATGCTTCTTCTAGCACAGTAACACTTGCTACTGCTGCATTCGATACCCCAAGTTGATTTTGCTAGTGCAATAATAGCCATTCTCATTGTCATCGTGCATTCTGAACATAGGTGTGGAAACTGAATGATGATGCACGTTCCTTATTCCTGTTGCGTGGATGTCGAGTCTAATATATGTTATAGTTATTATATTATTATTATTATTATTATTATCATCATCGTCATTATTTGGGAATCAATGTGCAGTTTCTGTCTACAGCTTTACTTTTCTAATTGCTTACTCACGATTGTTAGTTCATGATGTGTGGTTATATTTGATCTACAAACCTAATTCGTTATTTCTTTCAAACCGAAAATTAAAGAAGAAATTTACATGACCTTCATGTTGTTTTACATTATGTAGGGTCCTTAGTTTATCAGGATGTCACTCGTCGATTCCTTCCAGTCACCATTTCACATGGAACATGGCTAACCCAGTGAGCAATTTAACACTTAATCTGTCCCATAGGTTCTAATGTCTGTAGTTGAGAAGTCACTTGGTCTTCAGCTGCAGTGTCATTGCAGCATCATGTATTTCTATGATGTGTGTGCTAATTACCAGTCCTGCAAAAGTGTGTTGCTCACACATATCCTTGTTCTTGACCATTGGAAACTTGAAAAGACTGATGTTGGGTTAGCCGTTTGTGGGATGACCATACCATATTTTGTAAAAACTTGTTGACTGCTTAAGTAAAGCAGGCCAGATCTACCACTGGATGGGCATTGGCTTCAGAATTCATGTTCTTTTTCACATTCAGTTTACCTTTGAAATGGTTGTTATTTGGTACATACTCCATCTGCTCTGTTTCCTCATCACAGGTCACTTTTTACCAATGTTTATAAAAGGAAAACCAAACCTGCTTATTACGGTAGTTAGAACTTGCTACTGTGTTAGATATAGATGGCTGTCTGGTGTAGGAGTAGCTGTTCCAGTGGATGCATATACCTTCCTGTAGCAGCCACAGTAATAGTACTAAGTTGAAGTGCTCTAGTCAAATTTGTGTGTGATGGCACAACTGGAGTGTCATACAACTGGATGGCTTTTATTGTACCAGCAGAACCAAACATTAAAATTTAATTATTTTGTATATGTGTTTGTTAATTGCTTTCAAAAAAAAAAATAAAATTACTGTCAAATGCAGAATGTAGGTGTTATAATGATAAATAAAACCAAATGAATTTGTCAGTATGGTGCATGTAGTTGCCGTATTTTAAGATTGTTCCTAGATTAAGAGTAATGAGAAATATGCAAGATTTGAGGTTCTCATAACAGTGCTTTTGAGGTATGTCTTCTGGGATATCATGCCATGCCAGATGGTCTGTAGTTACTGATATTTTGAAGGACTGTAGCACTTCCACTTCCTGGGTCATTCAGTCTTCTTGGATTGCTTGGCCCTTAAGTTGAAGGTGCTGTGCCCCTTTAGAATATCAGTAAGTATTTACAAATTAGCACAGTAACATCCCAGAAGACCTTAGTCTTGAGAAATACACTAATGGAATTTGAATATGATCTTCATCATGTCATAGTGGTGGCATAATTATCTCTTTTAATGAATCCTTGTGGAGATTTTTTTACACCTTATTTTTGCTGTTTATTACAGTTTGAGAGTTCTATGATATTTGGTATTTATGTAGTAAGGATATTTAAATGTGACTGGATCTGCCCACGTGCAGTTTTGGAGTGCAGTTACGTTGAAGTAGTGGCACCAGTCATTATGGTTGTGCAGTTTAACAATTTCATTTGCAGCAGTATTTCTTATAAGCTGCCACTGCATGTGCCATTGAGCAGAAAATATAACTGTTTTATTTTTTAAGTGAGAATAACATTTTATAAAAGAGAGAAATTTGTTGTTGTGTTATCTCGTCAGATTTAGTAGCTGGAAAATGTCAGCTAGTTTCTGTATACCAGCCATCAGTACACTGTAGTGAACACAAGGATGTTCTTAATGCAGGTTTTTGAGTTACATGTGATGTCAGATCATTTAAAAAAAATTGTGTGGTAGCGGTAACTATTCAGTTGTGTTAAGGAAGACAGATCACAGGCATTTTGCTATTAGCAACTGGTGACAGATGATGTAAACGCTGACTTCTCATCATACAAGAGAGTTCTGGATATTTCAGCAATAGTATATGATGACATTTATGATCAGAACTGAAATATATGCCAATGACACAGAAAACCAGCTGCACAGTGATGAAAACATTGAACCACAAACTCATAATGTTCTTATTGCCATGTAGGGGGGACAAGTACAAACAATAGTTGTAATACAATAAGAACAGTGCATTGACAATAGAAAACGGTGTGTAATGATGATATTTCCAAGGGACTTGACAAAGGAAAGACCCCCACCTCTAAAAACCAGTGGAAAGAAAAGGTTGTATAAATAAATTTGTTGATTTGGTAGACCTCATAGACAGCTGTGAATATACGTAATGGAACAGTACCCTTCTCCCCTCCTAATAGATGAAGCTTACATAAACCTAAGAAATCTGTATGACCAATAATGAACTATACTAAAGCTCCACTTTAAAAAGCAGCATGATTATTATCAGGATTTTTGAAAGTATATATGACCCTGAAACACAAATACGGTGTGAAGAATTATGAACAGCGTGCTCACACAGTAGTCAAAGTGTGTATGTTACCCATCTACGTGGTCCTACAATAAAGTTCGCGAACTCGCCACCGTGTGCTTGCCGTGGCAGCACTGGACAAAAGCCTTAGTATGGTTTGATGATGTTTACATATCAGCATTTCACAGCTGTGTTATTGTTGATCTGTGGCAGTCTCGTTCTGAGTGGCATCTATTACTGTATGCATGTGTTTTGGTGTGCTGTGAGAATGTCGGAGCTTGAATTAGAGCAACGAATGAACATTACATTTCTTGTTAAACTTGGAAAGAGTGGAAACGAAATCAGAGAGATGTTAGTGCAAGTTTACGGGGATAATGCTGTGAAGAAAACAGCAGTTCACGAGTGGTTGAAACGTTTTTCTGAGGGAAGAGAAATTGTCACTGACAAAGAGAGATCAGGATGGCCAGCAACAAGCAGAACTGAAGAAAACATTGCAAAAGTTTGTCAAATTGTGCATGAAAATCGTCGGCTGACTGTCAGGAGCATAGCAGAGCAAGTGAACATCGACAGAGAAACAGTTAGGAAAATCTTAACTGAAATTCTTGACATGAGGAAGATGTGTGCAAAAATGGTCTCAAAGGAGCTCACCGAGGAACAAAAGCAAAGAAGAGTTTTTAGCTACTACACAAATAACTGTGTTGGAACACCTTGCCTGTTCACTGGATCTAGCCCCCAGTGACTTTTTTCTGTTCCCGAAGATAAAGGAAATATTGAAAGGAAGGCATTTTGATTACATTGATGACATCAGGAGTAATACAACAGCAGCTCTGAAGGCCATTCCACAAAACCATTTCCAGAATTGTTTTGAAGGGTGTACTAGGCGCTGGCATCATTGCATAGCTTTCCAAGGGGAGTACTTTGAAGGTGACCACAGTGGTATTCAACAATGAGGTATGTAGCACTTTTCCTGCGATGAGTTCGCGAACTTTATTGTCTGACCATGTATGAGTATTGAATATTATTCCTTGACTCTGAAAATTTGTATTAAAATATCTTGGTGACTGAAGCAATACTGATAATTGTACAAGGAAACCTCCCAATGTGGATTTTTACCTTCATGTACGTCACACCAACACCCATCAAAAAAACATTCAGTATTGACACATAATGAGACAAAGACTCTCTCTTGCAGAGAGTCTTAATGAAGAAATTTGACACCTGCCAGAAACATTCCAACAGGGAGGCAGGAAAAAGCAGACTGCAACAGACCTCTTCAACACAGAGGAAAGTGGTTTATGTAGAAGAGATTGATATGAGTGGCCACATTCAAAATACACGTGGTATATGTCAGTTCACACGTGCTAAGACAACTGTCCGATGATTTAGGATTAAAGATGCAAGGAGTTAAGAGCATATCACGGGAATGTGGGAAAGCATGTATAGGGCAGACGGGCCATTCTATTGCATTAAGACTGCAAGAACATGGCCAACACAATACTTGCATTGACCAGACAGATTAGTATTGGCAGAACGTGGCATAGCAATAAGCCACCAGGTCATTTTGTGGGGCATTAGAGGGGGGTACTAGCCAAAACATCATGCTGCATGGACCACTCAGTTCCTGAAGCCATAGAAATAGGCTGTATCCAGGCAATTTCAACAGAGAAGTAAGGTTAAAACTGAAGCAGCATGGAAACCGAGGATCAGACCTCTACAACAGCCTTAAAAAAGAGGGTAAACTTGCTTAGTTGGTGCAAGAAAAAAGAGCTTGAGGAACCACATCAGTGGATGAGGACCCCACTGCAACATTCAGTGGGGGAAAAAAAGAAAAAAGATAAAGTATTGGGTGACCGCTCAGTGTGACTGAGTGGGCTTCAGCAATGACGATGCCTTTAGATGATTGTCCACACAAAGGTGAGTGACAGTGTGGCATGAATTGGACATCAGCAGACCAGTAAGAGCTTTTTGATGGTATCTGAACCTTGTCAAAGGGATATTTAGCCAGGTTAGGGAGTGTTCCAACAGCAGACCACATCACATACCTCACATTGTCTTGTTGCAACATAATTTTGCATTTTTTTTTAATGTCATCAGTTTGTAGACAGACAAACAATTGTAAAAGTCTAGGTAAATTTTTGCCATAATTCTCAGCAAAAATGAAGTTCCTGTAACGCAATCATGCTTAATGCTATTATGTCCTAAGACAGTGTTTCTCAAACTTTGTGAGACCGTGGCCTGGTAAATTCTTTTTTTATAAGACGAGGGCCCAGTCCCAGCAGATTTACTCACAAATACCTTCCCAATTTTTTTTAAGTTCGTACGTTAAACTAACATGTATTAATAATTAATTATGGCATAATCATAAAGAATATTAGTACACTTAGGTATACAGTGTGGCATGCTGACAAATATAAAATTACATTTAAATTAATTACCAACCACTGGACTAATGAAATCTTGGTCACTGACATTTGCTACACAGATGTTATTTAGGCGTTCTGGGTCTGATCTTTTCGACACATTCAAGAATATTATTCTCCTCAGAATATTTCCACTATAAAATATTTATTCATGAAAATTGCTTAGAAAACTAAAATAACAAATTCTAGGAGAAGCTCTCGCGGCCCGGTATAATTGATGCCAGGGCCCGGTACCGGGCCGCGGCCTGGCGGTTGAGAAACTCTGTCCTAAGATATGTATGAAAACTTCTTGGTTTGACAGACACAGTACAGCCAGTCCCATTTCTATAGGATGTCTGTATTGCCATAAAAGTTGTTAGTCTCTAAAATAGGTCCATCATTTTTGATGATCCTGTACCTGGGGTGCTGATAAGTCCTTACCCTGATCTATTTCCCGATGTATTTTGTTTGATGGTGAGAATATTTCATTTGATGCTAGTCTTGTTATATATATAAATAGTACTAATATCCCTCCAATTATGATTATACGAGGGCTGTTCAAAAAGTATCGGACCTTTGGTCGGCAAAAATACAGTTATTTATTTGGATGTCTGAAACCCTAATCCCCTTCAAAGTAGTCTCCTTGGTGATGCACACACTTCTTCCAGCGGTCCTGCCATTGCTGGAAACATTTCTGGAAAGCTTCTTGTGGAATCATGTT
>Ga0209629_10002493_pt1 | contig 12582 bp, 13 predicted proteins | sample TergutCu122P5_FD_187286 | JGI IMG/M metagenome (GOLD analysis project Ga0209629, IMG submission 187286) | Cubitermes ugandensis P5 segment gut microbial communities from Kakamega Forest, Kenya - Cu122 P5 (SPAdes) (version 2) | ecosystem: Host-associated > Arthropoda: Insects > Digestive system... | reverse complement strand
TCCATAAAAAATTCGGCGTGGGAACCTCTAGTTTCAACTAGGGGAGGAAACGCCGCCTCCATGTTAAAAGTATTGATAACCGTCCGCCCGTTGCACCAAACCACAATGTTTATACGAAACGTCAACCGTGTGAAACGCGGTTTTAACTACAAAACTCCCCCGTTCCCTAATCGCCACCCGGCCAATGTGCTTACCCTGGTATTTTCCCTTTGGTACCAGAGCTTCAACCAAATCGCCTGTCTGAAAACCAAAAACACTCTTTGCGTGCATCAGGTAGCCGCGAGGAAATCCGAAAGCATTCAACTGTGTCCGTTGATATGCCCCGCGCCCCATGCTCTTGATGCCGCAAACCGGCTTCTGCCAGCCAGTGACAGTATCAACTTGCCCAACACAGGCTGCGTCAAGGGCATGTGATTTGGGAATGCCAAACCGAACCCGGTTCCACTTGGTACGGCCTCCGGTCGAGGTTGCCACAGCCAAACCCGTCTGCTGCAAAACTTGGCAAATTGCTTTCCGGGTAGAATTGACTACCGCCGCATCCCGAAGCGGTGTCTTGGCCTGAGCCAATATCTGTTTGCGTAATTGCGGATTTTCGCTCAGAAATTCCTCAACAGGCCGGTTGCTCTTGGCGGCATTGCACTTGGCACAGGCCAGGGTCAGATTGCTGATCCGGTTAGAACCACCACAGCTCTTCGGTTCAATGTGGTCAATCTGCAATGGCATACCGGTAATTCCACAATAAGCGCATTTCCTGCCCCATTTCTCCAACAGATATTCCCGTACCTCGTACCCGGCCAGGGTGCCTTGTTGATATTCCACGCCAGAGATTTCAGAATTCTGCATAAGCTGCATATCAAACCGCACAATCTCTACGGTTAAACACGCAACCGGGGTTACTCTGCCAATCTTACTGACCAGATTGGCGACACCATCTACCCGATGCTGTAGCGATGGAACCAGCCAGCCCTTCGGCTTCCTGCGGTTGTTGAACCTGGGCGCACGATACCGGAGATTCGCATTTCTCCGCCGCCGGCGGAAGGCCCGGCGTTGAGTCAATTTTTCCCGGATGGCCGCTCCTCGATGCCGAAGCTCACCCAGCCAGACAACATGCTCGCCATAGTTGTCTACGCGATTGAGAGCCAGTCCGGTTGCCTTGCTGCCAGGATCAATTTTAAGTTTGAGTTCCGGTACAATACTGTCCTGTACCAGCCGATCTATCAGCCGAATTGTGAAAGGAACCATCCGATACACCCTGGCGCGTCTTTTTTCCAAAAGAATCCGCGCCCGCCTTTCCGTGCAGGGAGCCAAAGGTTTTTTGTGTCTGTCCAGAACAAAGACCGCCATTTCTTCTCCAAAGAGGCTATTACTAGCCTTGTTGCGCGGGCTTACGCCCGTCTCCCCTCGGAAATGTTGTAAGTCGGCTGTCTGCCAGAAACCGTTTCGTGCCTACCCGTGGCTTGTCTGCATCTCTAGCTTCGAGAGGTTGGAACTGAGGAAGCATCCCAACGTCGGTCTTGCGCACTCCTTACAACGTAGCCGGTTGGTTACGGCTCTTCCTGGTCAATCTCAGGCTTTTGCAAGCCTCCTACTTCAGTCGGGGGTGATTGACTCTCGGTTCTTCGCTCATAATTCCCTCCGTTGAAAAATAGTATTACTCAGTTGAGCCATTACGGCCTTTGCCGTAATCCGGCTTGCCTTTAAGATCGGGATAGGTTTGTTTGCATGTTGGGTAATTGCTGCATCCCCACCAGAACTCTCCTTTTTTCTTGCTCGGTCTTCTCGATAAACCGTTACCGCAAGCCATACACTTATGGAGAGTGGACACTGATGCCGCTTCTTTACCGCCGGCAATCGTCACGGCCCCGCTGTTAGCCTTTGTCACCTGGTCACGAATAAACGTCTCTTGCTTCGCTATGAAGGCTTGAAGCTCGGCTGTGCCTTGTTCAATACCTTTCAGCATTCGCTCGTAAAGCGCGGTCAGTACCGGGTTTTTCACAACCTCCGGCAGCGCGTCAATGACGCTGCGGCCAAGCGTTGTACTGACAATCTGTTTGCCCTTGACGGCTAAAAACTCTCGCCGCTTTAGCTCGGAAATAATTGACGCACGGGTTGCGGACGTGCCGATGCCGTCGCCATCACGCAGCATTTTCTTATGCTCTGGATCGCTGACAAATTTATGAATATTCTCCATTGCGCGTATCAGCGTTCCCTCGGTAAAGCGTGACGGCGGCTTGGTTTTCGCATCGCGGCGGATAGCCTCGGTGCAGGTCACACCGTCGCCTTGCTTCATCGCCGGCAACGGCTGTGCGCCGTTGTCGTCATCTTCTTTGTCGCCTTCCTCTTCCTGGCTGTACACGTCACGCCAACCGTTGCGCGTAACCACCTTGCCGCTCGCGGCGAAGTTCTCACCCGCAATCTCTATGCCTACAGTGGTCTGCATGTACTCGTGCAGCGGGTAGAACTGAGCCAGGTACGCAAGTACAATCAGGTTATAGATATTACGCTCCCGCTCGCTGAGAGCCGCCTTACTACCCTTCTGCATCGTCGGCACAATGCCATGATGCGCGGTGATTTTTGAATCATCCCACGTCTTCGATTTGATGCGCGTATCAGCGCCATCGACCAGGCCGGCCAGTTCGGGATTGACGTGCTTAATTGCCTCCAGCACACGCGGCGCGTCGGCGTGCTGTGACTCCGGCAAATAGGCGCAGTCAGTGCGCGGATATGAGGTTAGTTTATGCGTCTCATAGAGCGCCTGGCAGGCATTCAGCACATCCTCGGCGCTATAACCGAACTTGGCCGAAACCAGAGCGGTAATATCGGATAAAGCAAAAGCCAGCGGCTGGTTCTGCTTCTTTGCTTCCTGCTTATACGTGGCGATAGTGCCCGGCTGCCCTTTGACGGCGGCGACCAGGGCGTCGGCTATGGCGGTATCGACCAGACGCCCCTCACTATCCAGGCCAGCTTGATCCTCCTTTGCTTTCCAAGCGGCGGTGAAACTGCCGCCCGTGTGCTGCGCCACAACCTTGATAGTGTGATACGGCACCGCCTTGAACGCCTCAATCTCGCGGTCACGCACGACGACGAGGGCCAAAGTCGGCGTCTGCACACGGCCAACGGTCAGCAAAGCACGAGAGCCGCCACGCTGCGCTCGCAAGGTATAGGCACGGCTCAAGTTCATTCCGATGAGCCAGTCAGCCCGCTGCCGCCCGCGTGCGGCATCGGCCCAGCCGGCATACGTGCGATTCTCTTTCAAAGCGGCGAGTCCGCGTTTGATGGAAACCGAATCTTGCGCCGATACCCAAAAACGGCGCACCGGCTTATTGTTCTTGAAATGCTCCAGCACTTCATCAACCAATAGCTGGCCTTCGCGGTCTGGGTCGCCGGCATTGACAACCTCTTTAGCTTCCTTGAGCAGCTTGCCAATTACGGCAAGCTGCTTCTTCGCGTCATCCTTCGGGCGCAGAATCCAGGTTTGCGGGATAATCGGCAGTTCTTGGACACGCCAAACCTTTTTGCCAGACTGACCGCGTGGCACATCATCCGGTGTGTATTCATCCGGCTCCGCCTGTTCGAGCATGTGGCCAAAGCACCATGTAATTTTGTCCGTGCCGCACTCAATGAAGCCATCGCCTTTGCCGGTGGTGCCCAACTCGCCGGCGATAGCTTTGGCAACAGATGGCTTTTCCGCAATAAAAAGACGCATAAAATTATCCTCCCTTACCATGTGATGATGGGACGAACTACGGTCTTAATCTGTGAGCGGCTAATAGGGCCGAAGTACCGACCGTCAAAGGATGTGGCGCTCACGTCAGTCATAAGCAAAACCTCTGAACTATCGAGAGTATAGCTATTGAACTCATAACGTGATAATGGCCGGCCAGCCTTATCGGTCTTCATTGGTGCGCTAAACGGAAGCTGTTCGCCATTGACGCGCACCCCATCATCGGCAATGGTTACAACATCATTTTTAGCGGCTAAAACGCGCTTTATCATATAGCCGTAACCGCCGGGGCAAAATCCGGCTTTGATGTAGCCTCTCTCCATGGCAATATCGAATATCTCACGCTGAGGCGGGCAAAAAATAACGTAAGCGCCTTTTTTCACCGGGGCGCTGCTTACCCAATACAAACCAAGGCGGATACTTTTAGAAGTATTGACGCGCGCACCAGCAAAGAAACCGATGATCGCCAATGCGATTATCGCGCCGGCAATGATGACGCCAAAAGAAAAAGTTTTCTTCATCAGTGTATTGTGATTTTATCTGGATTCGATAAGCCAGCCTCAAAGAGAGGCGCTTGCAGACGATCACTGACCTTTGGCGCGGGTACGGAAGCCCGCGCTTGAAATATCGGGTCTTTGAAATATAACGGTTGCTTGCCGTAGATCGCGGGGAAACCAGCGACATAAACCACCATGTCGCCAGGTTCTTCAATTTCCCCTTTATCGTTCTTTTTCGGCCCCGGCATTCTCAGACATTCATCAGGTGTCAGTAATGCCCGTTGCACTTCCTGAAAGGTTCGTGAAACCTGCCCTTGCATCGCCGCTAAACGCCGGCCACTGGTTGAAATCTGTTCTTTTACTATTGTGGTCTGCCCCGTAAGCCGGGAGAGATGTTCAGCGGTTTCGACGCGGTTTGGCGGGTAAGCGTTTTGTACGTGGCAGTTTGATGTAATGCTTTCATCATGTCCGTAGCCAGTTTCACGGCTCTTGAGCTGGTTAATGTCCTGACAGATAAGATAGCACTTGATGCCGTAGCCGGCGACGAAAGCCAGCGACTCTTGCATTATTTCGAGCCTTCCGAGGCTCGGAAATTCGTCGAGCATCATGAGGAGCCGGTGTTTGTAGTGTGCCACCGGCCTGCCGTTTTCAAAATCCATCTTATCTGCCAGGAGGCGCACAATCATGTTCACCATGATGCGCACCAATGGCCGTAGACGGGCTTTGTCGTTTGGTTGCGTGACGATGTAAAGGCTTACCGGGTCTTTTTCGTGCATCAACTGTTTGATGCGGAAGTCTGACCGGCTCACATTCTGAGCTACCACGGGATCACGGTATAAGCCCAAAAATGATTTAGCCGTAGACAACACCGAGCCGGCCTCTTCTTCAGGACGATCCATCATATCGCGAGCGGCGGAGCCGATAGCATGATGGTTTTGACCGTCAATATGGCTGTAGGTCGCCATTTCCATCCACAACTCGGCAATATCTCGATTTGGATCAGACATCATAGCGTCAACTAATGGCAGCGTGGCTATGCCGCCGTCATCCTTTGCCTTGTACAGTGCATGAAGTATGACACCGACCAAGAGCGCGAAGGCTGTTTTTTGCCAATGCGATTCCAAGCCTTTGCCGTCTGGATCAACGATCAAGGTAGCCAGATTCTGCGCATCGCCAACTTCGTACTCAGTTCCGATTCGGATTTCATCGAGCGGGTTCCAACACACTCCGCCCGAAGTGCTGGCAGGCTCGAACCGCAGGACTTTGTTTTTAGCGTGTTTCTGCCGCCAACCCGCTGTTAAAGCCCACAGTTCGCCTTTAAGGTCGGTAATGACGCAGCTCGCGGCCCATGACAGTAATGTTGGAACCACAAGACCAACGCCTTTGCCCGAACGAGTGGGCGCATAGGTCAAAACATGCTCCGGCCCACTATGCCGTAGGTAATAAAATCTCCCTTTTTTATCCTGCCAGCCACCTACATATACACCCGTACTTACATGCTCAGGCTTTCTTGTGATGATTTCAAAAAAACTGCGGTCACGCGGCAAAAGGCCCGCTTGCTGAATGTCCTTTTTTTCGGCCCATCGTGCCGAACCATGCAACTTTTGATTTGCCTTCGAGGTATTGGCGATAATAATTTTTGCTACGGCAACGCTTAACAGCCCAACCGTAATAATCATCATGCCAATGGAGCCGGCCTTCATAAAAGCGTCTGGATACTCGTTGTACCATTTGACCCCCCAAACCAAGATAGACCAAGGCGGATAAATATGACCAATATTTACCCCAAGGCTCGCATGATAGGCGGTCGCATAGGCAAAATACTGTGTTGACGCCTGAAGACCGCCAACTACAGACATAATCGCCAGCACAGGCAACAACCAGCTTTGTTTAGGTTTCGTGGCTTGAGCCTGGTTCGGTGTGGTGGTATTCATCGGCTTCTCCCTGACGTTTTTATCGAACCTTTTGAGGTAATCGAAACAACCTTACCTAGAGCTACATGCTTCAGTCGCTGCGCGGTGGCCTTATCAATAGGCATAACCATTATCTCATCCTTATCACCACGCTGTAACAGCGCCAATGCTTGACCCTCAACATTCCTAATGCCTTGAAACTTCAAATCTCCATCGCCAGAAGTATAAGATAAATGTTTCGGTATATCAAATCCACTTTTCCGTTTCGCTTCTCTTTCTTCAATATACTTATGAGCGGCGGCTTGACCTGATTGACCGGATTCTACCCCTCTCAACCGAGATGTTCCCCGTCGCAATGTGTTATCTGATTGGGTTCCTCGCTGCTCCATGTGATGAGGAACATCACGCGGCAATAGCATTTCACTTCCGCTTTTGATGCGAACCACACCGAGTTCGGACAGTTCTCGCAGACGGTTTTGGCTTTGGGGCGGCGGGACTCGTCCAATGCGTCCAACGTCGGGCTTCCGGCGAACTGCGGCGGCATAGCTGTCGGCGTCTGCTCCTCTGGCGACGACGGCAATTCCGGCACCGTGCTGGTCGGAAGCGGCTCGCTGTCCAGGGCCGCTAAAGCCGCGTCCAGTTCGTCCTCTATATTCTGGTTTTTCTGTCCTTCGCTCATGACTCTCCTCCTTCTTCAAAAGGGCTTGCCGCCGGCTCTCAAGAGCCGGATCGGAAAAGGTAATGGATAACTTGGAATCGACGGCGGCACGGATGATTTGCGCCTTAAATTCCGTCGAGCCGTTGACGGTAATGCGATTACCGTAACGTTGTACCGCAAGGCGCAATGCAACCTGTAGCCCTTCGCGGGTAATTTCGTTGGAAACTTGCAAACAGTTACCGTCATCACGCACGGCGCTCTTGCCGGCGCGGTATATAATCGTTCCTTTTTTCGTAATGTTGTCCACTGGCGGCGAAGCTGAACCGGATTGAGTTTGCCCTTTACCACGAATGGTGTTGCCTTTGAGGCCCTGAACGGCCTCACGGGCACGCAAAGCGGCCAAAGCGTCATTATTACCGTGTTCAGCTTCCTTTTTGAGCCAGTCGGCCCAGGTGCGGCGGCTATACCTAGCGTAAAGTTTGGCTCGATCTTGCTGGTATTCCTTGCTAATAGCCTGGATTCCGCCGCGTAAAGCCCCACTCGCTTGGGCATAGAGTAGTTTTTTGATCGCGCGATTCTCGCCAAGAATCTTGATCGCAGCCCGGCGAAGGCGATTTGCCCGTTTGACCGCCTCTATCTTCTGGTCTTTTCTATACCTGGCATTTTCTAGGCCCTTACTTCGCTCGGCGGTCAAGTTCTGCTGCTCGGCTTTGTACTTCGCGTACAACTCTACGGTGTTGACGCGCAGACGTATCGGGTCTTTCCGATACTCCCGCTTCACTTCCGTCTGTCTTTGTTCAGGCGAAGCCTCAAACAGACCAAGCCGAGCCTCTAGCTTCGGCTTGGAAAGGTCGCGCTCTACGGTACTTGCCTTCACCGTTGTTCCATCGCCAGCTTGAAACACAAAGCCATTAGCTTGAGGGCGCAGCTTTAAGCCGTTATCGCGCAACACCTGGTGCAGTTCCTTCCAGGTTTGCGCTCCTTTGATTTTGTCGAGGCATTCGCGTTTGATAAAGGTAATCAGACTCTCCACGCCGGCGTGCCGTTCCATATCGGCGGCTCGGCTCTCCGCGCCCCGCCGCCGTGGATCGTGGTTGTCCCGCTCCAGGTTGTAATCACGCTCAAGGGATGTGCAGATTTCCGCGAGCGTCCGGTGCGGATAATACGGTTCGCGCATTGTGTGCCGAGCCGGGTGGATTTTATTGATGGCAATATGGATATGCAGGTTGTCGGTATCAGTATGTACGGCGGTAATGCGTTGATGCTCGCCGTACCCCAGCCCTTCACAGATTCGTTCCTCGATGGCTCGTATAATGTCATCGCCAGGTTGCTCACCAGCCCGAAAACTGACAAGCAAGTGGTAAGTCTTGTCGCCGGCGGCGCGTGTATTTATCCGCTGTGTCGCCAGCACTTCCGTAATGGCATCGCGCAAAGAACCAGCTTCGCAGTTCGTCACGCGCACCTGGCCCAAGCGGTGATCTTTGCTTTGGGCATCAGTAATGTAGTTCGCAAGACCGGCATAACTACTCTTACTAATCGTGCGCATCGGGACATGCTTGGCAATCATGGATGGTCGTCCTCTCAAACTTTTTAGCGGCTAAAAAATTTTAGCGGCTAAAAGGTTCACGTTTCAGCCCTTGGCTGTTCAGCCTTCGGCTGTTCCGCCCTCGGCTGAACTACTGATTTCATGATGTTGCTCATTTCTTCCTGGTTGGCTCCAATACGGCCCAACAATGCCTCAATGGTCGCTTTGCTGAAGTTCGCTGTTCGCTTGTCGTTGGACAGCCAGAGCTTGAGTAAGCCGCCAAGACGGCCAAGGTCGCCGTTCACGCGCACCAGTTCACGCACATGCTCGTAATCCATTATCCCTTTGATTTGATACCCTCGCCCAACCTCGCGTAAATAACGGGCTATGCTGATACCCGCCTTTTTCGCGTTTGCCTCTATCTCTACTTTCTCCTCAAGAAACACCGGCACTCGTAAATGATGCTTGCGCCGGCGGCTTTTTTGTTTTTTGTCGTCTTCCATCTTTTTCTTTTTTGCTGTGAAAGAGGCGGTAGCCGATAGCCTCGCAGAGCAGGATACCCGTTGAGCGCCACCGGCGCGAATAAAGGGTTGCGAAGTTAGTTAATCAACTTGTTGATTAGCTAACTTCGCACATCCTGCCCGTAAATAACATACCTTATAGGATACAACCACAATTTATATTTATCCACTATAATATTACAATAACAGCGCATAAACACAGCTTGGTAAAAACACAAGCCCTGTATTTAACGATTTATGCCAGAAAACAGCGAAATATTTGCGTTGTAATGTTGAACTACTTGAATTATAGAATGCGCGATAATAGCGTAATATTAGCGTTGCAATATTACACAGCTTAAATTATAGAAATACATTATATTTGCAATACGAGGACAGAATGGCACAAAAAACTTATGTGGATGAGTTAGCCGAATGGGTGGCGAAACAGAAAGATAAACCACGCTTGGAAAAGCATCTGGTCGCCTTCCTGGCGTTGAAAAGCGACATACAGACTGCCCTTGAGGCTGGCTACACAAGAAAGCTGATATGGCTACACATGAAAGAAACCGGCCGACTTGACTGCCGATACGAAACCTTCATCAAGCATATAAAACGATTCATCAAGTCATCATCGGTAATTCAAAGCGAACCGCCGAAAAATGCCTTGCCGATGTCGAAGAGTAAACCGGAGAAGAGAGAACAAAAAAAACATGAAGCGCCGAAGCCAGGACAAATTGTTGGCTTTGCCTTCAATCCAACACCAAACGAAAAGGAGTTACTGTAATGGCTAGGATACACATGGTACTACAAGGCAAAGGCGGCGTAGGAAAATCAATGATCTCCGCCATCATCGCGCAATACAAAGTCGGTCAAGGTGAAAAACCGCTATGTATTGATACCGATCCAGTAAACGCAACTTTTGAAGGGTATAAAGCCTTGAATGTTCACCGGCTCAATATCATGGATGGCGACGAAATCAACACCAGAAATTTTGACGCCTTAATCGAAATGATCGCCAAGACAACCGATGATGTCATTATTGACAACGGTGCCAGCTCCTTCGTGCCTCTCTCACACTATATATTGAGCAATCAAGTGCCAACGTTGCTCAAAGAAATGAACCACGAACTTGTAATACACACCATCATCACCGGCGGCCAAGCCTTGATAGACACAGTAAGCGGATTCGCCCAGCTCGTCAGTCAGTTCCCTGAAGAATGTCTTTTTGTCGTTTGGCTAAATCCCTACGACGGCCCGATTGAACATGAAGGAAAAAGCTTTGAGCAGTTGAAAGCCTATACAAGCAACAGAAGCCGCGTGTCGGCCTTTATTCAAATTCCGACCTTAAAGCCAGAAACTTATGGCCGAGACTTTTCTGAAATGCTTCAAAACCGACAAACATTTGATGAAGCATTAGCCGATTCATCCCTGCCCATCATGGCTCGCCAACGACTGAAAATTGTCAAGGGTCAAATCTTTTCTCAGCTCGAAAATGCACAGGTGCTTTGATGCCCAATGATAATGAGTTGAAAGAGTTGATAAAAGAAATCGCGGCAACGCATGGAATCACCGTCGGCCTCGATGATCCCATACTTGTACTCTACACCCTGAACAAAAAGCTGATTGAGGACAACAGCAGAAGTCAACAAGAATTACTGGAAGGGTTCGGTGCTAAAATGGAAGAAATTGCCATTCGATGGCAAGATGACGCCAAGATAAAAGCGGAGAAGACCTTGAACGCGGCTTTAGAAGCCGCAAAGAAAAACATAGTTTTTGAGGCACATAATACCGCCAAAGCAACCGCCGAAGCTGTTGAACGCGCGGTCAGTGCCGAATTGGCAAAATTTATTACAGCGAGCAAAGAGACCCGCCGGATTGCCTGGATGAATATAATTGCTGCTTGTTTAGCGATTGTTGCCGCTGGAATTGCGCTGTGGGCTTCACGGTAATTTTAGCGGCTAAAAAGGCGGGGCGCGACATGGCGCCCCGGTATAACGGCAAGATGTTTCCCTTTCCTTTTTTATGGGCAATTCCACCAGCGCCCAATCACTCCAAAAACATACAGCAAGCCGAGTACACCAAGGAAGATCATGAAAATAAGCAGTCTTGAGGTTATTCCAGGTGTACTAAAGAGTTCGGCGAATATTGCGGGCAAGGGAACGCAGTATCCATGCTTTCGTGCCCATATTTGCAGTCCTATCTTGATGCAAAGGGCAAAGCATCCTAACAATAATGCTGCATTGTATTTCGTAATTTCGTTCTTCATCTTGGTTCCTCCTTTTTTGCCTCAATCGTTGATAAGTCACAAAACAACCACTTTCCGTCACTTCCTTTTGGCGGATCATTCAGCGTCTTTGTAATTGCCTCTTCCGCGCTTTTTGCTGTTTTATAGCGCATAATTCCTCGATAAGGCGGTTTACCATTTTCACCCTCAAAAAGTCAATAAAAAATTCAGTAAAGTGAATTTTTAACGATTTATTTTTGTTATCAAATCATCTATTTTCATTTTCCTTTCTTCAAGAAGCCTGAGAATATCCTGGTAAATATGTGGTGGAATTGGTCTATAACTGGCATTTTTTTCTGGCGTCAACCACTGTCTAACCCTTCTTGGGTCGATTCCCAAGGCTTTGGCTAAATCAGTTTTCCACTTTCCGCCAAACAACAACAAACCTGCCTGTTTAAGTAGCTCTTTCAGTTCCATATCCATCATTTCACTACTTTTTTGTAATTTTTCTAATCAAAGCTGGTGTGCCGTATACGATCAAACCGATGATCATACCGAAGATTGTAGGTATCAGACAAATAAAACCAACAATGGCCGCGAAAATGGCCAAAAATCCTACAATTTTCAAAACAACCATCCAGCCGTAAATTCCTCCAACAAAAAAAAGGATTATACACCAAATAATAAAGCTGATAAAACAAAAGGCATTCCATAACGTATTCATTTTTATCTCCTTTTGATTGAGATAATCTTTTCATGATATTTATTGTACCTACTACTAGGTACAAAGTCAAGAGACAAAAATCAATAAAATGAAATTTATTTTAGAACCTTATTTACCCCTGAGTGCCGGCTTCAACGATCGCTTAGCGTGCTATATTTTCCGTTTTCTGAAGCGACCCCTGAGACGACCATAATAAATAGGGCATCTATCATACAGGCATATTTTTTTTTGGCGTTCAAATGGGGTTTCCAAAGGGGCTTGGCCCCTTTGGGTTCGTTTTTTATTTATTTTTTCTGGGGGTGAAAGGTTTGCGAGCCGTAGGCGAGCTTCGTTTTTTATGGTCGCCGAAGGCGGACTTTATGGGGTGAGGCCGAAGGCCGAGGGGCGAAGCCCCTGGGGGGATGGGTGGGAGAGCCGCGAAGCGGCTCGGGGTTGAGAAGGGGGGCTTGCCCCCCTTCGGTGCGCGAAGCGCCTCGTTTTTGGGTGATATATGATTTTTTATATGTATAAAGATATATGGATATGGTGGTACCTGATGTGAAGTGGTTTTAGAGAGGTAGGTACCTTATGTGAAGTGATGAGGGTACCTTATGTGAAGTGTTGAGGGTACCCGATGTGAAGTGCTAGAGAGAGGATGTGGCGTGGTAACAGAGGGGTACCCGATGTGAAGTGGTAGAGAGAGGATGTGGCGCGGTAACAGAGGGGTACCCGATGTGAAGTGCTAGAGAGAGGATGTGGCGTGGTAACAGAGGGGTACCCGATGTGAAGTGGTAGAGAGAGGATGTGGCGCGGTAACAGAGGGGTACCCGATGTG
>Ga0209629_10002492_pt1 | contig 12585 bp, 7 predicted proteins | sample TergutCu122P5_FD_187286 | JGI IMG/M metagenome (GOLD analysis project Ga0209629, IMG submission 187286) | Cubitermes ugandensis P5 segment gut microbial communities from Kakamega Forest, Kenya - Cu122 P5 (SPAdes) (version 2) | ecosystem: Host-associated > Arthropoda: Insects > Digestive system >... | reverse complement strand
CAAAATCGCGGAGTGGAGCAGTTGGTAGCTCGTTGGGCTCATAACCCAAAGGTCGTAGGTTCGAGTCCTTCCTCCGCAACTAAACTCAAAGAATCGTCAAAAGGCGGTTTTTTTTTGTTGTAGTATTACGGCAGTAAGCCGTTACACATACCGCTTATTTAAACCGTTTTTCCAATTCTTCTTCGCTGAGGATTGAAAGAATACATTTTCCGTCGGGCGTATAATTGGGTCCGGAGGAGGCAAAAAGGCTGGCAATCAGACTTCCGGCTTCTTCCTCCGATAGAAATTTACCGTAAGGAAGAGCGGCTTTTTTTGCTAATGTCAAAGCTAAGGCTTCTGAGATTTCTTCTTTTACTTCGCATCCGGTTTCCAAAACTTTATCCGTCATGTCCTGCAAGGTTTCGATAATGTTAAGGTTTTCCAAGCCGGCAGGAATCCCGTTGATTGAATAGGCATTATTGCCCAAATCCGCCAGATCGAAACCGATATAAGCCAAATCTTCCAACAGATACGGCAAAACAGTCGCTTCCTTCGGCGTGAACGAAATGATTTCAGGAAAAAGAAGTCCTTGAGAAACTCCTTTTTTTTGATTGATTTGTTGTAAATAAGCGTCATACAAAACGCGGATGTGCGCCCTGCGCTGATTGATAATGCCCAAGCCCGATTTTAGAGTTGTTATGAGATACTTACCTTTGGACTGCAAAATAGCTCTGCGTTCTTCTGTTCCTTCGGGGAGCAGCACCTGTTTTTCCGGAACGAACGGTTGATCTTCATAGAGCTTTTCCCAATTTTTTAGCGGGTTTTCCGAACGGACTTTTTCGATAAACGGATTGTAGCCGGACTGAAAATGTACTTTCGGAGCTTCCGTATGAACCTGATTATGCGTATAAACAGGCATGTCGATAGCGCCTTCCCTGTCAAATTCAATATTGGGAATGGAATTGGATTTTGCAAGGGATTCTTTTACTATCGAATTGATTATTAACCAGATTGCCTGTTCATTTTCAAATTTGATTTCAGTTTTTGCCGGATGAATATTGACGTCTATGCTTGCCGGATCTACCGTAAGATAGATAAGATAATTAGGCATTTCGCCCGCAGGAATGAAAGGTTCGAACGCTTGCGCCACTGCTTTATGAAAATAAGGATGCCGCATAAAACGATTATTCACAAAGAAATATTGCAAAGCGCCCTTTTTCTTGCTTGAGTCGGGCGTACCGACAAACCCTGAAACGGAAACTAATGAGGTTTCGGCTTGTAAAGTAAGCAGTTGGGTATTAAGCCGCTTCCCGAATACGTTAATGATTCGCTGCCGGACAGTAGAAACCGGAAGATTAAATATTTCCGAATCATTGTGACGAAGCTCAAATGAAATTTGCGGATTAACCAAAACAACCCGTTCAAATTCGGCAATGATATTTCTTAATTCCGCTTCATTCGATTTAAGGAATTTACGGCGCGCAGGCACATTGAAAAAGAGATTTTTTACAGAAAATATGCAGCCGGAGTGGGTGGCAATAGTTTCCTGTTTATCGACCTGTGATGCTGAAATCTGTATCATTGTGCCGGTCGTATCTTCTTTCCGGGCGGTTTTCAGTTCGACTTGGGCGACTGCGGCGATGGAAGCCAAAGCTTCTCCCCTGAAACCCATAGTTTTCAGAGAAAATAAATCATCAACCGCTTGAATTTTTGAGGTAGCATGTCGTTCAAATGCCATTCGGGCATCGGTTTCCGACATTCCTTTTCCATTGTCGATGACTTGAATCAACGAACGTCCGGCGTCTTTAAGAATCAATTGAATATGGTCGGCTCCCGCATCAATCGAGTTTTCAATCAGTTCTTTTACGACTGAAGCCGGTCGCTGAATCACTTCTCCAGCCGCTATCTGGTTGGCGATTGAATCAGAGAGTAAATGAATAATATCGCTCATACTGGTTTATTGTTGCCGTGAACGTTGCCGCGTCCTTCGGGGTTGAGGAATATCTTCCTTTTTCATTTCCGTTTTTACGAAAATAGCTTCTCTATTTTTAGGACGAAGATAATCATAATCCACGAAATCCTTTAAAAATTTGTTTTCCGGTTGTATGTCCGGTATTGGGAATACATTCATCTTTGGATCAGGAAAATGCTTAATTCTTGTAATTTTTCTGTTTTTAATCCAAAAGGTAATAAACGGCGCTTCCGATTTGGATAATTGCAAAGGAGCGGCAGTTTTATTATCTAAATTATAATATATTGCCTCTCCATTTCCTTCAACATCTAATTGATAAATTTCGCCTCCGCTGAAATAACCGATCATCTTTCTGCCTTTCAATTGATTATAATAAGTCGAATCGATTTTTTGCAAGGCAAATCCATAATTAAGCACATTCATTCGCTCTATCGTACTGTCATTAAAAAAAATATGGATTGTATCGCCTGTTAATTGATAAGCATCATTCCATATAACAGGATTTTTATACAACCGCAAAATCGAATCACCGGTATTGAATTTCATCGAATCGCAAATTCCCTGAAGGTCTATCCGGTAGAAGCGGACACCGTAATAGGCGCGAACTTCCCGAATCGAATCGATTGTTTTCATGAACAAAGTATCAGCATGAATGAAAGCCGAATCCGGCTGTGAATATTCAATCATCTGCGCCGAATCGGTGGCAAAAGCAAATTTGGTATTTTCATCGTAAAAACCGTAATTTCCCATAATGATTATCTTCTTCAGCGTATCGTTCATAACCATATTTCCGTATGCTTCTACAAAGCCTTTCTCCTGATTGTAGAACATCGAATCTGCCGTGATGGTTTTTGTCCTGTCTTTGCTGATAACAACCGAACGGTCATACAACATCGATTCTTCGGTAATCGTATTGTACCATCCGCGACTTGAATAGATAAAGCCACTGTCGGCTTTTATAACCGTAGGACTTACAATAGTGGCTATTTTGGCTTGGGTATCATAATTTAATGTATCGGAAGTAAGCGTGAATTGAGGATTTACCAATTGTACCTTATTTTTAAAGAAAGCCATTTTTGTATCTGGAGAATATTGTCCGTAAACGGAAGTTAATTCATTGATCGAATCAACCAGCATGCCGCCTTTGAAATAGTAACCCAGATTTTTGTTCCGGTCGAAGTCGAAACTGTCCGTAAACAGAGTAACCTGGTTGTTTTCCATTTTAACGTTATAGCGCATCTTCGCCAATCGGCTATTTCCATAATAATTTAAATAATCACCGTAAATAAAAAGCGTATCGCCTTGTACAATGTGAACATTATCAAATGCTTCCAAAGAATTGGATTTATTGTACATATAAGCGCTGTCGCACGACATGGTGATGCTGTCATGGCGGAATACGACATTTCCCCGTAATATGTAAACATTGGAATTGCTGTCTTGCTTTGCTTCAATCGAATCGGCATTTTCAATATTTATCCGCGTTATTTTCGGATTGCCGGCAGAAGGCGGATTTTGCGGTATTCCCAAGAAGACAGTTGCAACAAAAATCAGCAGGAATAAACTTGTTTTTGCAGCAGCGCTATTTTTGAAGCCATCCATCTTTTGCAAAATCGCAATTTTTCCAGTCATCACTGATTCGAATATAAGTTTCCTTTTGCTTTTTAGCTAACCATTTATTGATAATATCATTTTGTTTTTCTGATTCTACCATTGCTTTCAAGGCTTGGAAATCTTCACTCAGACTTGCCTTATGACCTTCTACCCGGGTCTTCAATTTTACTATTGCAACAATTTCCTTATTTTTGGAATTGATCATCGTGAACGGTTTGGAAATCCCGTTTACTTTCATCGTATCAACCACTTTTGCTATTTCAGGAGCTAATTCCGACATTTCAAACCGGGAAGTTCCTGCTCGTGCGCCCGAACTCGTTGATGTGTTTTGATTAGGATTATTGACCATCAGCCCTTTGTTATTTTTGGTGTCTTTATCGGTGGACAGAAAATAGACAGCTTCTTCAAATGGAAACTTTCCTGTAACAATATCGTTTCGGATAGAGTCCAATTTTAGCAAAGCGGCATTCATTTCTTCTTTCGTAATGTAGGGACGAAGCAGAATATGCCGAACATTGATTCGATCACCTCTTTTTTCAATCAGTTGTATGATGTGATAGCCGTATTCTGTTTCCACGATTCGGGAAACGTGTTTGGAGTCGTTCAAATCGAAGGCAACGGCAGCAAATTCCGGCACTAATTCACCTTTCCCTTTAAATCCTAATACTCCGCCTGATTTGGCAGATTCCTTATCTTCGGAATAGGCAATCGCCAAGGCAGAAAACGGCGTTTTACCGCTGTTCACCTGCTCCGTAAAATCACGCAATTTATTTTTTATATTGTCGATTTCCTCCTGGGATACCTGAGGCTCTAAGGTCATAATTTGAACTTCCACAGTGGTCGGAATATACGGAAGACTATCCTGTGGAATCCGGTTATAGAAAGTTCGAACTTCCGAAGGAGTAATTTTCAAATTTTTCACCAAACCTTCTTTAACCCTTCTTATGGCTTCGTTTTCTTTAAGGCTATTGCGAATTTCATCCCTGATGGCATTGATTGATTTATTTCTATATTCTTCCAATTTCTCCTGGGATCCACTTTGACTGATGTAAAGATTAATATAACGTTCTACAACACCGGAAACCTCTGAATCTGAAATATCTACACTATCCAATTTAGCCTGATGCAAAAACAATTTCCGAATAGCTAATTGTTCCGGAATCGTACAATAAGGATCGCCTTGAATTTCCTCTCTCTCCATTTGCATTTGCAAACGATAGTTTTCCACATCCGACAAAAGGATGGCGTCGTCGCCGACTACCCAAATCACTTCGTCGATCACGTTGCTTTGACTACTTTGCGCCTGTAACCGCATTTGGAATACAAATCCGCTAAGGCATACAAGTAAAAAGATAATATTTCTCATATTTTTTATTTATTTTTTAATCCATACTTTTTAACCCTAACAGGGTTTGAAACCCTGTTAGGGTTAGTTTTCATCATTGTAAAATTTAATTTCACCTTTGTCCACAGCACGTTGATATAAATCTTCTTCCGTTTTTTTCAAAAACTCAATTTTCCGTTGATTCAGTAATAATTCCCGAACCGTAGGTTTCGCATACTCATAAGGAGTCTCATCTCCCGGGAGCAGGCAATCGATTATATTCAAGAGGTAAGAATACTTATCATCCTGTTTTTCTATCGCTCTTTTGCGAGGGGTTAAATCGTCTTTGGTCAAAAGTTCTTTCGGAAAGCCGCTCATTACTTCGTTAAAATCCGTCCATTTATCTAAAAAGTAATTGAATGTGGCTGCATTGTTTGAACTGTATTTTTCCAAATTTTCCCGGGAAACGGGAGCAGTCGATTTATACCATGTGCGAATTTCGTTGAGTTGAGATGCACTCACCGGAACTTTCAAAAAGAGTCCTTTCACTAATGGACGATCTAATTTAAACTTGTCTTTGTTCTGATTATAATAATCCTGCAAAGACTGTTCATCAATTTCATTTGTTAATTTTTCATTTACCAATTGCTCCTGATACTGATTAATCAGCAATGATTTCCGATAGTTTTCAACTAACCGGTCGATTTTTTCCTTGTCGTTGAAATTCTTTTGCGCTATGTCGTACAGCAAATTATCATTAATCCACGAACGGATGTAATGTTCCGCAGCAATAACGCTGTCGCCGGACGTTAATCCCGCCGGAATATTCTCTTCCACATCACTCCTGTATAATGTCTTATTTCCAACTTTTACTAATGTATCGTTATCTTTATTGTTTAAATGTTTATTACAAGCTACTGTAAATAATGACAAAATGATTATTGGAAGAGCATACCTCATAGTTTGATAAAGTAATTATTTTATCGTTTGGATCACATCAGGGAAGGTTGTTACCTTATACTTCTCGTTCAATTTTTTTAACCAAGCCTCTTCTAAATAATTCTGATAATCGGTGACGACAGGTCCCCGTACATCCGTATAAGATTCCGGACCTTTCAAAAGTTTTCCCAACAGGAAAAAGTCCTGAAATTCGGAAGGACGTTCGGCTACGCCGGATTTAAAAATCGCTTCATCCACAAAAGCATCGTCTCCTTTCTTGAATATTCCCTTTTTTTCAACTTTTATGTAGGAAACCTCCCCTACCCTATAATTGTCTAATAAATACAGCACGGCTTGTTCCGCATCCATACGGGATATTTCCTTTTGTATTTTCTTTTTGGTTTTGGCGTCTTTCACTAATACGACATAACCTTTATAATAAGGTTCATCCCAATTATAGCGTTGCTTATTTTTATCAAAGAATGCCGTAAGTCCCGCCGTATCATTCGAAGCCTTTTCCCAAACTTCCTGATTGCTGATATTAAACATCAGTATTCCATCGCGATATTCCTGAATAAGATTTTTGAAATCAGGATATTTACTTTCAAGCGTTTTGTCTTTTGTTTCAAGCAGGGAATTATATTCAAACGTTTGTAAACGGTCGTTCAATAAATCGGTTGATACCGTAAAAGGCGAACGGTTGTTTTTCTTTAAGAAATCGAAAAACCGGTCGATGGAATATCTGGTATCACCGATTGTAAATAAAGGCGCTGCCTGATTTTCAAAAGATGCATAAAATAAACTGTCGGTGGGATAAATGGTATTTGCCTTAGAAAAAAGCGCTTGATAAGCTGCATTATCTTTTTGGAAGCCAAATTCTTTTTTCATCTTATCTATTCCGGTCTGATGCAACGGAACAAAATAACCGCCGGAATTAAGCAAGTTTTCAATCTCCTTACGTTTTTCTTCAAGAGGTTCCAACGGTTTTTTTCCCAATAGTTTAACAATATGATAACCGAATTGCGTTTGAAAAGGTTTGGATATTTCTCCGATTTCCGTCAGTCCCCAGGCTACTTCCTTAAATTCTTTCACTAATCTTGCGCTGGCGCTATAATCAAGCCATCCTATATCGCCGCCTTTAGAAGCGCTTCCCGGATCTTTGGAAAATTCTTTAGCTAATTCGGAAAAATCGCCTCCATTCTTCAATTGGGCATATATTTCATTTATTTTTGTCTTGGCGTCGGAAACCTGGGTCGAATCCGCATTCGGAGGATAGGGAATGAGAATATGCGCTACATTGATTGACCCTGGATTTTCTTTTTTCGCGCTTACTTTAATAATATGATAGCCATAATTGGTTCGCGCCAATGGTCCGGTTTTACCTGCCGGAATGTTGAATGCAACGTCTTCAAAAGAAGGTGTGAGCATTAATCCGGTAAACCATCCTAAATAACCCGGTTTTTCCATTTTAGGAGCATTGGTTTCTTTAGCAAGTTCTTCAGCCACTTTACCAAAATCTTCTCCTTTCAAAAGGCGGTTTTTTATCTGAAGCGCTCTATTATAAGTTTCAAGCGTATCGGAAGGAAATGTTTTGAAACTATTGTTTTTAACACTGGCAAACGGAACTAATATCTGACTGATTTCAACAAGATTTTTCATCCGTTCATATTCCTGACTTACCAATTCGTTATTAACTTCCAAATCATCCAAATACGGTTTGGCTTCTGTGGCGCGATATCCGGAAAGCTCCGTCCTGAAAGCGACAGTAGTATCCATACCTTGGGCTTCTGCTTCAGCCACTTTCAATTTCAGATTCTTAAACAAATCGATGTAATTGCTTAACGAACGCTTATCTATAACATCCGCGCTGTTGTACTTGTTATAGAAATATTCAAATTCCGACTTTTTGAAGTTTTTACCGTTGACAGTCATGATGACCGGATCGTTAGCCTGAGCAAAAACCCCTGCTGATGACAGAAATAATAACAGAGAAATAAAGCGTGCTCTCATTTTGTCTATTTTAATTGTAAATCTTAAATTCTTAAATCTTTAAATGAATATAACGTATAAAAAAATAATTTATTGTATTTAGCCTCTATTGAAGCTGCTATAATTCGGCGCTTCCTGCGTGATAGTAACATCGTGCGGATGATTTTCTCTGATTCCGGCGTTTGTGATGCGAGTGAATTTCGCTTCATGAAGCGCATGTATATTAGCCGCTCCGCAATAGCCCATTCCTGCTCTTAATCCGCCTGTCATCTGATAAATCACTTCATACAGCGAGCCTTTGAATGGAACGCGGGCAGAAATTCCCTCCGGAACCAATTTCTTTACGTCTTCTTCCACATCTTGAAAATACCGGTCTTTTGAACCTTTTTGCATGGCTTCTATCGAACCCATTCCGCGGTAAGATTTGAACTTCCGTCCGTTGTAAATAATCGTTTCGCCCGGCGTCTCTTCCACGCCCGCCAGCAACGACCCCATCATCACCGAATTGCCTCCTGCAGCTAAGGCTTTTACAATGTCGCCGGAATAACGCAAACCGCCGTCGGCAATCAACGGAATATCTGTTCCTTTCAAAGCTTTGGATACTTCATAAATAGCTGAAAGTTGCGGAACACCCACTCCGGCAATCACACGGGTAGTGCATATAGAACCTGCGCCGATGCCGACCTTGATGGCGTCGGCTCCCGATTTTGCTAACAGTTTGGCGGCTTCAGCCGTAACAATATTGCCTACAACCACATCGATTCCGGGGAAGGCGGCTTTTACTTTTTTCAGCGTTTCGACTACATAGAGCGAATGAGCGTGAGCCGTGTCAATCACAATCGCATCTGCTTCCGCATTTACTAGGGCTTCCACCCGAAGCAATGTGTCGTACGTTACGCCTACTCCGGCTGCAACCCGCAAACGTCCGTTGGAATCCTTGCAGGCAAAAGGTTTATCTTTTGCCTTCGTAATATCTTTATAAGTGATCAATCCTATCAGTTTGTTTTCGTGATCGACCACCGGCAATTTTTCGATTTTGTATTGCTGAAGAATTTCGGTAGCCGCTGTTAAATCTGTTGACTGATCGGTCGTTACCAAATTCTCTTTAGTCATCACATCCTCAACCCGCAAACTCAGATTGTGCTGGAAACGCAAGTCGCGATTGGTTACGATGCCGACTAAGTGATTGTCGTCGTCCACCACAGGAATACCGCCGATTTTGTACTCTGCCATCAAAGCTATGGCATCGCCAACGGTTTTTCCTCTTTTGATGCTGACGGGATTGGAAATCATTCCGTTTTCAGCCCGCTTCACTGAACGAACCTGCTTGGCTTGTTCCTCGATGCTCATGTTTTTATGAATCACGCCAATGCCCCCTTCGCGAGCAATCGCGATTGCTAATTGCGCTTCCGTCACCGTATCCATTGCGGCGGAAACCATGGGTATATTCAACCGGATGTTTTTAGAAAACTGCGTCGAAAGATCGACTTCACGGGGTAATACTCCGGAATAAGCAGGGATTAACAATACGTCGTCGAAAGTCAATCCGTCCATAACTACTTTTTCTGCAATAAATGACATAGGAACAGGATTTAAATTTATTGCGTGCAAATGTACTGTTTTTTTTTGAATAATAAAATATAACGAGCGAAATAAGGTGTGTTAATTAATTCTTAATCTAATTTAAGGACAGCAAGAAAGGCTTTTTGAGGTACCTCTACACTGCCGATTTGCTTCATTCGTTTTTTCCCTTCTTTCTGCTTTTCAAGCAGCTTTCTTTTACGGGTGATATCACCGCCGTAACATTTGGCGGTTACGTCCTTACGCACGGCTTTGATGGTTTCGCGCGCAATGATTTTTGCGCCGATAGCTGCTTGAATAGCTACGTCGAATTGCTGGCGGGGGATCAAGTCTTTCAGTTTTTCGCACATCCGCCTGCCGAATGTAACGGCATTGTCCACATGAGTCAAAGTTGACAAGGCATCGACCGGCTCGCCATTCAGAAGAATATCCAATTTAACCAATTTTGACGAACGGTAATCGTGTAAATGATAGTCGAAAGAAGCGTAACCTTTGGATATGCTTTTCAATTTGTCGTAGAAATCAATCACAATTTCGCCCAAAGGCAAATCGTAAATGATTTCGATCCGGTCGCCGGAAATATAATCCTGTCTGACCAAATTTCCGCGCTTTCCCAAACAGAGCGTCATAATCGGTCCGATGTAAGCTGTGTTGGTGATAACGGATGCCCTGATAAATGGTTCTTCAATATGCTCGATTAATGTCGGATCAGGCAATCCCGCCGGATTATGCACATCTTTGCAATTCCCCTGTTTATCATATACTTTATAGGATACGTTGGGTACGGTTGTGATTACGTCCATATTAAATTCGCGGTCAAGGCGCTCCTGGATGATTTCCATGTGGAGTAAGCCTAAAAATCCGCAACGGAAGCCGAATCCGAGCGCAACAGACGATTCGGGCTGATAAGTCAGTGAAGCGTCATTCAACTGAAGTTTTTCGAGCGAAGAACGCAAGTTTTCAAAATCTTCGCTATCGATCGGATATACTCCGGCAAACACCATCGGCTTCACTTCTTCAAATCCTTCGATTGCCTTGCCGCACGGACGTTTGACATGGGTAATCGTGTCGCCGACTTTCACTTCTTTGGATGCTTTGATACCCGATATAATATACCCGACATCGCCGCATTTAACTTCTTCGCGGGGCGACATATCCAATTTTAATATGCCCACTTCGTCGGCTTCATATTCTTTTCCGGTAGAAACGAATTTCACAAAGTCGCCTTTCCGAATCGAGCCGTTTACAATTTTATAATAGGCAATAATTCCTCGAAAGGCATTGAAAACCGAATCGAAGATTAAGGCTTGCAATGGAGCGTCCGGATCGCCCAAGGGCGCAGGAATTTTTTCGACAATAGTATCCAAAAGTTCATAAACGCCTTCGCCGGTTTTTCCGCTGGTGCGAAGAATATCTTCCCGTTTGCAACCCAATAATTCGATAACCTGGTCTTCTACTTCTTCGGTCATAGCTGCCGGTAAATCGATTTTATTGACCACCGGAATAATTTCCAAATCATGTTCCAAAGCCATATACAGATTGGAAATGGTTTGCGCCTGTATCCCCTGAGCGGCATCGACAATCAGCAAGGCGCCTTCACAGGCGGCGATGGAACGGGATACTTCATAAGAAAAATCGACATGCCCCGGCGTATCAATCAGATTTAAAATATAATCTTCCCCCTTGTAATTATATTGCATTTGAATGGCATGACTCTTGATTGTGATTCCTCGCTCGCGCTCCAAATCCATATTATCAAGAATCTGCGCCTGCATTTCTTTGCTTTCGACAGTTTGGGTATATTCTAATAAACGATCGGCTAAAGTACTTTTGCCGTGATCGATATGCGCTATTATACAAAAATTTCGAATATTTTTCATACACTTTTCTCAGCCGGTTTCCGGCAAATCGATTATCAATAGTGGATAGCTATTTTGAACGCAAAGATAGCTAATTTCCACAAAATAAAGATGATATTTACAGAAAAATTCTATTAACGTAAATTTAACCTAAAAATAACATTTTATTAACCTAAGTATTCAAAAATTAGTCGTTATTTTGCACCATCAATAAATAAGGTATTTAACTCTTTTCCTTTAACCAAAACCTTTACAGGTAACATTCAAATTGACCTTCCATATTCATAGCCGAAATGGGAAAAACGGTTGATTAAACAGGAAGCGCAAAGAAGTGATTTCTTTGCGCTTTCGCTATTGTGAGGTTTTTATCAATATGCTTAATACATAGAATCACTTATTCACTTGAAACTGTTTATTTCCGGTTTTGAAAAAGTCCACAATCTGGTTAGCGGCTGCGAGCCCTGCATTGTTATTCGCTTCGGAAGTTTGAGCGCCCATTTTGTTTGGCGTAGCAAAATATCGCTGAGAATATTTTTCTTTCAATTCCGCATCGTTCGCCGGAATAATATCCGTAACGTATTTGAAGTCGGGACGGGCTTCCATTAATTTCACCAAATCCGCTTCATTGATAACTTCTTTGCGGGCAGTATTAATCAAAACGGCTTTTTTCGGCATTTTGTCCAATAAAGCATAGTTAATGGAATTTTTTGTTTCCACAGTTGCCGGAATATGGAGTGAAACATATTGACAGGTTGAATATAGCTCTTCGACGGATGCGAGCGCTTTTACTCCGTCTTTTTCGATCGCTCCGGCAGGAACAAAAGCATCGTAAGCATAGACCTCCATTCCGAATCCCTTAGCGATACGGGCGACATTTCGTCCTACGTTTCCATAAGCATGAATGCCTAATTTCTTACCCATCAACTCCGTTCCGGAAGTTCCATCATAGCGGTTGCGAATGGTATGAACCAATAAACCGAAAACCAATTCGGCTACTGCGTTGGAATTCTGTCCGGGCGTATTCATGACGACTACTCCGTGAGCGGTTGCCGCATTCAAATCCACGTTATCATATCCGGCGCCTGCGCGAACTACAATTTTCAACTGTTTTGCCGCATCCAAAACTTCTGCGTCTATAATATCGCTACGGATGATAATAGCGTTTACGTCTTTTACGGCGTCCAACAATTGCGACTTACTCGTATATTTTTCTAATAAAGCAAATTCATATCCGGCATTGTCGATGATTTGTTTAATTTTCTGAACAGCGTCTGCTGCAAATGGTTTGTCTGTTGCTACTAAAATTTTCATATTGTTTAGTTTATATT
>Ga0209629_10002490_pt1 | contig 12588 bp, 14 predicted proteins | sample TergutCu122P5_FD_187286 | JGI IMG/M metagenome (GOLD analysis project Ga0209629, IMG submission 187286) | Cubitermes ugandensis P5 segment gut microbial communities from Kakamega Forest, Kenya - Cu122 P5 (SPAdes) (version 2) | ecosystem: Host-associated > Arthropoda: Insects > Digestive system... | reverse complement strand
CACTCAACTGCTGCTTGCCAGCAACTGACGCAATCGACAGGCGGGAAAAAATTCACGCATGCGCACTAAGGTTCAAGGTCGGCTCATGCAAGCGCGCTAGATTATAATCCATCAGGTGTTCGCATACAAAAATACGGTCGGATACTTTTCTAACAGACCTCTTATAATCAAAAATGATAGCTGTTCCAAATTTACTTCCATAGGTCCTAGGAAATTATGGCAAGGCTTAGATACATTACTTAAAATCAGTAAAGACTGAGAGAGAGTTAATACTGTAGCCCATATTTAAACAGGGCTCCTACTTCACATTTTTTACTTTAATTAGAAGCAAACTGTTTCAAAATGTGTGTGTCAGTTAAATGTGCTCAACAAGAATTAGTAGTAAAAATGAATAAAATGTGTGAATCTATGCAAATTCCTGACACCCCTTAATCACGTTATGTGCTTCTATATATTCACTTATTGTTTCCCCCACCTGTAGTGGCTTGGTGGTTTAACTGCTGCCCTAGTATTTACCTAAGTTATAAGGGAACCCATACAACATGCAAATGGTGTATTCCATCAAAGTCTTTTATTTAACAACTGATGCACAACAGAGTTGCTTTAAAAGAATATTAAAATTTACATTAAAACAGCTCCTACATGTTTCGGTTCAATCATCATCATCATCATCAGGGAGCATATTATTTGAGCTTGCTAACGTTATGGTTATTAAATTAATCAGTTAAAATACATCGTTGTGGTTGGTTCATTGGTGCAGCCACACCAACGAACCAACCATAACAATGTATTTTAACTGATTATTTTAATAACCATAACATTAGCAAGCTCAAATAATACGCTCCCTAATGATTGAACTGAAACATGTAGGAGCTGTTTTAATGTAAATTTTAATATTCTTTTAAAGCAACTCTGTTGTGCATCAGTTGTTAAATAAAAGACTTTGATAGTATCAGATGTATGGTACAACTGTGAAAATGGTGTACTCCATGACAGAGTAAACAGACTTCACCATGGTGTTCTTTACATTGAAAAGTCTTACCAGTATGAAACATGCATAAATATAATTCCATTTATGCCCATAAGAAAAGTACAGCCTTCGCTTCACAGATTTTCACAAAACTCATGTGCAGGTCTCTTATACTTGATTTCATCCAAATCAGAAACGGAATGTGGAAAGTATACACAACTTCACATATGACCCAAAGTAAAGTACAGCGTTAACTTCACCAGTTTTGATGTGCATATCTTCTGTACCGCATTTCACCCTCATCAGCTTCAGGCAGAATATCGTGTACAGTTTTCCCACTGTCAAAGCTGATTTTCACAAAACTCATACTCGCTCAACAACTTTTGGCAAAGACCTCGTACCCTGATTTTTATTATGTTCTGACAAACAGTTTAGTCACTGATATTAAATCGTAGATGGATGTGATCACGTTAGACATTCTTTTCTTAATTCATAGAGAATGCCTACAAAATTCAACCTCATGTTCAGCCTAATGACCTACCAGTTGCATATGACACTATCATCGGGTTAATTATATGCTTCTCAATTTGGAAAAGAGACAAAAATCATACCCTCTTCAGATCATAGACATTCACTGGCCAGAACCATTTCACATTTCAAAGTAAGACGGTGGTGTAATCCTTTTTTGTCAAGAGTAATATAAAATAATGTAGTTAAACCCAGAGTCTGTGCATTTGAGTCCTCACATCACTGTAATAATAGTTAATTTTGTATACATAACTGACAAACAAAATACACACCACAAATAATACAAGTTGTATTTTGACAGTTTTGTATCTAGTATTAAATCTCTCTCCCTCACACACACAGTTTTTTTGTGTTACCAGCCTGAAATAAATATCTGTTAAAGGAGTAAATCAAGTCAGCTGGCTGATTAATTTTAGTTTTACTATTCAACCTGCCAGTGTCTACCGAACTCTTATGAGATGTCAAAGTTGAAATTGTTTCATTCCATAATGAAAGATGAAAAAAAGACAAAGTTTGCCCTGAAGACTCCAAGGGGAGTAGAGGTATAGTGCTATTCTTTCTTTGACCTTGGCATTGGAAGGGGGTGGGTGGTCAATGCCATGCCCCAGCCACCCCAGGAAAGAGACTCGGTACCCATCGTACAGGAGGTTGGGTGGGCCCCAGGGCAAATCTGGATGGGTGAGGAAAATTTTTATCCCACCAGTATTTGAACCCTGGACCATCAATCCCATAGCAAGTCACTATACTGACTACACTTACCCAGCCCACTTTCATTCCATACTGCAATCTTTAATTATTCACTTAATGTAAAAGCATATACACCTAAAAATGATAAACAATCAACACATTTATATATGAATTTTGCATGCTGCTAGTATCATTTTTCAATGCATCTAATTATGCACACCAGATTAGTTAGGTAAGGGGGTTTATTAAAACCTTCACTTATATCAACCTTTACTGGTGACCTTCAGAAGGTATTAATAAAAAACACAAATATAAGAATATGACATCTACATTACGTTGGTAAAAATACCTCCTGAAGAATGTTGAGGTTTTAAGATGTCTTATTACATCCCATTACTCAAGTTATAATTATGCTGAGTTTCAGTCAAGTGTTACATACTGACCCAGATGTAGATAATAACATATTATGAATCGCAAGAAGGAAACAAAACTTTGTTAGAGTACGGTCATAATCTTACGGAACTGGAGTAACAGCAACCGGAACAACATAAGTAGAAGGCCCTTGTCATCTGTGGTCAACTGTGACCAGAAAATCGCCACTTAAAGTGACTCCCCTTTAAACAGGGAATTTCCCACCATATGAATGTAAATATGGGTTTATGAGGACCAGGCAGATTTCTTCAGTACACTTTACAAATAAATATTTGCTATAAATATGTCAATGGTCAGGTCTGTCAGTTCATTATGTCAAAAGCCTGTTTTATCACACCGCAGATACAAATATTTTGAAATGACTAACAACATTTGCATTTCTCCCACTTCCAGCCTTGAGGGAGTGCAGCAAATTACTGTTCTTCAGAATGTTGAACAACATCCAGCTACTTCTGACCACAACATAAATGTTGAATACAGTGACTTAGTAATTAAAAAATTACACACAATGATTTACTCACTCAAATTTCATGTTTACAGGTAAAGTAGTTATGTAACGTTCATCCTTAAACATTTACATTAATGATAGTGCTGACAATGTCATCTTGATCTTTCACCTTAAAAGTTGTGTGATAATTGCCACAGCAGCCATAACCTTTCCACAAGTTGATGTATACCAGTGTCTATGAAGTGCAGGCATGAGCTATATTCCGCAGTACAAAAGAGCTTCACAAGAAACAAAATCTGAGTTATTCCTAAATTTGTTCTAATCTAAAAGTGTTTAACACCACAAAAACTTCAGCACCTCGTTATTTTCTCTTTTGTAAGTTTTCCCTAAAACTGCTCACACAGTTGGGAACACTGACATGAAAATAATGTTGTGGCCATATTACATTCATATTTAGAAATCATTCTGCAGTTTATTTACATACAAATGGCTGAACACTTCAAATAAAATGACAAACTCAAGCTCTTGTCCCACCTTAGAAGATACTTGGCATTAATTTCCTTGATGTTGCTACTTATCCATCTGATGTGTTGTCACTATTCTGGCCACCAAGGGATGATCTAATTGTGATAATCAGTAACATATTACACATTGTGTGTTACGGACATTGTAGATAATAATTCCTAATCAGAATTTTTGCGAGCTCTTCTTTCCATGATCCAGAAATACAAGGATGGTGAAAGTGTTCTTATCATTATTGCAAGATTAGTAATGACTGGCGCTATAATCAACTCCTCCTTGCCGTCTACAACAGCAGACAATATCTTCTTCGACACATACTCGGGTGTGTAACCATCTGCAGTGTCTCTGTCCATTTCTGCCAATACAAAAACCTCTAAATTAATATACACTTTACTTAAAAAACACACCCGTGCCACCAATGTGAATGCCCATTTGTTTTAGTAACAAATTCTGAATGTACGAAGAACTGGAAGTTTAAAATTTGGAACTGTGTGCTTTCTGAAAATTATATTAAGAGCATGCATGCAACTCACAAAATAAGGCAAACACTCAGGACATACACATATACAGGGTGATCACACATCAAACAAGTGATACTAAGTGTAATTTTTAAGGATTTACAAACATACAAATATGAACGTCAAATTACAAAAGTTTTGAAATTATCCTCCACTGGCTTCAACGCAAGTTCTAGCCAGCATAAGTTTCCTAACAAATGTTCTAAGTTTGCTTTGGGATGCCACTGATGACAACTGTAATGTTTTGCTGAAGCTACTGTAGCATCCTCAGTTGTTCTCAAACACATGACCTTTAAAGAAACGCCACAAAAATAATCAAGTGACCATAGTGGATACATGTTCCTGCTTACAATTTTATTCCCAAACTAAGTCCTTTAGATGTTTCATGTTCTCCCTGACCATACAGAAAGTCACATTGTCTTACTGAAACAAGGCTTCCACAATCTGTCTCAGTAAGCATTCCCACAAATATATAAGTAAATCCACAACATGCAATGGATGTCACCCTTTTCAGAGGAATGTGTGAAACACATTCACTTGAAACTGCTGCTTGAACTCCCACTTTCATGGGATGCACAGGTGCTTCTTATGACATGTTCCAAATATTGCTGGTACTGGCTCTTAATATAACTGGAACAATGGAACCAAGTCTTGTTGGTCCAGAAATATGTTTCTTGTAAGTGTCATTTCCTTTGAGAATAGGAAGCAAGCAAATGCATAAAATCATACTAGCCTCAAAATCAAGGTGCATGAGTTACATAGAATCATAACACATGGAGGTTTACAAACACATTTTCTGGACTTCTTAACAGCTCATCACAAACATCAAAGAGCTGACCTCGAAAAAATTATCTAGTGCATTCTTTCCTATATTCTAAACAGACAGACACTAAGAACCTAGCACTGGCCCTCATTATTGTTGATTCTGATGATTCCATGGTACCAGGAAATGCTAAACATAGGGTACCTTTCATTCTTGCATAACTGTGAGTTATAATGCAATGTTCAACACTTCGAGCTCAGCTCAACTGTATATATTGTACTAAACTGACAAATGATGACCTTGAAAGAGAACCTTTTCACAACCTTCAGCTTTTGGAAAAATACTTAGAATATATTTCATTGTGTGTGAAATTATAAGGTTAGACTCATTTTCAAGGATAAATTATCAAACACTCTCATCTTATGTTTTGGTTAATACAGTGCAGTGCAAACATAAAACACGAAGGATGCTCAACTCGTTTATGAGCAAAACACAAACTGAACAACGAGGCAGTGGTGTTACCTAACTTATGCAACTTTATGATTGCTGTGTACTTACTTCCATGAACTTCTCCACTTCCTGTAAGAGCATTCACAGATATTTGTGTTGCAATGTAACCAGGACTTATTACAGACACCTTGATGTTGTATCTGGCTACCTCAGCACGTAGTGAGTCACTGAAAGCGTGAAGAGCATGTTTTGATGCTGCGTATGCAGACCTGAAATTAAGGACACCTTGAATGTCTTCAAAAATATAAACGTGAACACGATATAGATTAAATTTATGATAATGCTTCATATCTACAATGTTACCTACTGTATATGCTATGTACCAAATGACAACTTTACCATTACCTATTATATATACTGCATACCCAATTATGCCTGCAGGCACCTTTGGCACTTGCAAAAGGATTCTAGTTGTCTATGTAGTACCATTTAATCCTCTATTTCACCATTTGGTTCACAAACATCAGTATATTGAATGCCTGCTGCATATTGTAATTCTCCATTATCAGACAGTTTACATGATAATTGTTAAGAACCTCTATTAAACATTAGAATAAACTAATAAGAAATAAGGAATAAGTTTTGCTCAAGCACTGCTGGTAATAATACAAAATTTAAGGTATAATTACATCTACCTGCATACAAAACTTCACCCACCTAGATGCAATGATTCATATTACTTGACATTCTCATAAAAAACAGAGCTAAATGTGGGTTTCAAATGGTGCCAATGTTATGGATAGAGTAACATTACATTATGGGAAATATGAATGCAACAAGATTTCATTTAATTTAATAAACTGCCAAAACAACCAGACTACACAGAGTCACATGCCAAGAGACAGTTATCTTCACAGTCACCGTAGTGCAAACCTCAAATCTCTCTCATTATTTCACAATGTTTTTAACTCTCAGTATTCATTCTTATAATAAAAGCCAACGAGATACTCGATTTCTCAAGTTTATTTTGATAAATAACTCTACATGTTTCAGACAGATCTACTGTCCATCATCAGGAGTCTCAACACATATACACAGCAATAGGTATTTGTCATGCTAGTTATGTTACCTGTCTGCTAGCGAGGTCAGGATGACCTCGCTAGCAGACAGGTAACATAACTTGCATGACAAATACCTATTGCTGTGTATACAGTGTTGAGACTCCTGATGACAGACAGTAGATCTGTCTGAAACATGTAGAGTTCTTTAGCAAAATAAACTTGAGAGAAATAGCGCATCTCGTTGGCTTTTATTATAAGAATATATCATGATGCACGGTCTTCTGAATGTCAAACACAGTATTCAGTAAAATAATCCCTTACTCTATACTTTTTTTTAATGAATTTCAAGTCTATTCTATGCTGACCTATATTTACAAACTTGATACCCACCTGTAAGGAATTGCAATTTTGCCTTGAACACTGCCCACTTGTACAATATGGCCACTGTGTCGCTCTATCATAGATGGTAACACAGCTGCTTCCAATTAAAATAAAACAAATTAGGCACTATATTAATAATTACCGCATACATCCACAAAATTAAACATTTAAGACTGTTTCAGAAACTGACCTTTTGTTACAACCATGGTACCAAAATAGTTCACCACCATGATCCTCTCAAAAACTTCTGCATCAGTACTTAATATATCACCCCTATTGCTGATGCCACCATTGTTTACCAAAATATCTATATGTCCAAATATTGACAATGCTTGTCTAACACGATCTGGCAAAGTGTTTAGATCTGACAAATCCAAAGGAAGGACTACTGGTGGATGTGTTGGTTTGGTCTGAAATTAAAATAATCATAAAAACAGCAATTATTTCCCTGTCTCACATATGAACCTCAGAATCACTGCACTACGAAAAGACAAATCCAATCCCCAGACCCAATGCAGTGTAGATACATAAGGAGTGGCGATTAAGGAAAAAAGTACTTTATTAAAGAAATCATTCTACTTGCTATGTCCTTCAAAGTATTTTCCATCAGATGTTATGCACTGCTCCATACAGTTGTTTGAAAAACTGGCAGACCGGACTGGATATATGGGAAGAACTACAAAGTGTAGCATCACTGGAGGTGATCTCAACTTGCCTTATGCGGATTGGAATGGTCACGCGGAAAAAGTCTAGGGGGACCCTGGTATTTTTAAATAGACTGGTATGGGAAAATGTTTACACTCAGGTAGTAAATAACCCGACCCGAGGGAATGCTTTGCTTGATGTTTACCTTGTCTGGCGCGAAAGTGTGTTCACCTCTTGCAGTAGTGTTCAGGTGATCTGTGACCATTGAGGGGTATTATTAGAAGTAGAATGGGGAGAAAACTTCCGTGAGCATCAAGTGGAAAGATTAGTTCCTGTGTACCACAAAACAAACATCACAGGTCTACAAACTTTCCTCAGGGGTAAATTCACATCATGGGCAAGTAATGGTAGTTGTGTGGAGGAAATTTGGAAACGTTTTAAGGAAGTCTTTGAGAGTATCGATCGTTTTGTCCCACATAAAATTCTGAGAAAAAATCCTGATCCTGAATACTACAATAAGAAAGTGACAAGGCTTGAGGTAAAGGTTAGAAGAGTATACAACAAGAGGAAATTAGGAAAGCAATATCAAGTGGAACTGAAAAGACTATCTAAAGAACTGTTGGCAGCCAAAAAAACTGCACAGGAGACATTTTTGCGGTCAGTACTAATATTAGAAAAAGATTAGCAAAAATCGGGAAAAACAAATCAGTAGGACCAGATGGAGTTCCTGGTGAAATTCTGAAATTGGGTGGGGTAGGCATGACTCCTAACCTAGCTAGACTACTCAAAATATCATTAAACAATGCTACCATCCCGAGTGACTGGAAAAGAACCACAGTGGTTCCTACTTACAAACGGGGTAATCGATCAGCAGTCTCAAACTATAGACCCATAAGCTTGACTTCTGTGGTCTGCAAGCAACTGGAACACGCTATAGCAGGGTATCTGAGGCAAGTCTGGGATAAGAATGATTGGTTATACGAGGGACAGCATGGGTTTAGACTGGGATACTCATGTGAAAGTCAAGTCATCACGGTGTGCCAGGACATAATGGACTCGTTGGACGAGGGGGTCGGTATAGATGCAATCATAATAGACTTTTCTAAGGCTTTCAATTTAGTTCCTCATGATCAGGTGCTTCCGAACTGGCGGCCTCCAGCGTGGATTCAAGGGTAGTCATTTGGGTAAGGGAATTCCTTGTAGGTTGTACACAAAGGGTAAGAGTAGGAGGGCAACTATCCAAAGAAGTCAAAGTAATCTCAGGTGTACCGCAAGGAAGCATTTTGGGCCCACTATTCTTTATAGTGTACGTACACAATATTTGGAGGAACATCATCTTGAGTATTAGACTATTCGTCGACAACTGTATAATCTATAGGAAAATCACAAATATGAACATAGAAAAGTTGCATAAAGATCTAGACACCTTGGGAGAATTGGCAGTAGAAAATGGATGAAAATAAATCCCGTTAAAAGTAGGGCAATAAGATTTACGAGAGCTCAGGTTAAAAATCCTCTGGGTTACTCTCTTGGTGCCCAAAAAATTCCAGAAGCGAGCAGTTGTAAATACTTGGGAATAATCTTACGAAGCGATTTAAACTGGGTGGACCACGTAAATTACACAGTGAAAAAAGTCTAGAAGGCACTTCACTTTGTAATGTGTGTTCTCAAAAAAGGAAACAAGAATACAAAATGTTTAGCCTACACGTCACTGGTACGTTGTATTATATTACTGAATATGGGTCTGCATGCTGGGATCCATGCAGATAAATACATTAGACCGAGTACAGAAGAAAGCTGCTGAATTTACAAATCATACAAAGGATTCTGAATGGGAAACCTTGGCTCAGCGTAGGATGACAGCACGCTTATGTGCACTTTTTAAAGCGTACTCTGGGGAACGGGCTTGAAAAGCTATATGCGAGAGGTTGTGAAGGCCTTCCTATTTGAGTAGGGTTTATCATGTTCGGAAAATTAGGGACAGGAAGCAAAGAACGGATATCGGGAAGTATTCCTTTGTAAATAGGACCATAAAAACTGGAAACAACTAACTGCAGAAACGTTAGGGACTTGCCCTTGTAAACCTAAGAATTTCAGAAACAGAGTTAGGAAAGCAATTATAAACGGGGTGAAATGAAAGGAACAGAAGTGTGGCAAAAATCATCTAAAAGCGCAGTGAAGTGAAGTGAGGTGAAATGGAGCGGTAGGAAATTTAGATGATGTTAAAGCCAAATAAGAGGGTACTGAATTGTAGTTGAGTGAAGTTTAAATGGGAAGAAGTGAAGTGTTGAAAAGTGTAGTAAAGTGGACTGAAGTGTAGTTGGGTGAAGTGTAGTGAAAGTCTTAGCAACAGGGTGTTTAACATTTTTAGAGGATATATAGATCACATGAAGTTTGCTGCTTTTATGGCTTTTTCATTTATCATATTACTTCGTGTTCTTTTGGTGTTTTTTTTTTAATCATTGTGTATGTGGTTGTAGGTTTCGTATACTTTTAATTCTGTAATTTATGTGTTCTTATTGTTATGTTTATGTATTCTTATTGTTATATATGCTCTGTTGTGTATATTATGTTTTCATCTTGCCAACTGGCATTCTTCGGCTACTATGACTGAGGTTTTACCGTGCTTTTTTCTTCAGTTGTACGGCAAATGCCAGGGTATAAGTCGCAAAGATGGGGCACGGCCCACACTCTTCCCAATTAGTTAACTGTTGTTCTATGTAATGTTTGTGTCGATTGTGTTGTTCTATGTATTGTTTGTGTGTAAATGTGTACTGTACTATTGCCACCAGGTGTCAACACAATTGCAGTTAAAAAATATATATCATATCATATAACTAACTGAAAGTTTTATGGCATTTTTCTTCAATTTCAGAACAGATGTGACAATTACTTATTACTCAATTTGTTTTAACAAGCATGAGCACAGCAAGTTGAAAAATCCACTTATAAAAATGACTATTTGAAATTACCTGAACATAATGCAGCAGACTGACACACAACTTAAATTCACATGAACAATGTACACAACCACCCCATACAGCAAATATGACACTTCACGCAAACAAATTGTGAACAAGAATAATTACAAAATGAGATCGCATCCATTCAAATTGTGAAATCACAATTAAATGTTTAATATTATTAATAACATGAGTGTTGTGTGTTTTGAGGTCTACATGGTGGTGTGACTGAGGACCGAGTGCTCCTGGGATACAAACCTGTGTCACTAGGTAATTGATTCCCAGCATTTTGAAGAACACTGCACCTTCATCTTTATGCATCCAACAGGTATCCCAATGTATCAAAGGAACATGCTGCCTTCAAAATATAGGAAACCAATGACCTTGTGAAGTGGTATCATACCCCAGAAGAACAGCCTTCAACATCCAGGTTCTTTTATTAAATCTTAAAGTATCATAACAGTGACTGTCAGCAAGATATGGACGATGGCTATTAACTTCTTTTATGTGGCAATAAATATCTTTCTTCTCCCTCCCAGATGGACTGTGTAGCCAACCTACCATTCTTTCCACTAGATACACAGAGACTCTTTCTCCTGAGGAACAGCACACTTATCAACCACTACTTACATCCAGAAATGTTACTTACTTACTTACTTACTCCACGGAGCAGAGTCCTTCTTGAGAAGCTAACTGGTTCTGCAGCTAGTCAAGAAATTCCCTGTATTTTTGGAACCCGAAGGTTCACCACCATACTCACAAGTGCCCGCCACCTGTCCCTATTCTGAGCCAACTCCATCTAGTCCTCACAACCCCCTCCCACTTCCTGAAGATCCATCTTAATATTATCCTCCCATCTGCATCTGGGCATCCCCAGTGGTCTCTTTCCCTCAGGTTTCCCCAGCAGAACCCTGTACACCCCACTCCCCTCCACCATACGCGCCACATGCCCCACCCAGCTCATTCTTCTCGATTTTACCACCCACACAATATTCGGTAAGGAGTACAGATCACTAAGCTCTTCATTATGTAATTTTCTCCATTCCCCTGTTACCTCATCCCTCTTAGGCCCAAATACTCTCCTCAACACCCTATTCTCAAACACCCTCAGCCTACATTCCTCCCTCAATGTTAGCGACCAAGTTTCACACCCATACAGAACAACGGGCAACATTATAGTTCTATATATCTTGATCTTTAACTTTTACATCCAGACATGTTAGTGTCCAAAATTAGTCACAGCTCCTACAGTCACGACAACTTTACCTCTATTCTTACCTATTCTGCTTAAGATCTGCTGATGCCTCCAACATCCATTGACATTGTGACATGTAAAATACACTTAAAATTCAAATACATTTATTGTGCTCAAGTGTTAAAATTCTTCTTGTTTTCTTCTGCAAAAACTAAAAGCATAAGAACTTTGATAAAGCAGCACTGCCACAACAATGGGGTGCTGCTAAACTATTTCTGGAATTTCTTTAATCAACTTGCCGTCAGAGCAGTCATAAGGGTTACACTATGGGCAAGTAAATTAAGAAATCTTTTATAAAGAATTACAGAACTGAATAATTTAAGAAGCAGTATATTTCAGTTGTACCCCTTTTATTCCAGTAGTCTAACAAGCCCACACATCTCTTCAAACCTAGGCGGCCCCACTGACTGGATCTGTAAAATTGATTTGTACCTGTAATGCATGAACTTACTTACTCCATGCAGCAGAGTCCTTCTTGAGATGCTAATCGGTTCTCAGCTAGTCAAGAAATTCCCCGCATTTCATGGAACCCGAAGGTTCATTATCGCATTCACAAGTGCCCACCATCTGCTCCTATCATAATGCATGCACATCAACACCAATTATGCATGCACAACAAACAAGACATGTTTAGAAAATGTGTGTATTACAAACAGGACTCCAACTTACCAACTGTATGTTTCAGTTTTACCCGAATCACCAGTCGTCGTCGTCATCATCATCATCATCATCAAGTTAAACTGGCCCACATGCTATGGACAGCTCTGTACCCATTTGCAAGTTTTATTCTCAAAGTACTCTAGTTTTATATATATATAGTACAGTACTCTAGTTTTTTAATATATATATATATATATATACACACACATACAGGGTGTCCCAGGAGGAATGTGAAATACTTCGGGAGAGTGTTACTTATGTTAAACTATACCGATATAACCCAAAACACCTATATCCAAAGCTGA
>Ga0209629_10002489_pt1 | contig 12593 bp, 13 predicted proteins | sample TergutCu122P5_FD_187286 | JGI IMG/M metagenome (GOLD analysis project Ga0209629, IMG submission 187286) | Cubitermes ugandensis P5 segment gut microbial communities from Kakamega Forest, Kenya - Cu122 P5 (SPAdes) (version 2) | ecosystem: Host-associated > Arthropoda: Insects > Digestive system... | reverse complement strand
GTAATTTTTTGCGGTGGTGGCGTCATTGTATCACTGTCACTCGATTCTGATTTTTCTACTGGATCTTCTTCAATTTCACTGTCACTCACTTTCACTTTCTGAACTTTTGTCACTTTCGGATGAAACATCATCATCTCCTTCACTTCCAGTTTCTTCTAACATGTGTTGAATTTCCTTTTCCGACTGCAAACGCGTCTTGTAAGTAGCCATTCTTACAACTGGTTGGGATCACATGTTTGAAGATCGATTTATAACCTAAAGATCAATACAATCTGCACGTATGATACACCATTCGATAGAGTATTCCTTCAGCTTTCAAACGGTATAAGACACGTCATGCCATCTACTGACAGAAAGCTAGAATTACAAGCAAAATACATCGATGTCTCAACCGTCTCGCAGCCGGCTGTGTGCTCGAGTGGGTTAACTGAGGTTAGCTGGAAAGGTGAAGATGTAAAGACACGGACCCATAGCTCCTGCACTCAATTTAATTTACATACAAAAAGACCAGTATGGCCTGCGTGACCAACCCGCAATATGAACAATGCTGTATTCTTAAGGTGGCAATCTGTACATTCATACAAATTCACAAGTGTGGGATGTTCGAATTTACTGCCCCCATATTCTGGGTAGAAAATTCTTCTGAAATACTGGTTAATTTATACTGGACTCCACGGTGTCAAGGCCCATCTTCAGTCACTAGTCCCTGCTCTGAGGACTTCTGACATGTTAACGAGATGTTACAGAAGCAGCCAGCAAGTTACAACTTCAGCTTCTTGGAAGACCTCACGTTCTTCAGCTGACTAGGGATGTCACCTGAAGCCTTCCTCCTAATATGACTTTTGACCTCTTCTTGTAGACTGTTAAAGAACGCCGTCGATGACCGCACGGATTTTGCATTAGCCTTCTCAACAACCTGTATGAGGCAACAAGACAATGTAAGATTTCAAGCTTCACCCACAAAGTAGATGACATGTGCTCTTCTGGGATATTAGGCAGCATATAGTGGTAATTCCTTACCAACACTCCGGGACAACCTGTTGGTCCCATTTTCATTCTTGATGCTGGAAGAAGGGACTGAAAGGTTGTCCCCAAAACAGCAGTAAGGAATTACCACTGTACACTGTGTATTATCCCAAAACAGCTCAGATCTCAACAAAACAACATAGTTAAACACACAGGTTGAATACCTGCACAGTTCACTCAGTCCATAACGTAAGCCTATTGTAAGCAGCAATATTAGAACTCAGAGGAGAACAAGGTGAATGTCTGTCTTTTAAAGCAACATAACAGGAATCACATGTGTGGATGGTGGTGTTGTAACATTCACTGTGTTCGGTTCACTGTGCGAGCTGATCCACCTTGCTGTCGGTTTTCCAGCGTGCATCAAAGGATGTTACAATACACCATTACATCAAGTTAGGACGTATTTCTGTGCTCGCTGTGATCTATGCAGTCAGCTGTCAGATGTATCCACGCCAGGTGGGCTTTCATATGCTTACACACTTTATATGAAGATCTACACGTTCCTGTGTACACCTCAAGAAAACTCTCTTCATATTTATGGGAGCAAAAAAATGTTTCAAACAAAACAGAGAGAGAAAAATAAACACATTTACACTTAATACATTTTTCCATACATCTTTTTGTTATCATTATAATTAAAAACCAGTGGGCAGATGTGCCAGGATTGTTAGTAACTTATAGACAAATCGGACTGATAGTTCCTGCATATGCTGTATTCAGCAATAGTGAATAAAGAGGTCCTCATACAGCAGTCAACAGACACCTTAGTTAAACACAGCACAAGTACATTAAACTGGTATAGTCAATTACGCCAAATGTACCTGTGTGATGTTGCTGCTCTTTGAAACTTTCTCCAGGTCTCGCATTGCCTTTTCCTTGCTGTATTTGTTCCCTAGCCCTGGCTGCAGTTTCTCAATGGCTTGTTCCCTCTTCTCTCGCTCATGCTGCCGCTCCCTCTGTCTGAGCTTCTTGTGTCGACGTTCTCGTTTCTTGTCAGAAGAGGTACGCTCCTCCTTACCAATCACATCCCCTTTGGGTCGTTCTGTTACAATGGAGCATAATATAAATGGGGTACTCCTGGGCAACAAAGGGCAGTGCCAAAGGATATTTAATAATAATGTGTACACCTTCAGAAGGTTATATGAAAGTGAAGTCAACACCAACATTTATCTATGCCACTTAGGTCATGCATGCAAGCTAAAACTCCAGTCACTCTAGACCGCCAACCCAGACAGACAAGGGAAGTTGCTGGCCCTGGATTCTCCATTCAGAGGTGTGTCAACTAGATACCTAATCACATGTGTATATCAGTTTCCTGTTTACTCATCAACATCTTCATATATAAAAAAGGCAAAATTTAGGGTTATACAGAGCCCACTTTAATTTCTAAGTGCTTGTTCTTGTTACAACCTGAGTCCCATCTGAGAAATATAAGGAAAAGTGTCCATTGTTTCCATTCACTATGGGGGGGGGGAACAGGCTGATTGGACAAAGCAATGAGCAAGATACAAATCAGGAACTTGATCCAAGTTGTTCAGCTCACAGCAGTCTCTTAACTAACCGTATTATCTTGGCTCTTTATTCTAAATGAATGCTATGTAAAATGGTGTCAGTTCACTTTTGGGTCTCTTATAAGTGTACCACATTTGGTGGTATGTGCCTAAGCAATAAATTCTGCAGACACATGCCAATATCTCAGGGCTTAGTTCCCCCACATGGATCCTGAAACAGAAATATGAACTAAAATGTATGATACAAGGTTCTAAAATGGTAAGGGTCAACACTACAGTCTCCTGAGATATGATGCTGTGCAGTCTGGGTAACTACAGAGGCAGCAGTTTCTCCCAGAACTTAGTACCCCATTTACCAAACCATACAGAGAAACATCCCATCAGAATGTAGTCTATAAATTGGTATACCTTAGGATGTTCTAAATAACTCATAGGAGGTGCAAACATCAAAGAGAATCTCAGCATGTTTACCCTTTACTTCCTCAGGTGCTAGAAGAGCAGCATCACTAGTGGCCACAGGTGCAACTTCTTCCAAAGTGATGGCTGGTAGGTTACTAACAATCTTCACTTCTGGGGCTGGCTGCAACACAAAAGTTAAACGTATCACATTTTTCAGAAACTATGACAAATTCTTTTCCGGAAAATACTGTATAAAATTCTCCAACACTGTGTCAGTATGACCCTCAACATGCCTGAGATTCCAATGTTTGCTGGAAGGATGACCGTGGTTTATCACATGACTCACCCTTCATTGTTCCTGACCCTAGTTGCTCAGCAGCACATGTCTCTTGAGTAGCAAGAAGAGATAATCTGTTTCTTGAAAATCAATTTGTTCTTCTAATGGTATATGTAGCAAACACACAAGGATTTATTACATTAAATGCGATAGAAGTGTGCCGCAAGACATTTGGATCCCTCTCCAAATTAAAATAAATCAGTGGAGAAGGCAAGAGGAAGAAGTACCGAAAGTAGAGAAGATTAAACACTTTTTTTGTACACATACTGCAAAACAGTCTAACCAACAAGCAAAGGTGAAGAGCTGGACAAGACACCACAGAAACAACAGAATTTCTGTCTAAAAATGATAATTTCCCAAGCAGGATGTGCTGTTGCACAAGGCTTCACCAAGTTCACTGGAACAACTGCTTGGTATTACAGATTTACGAAAAGGCAGGTACTGTGACCCATTACACAGCTTTGAAGACTTTTGACAAATGTAGGATCAGCAATGGTACTGAAAACAACGTACTGTTTAAGGAAAGAGAAAGTATGAACAATGACAATAGTACTGATGAGTGAAATGGTGATCATACTGCACTGCCATTTTGAGTTTAGTATTTGTGGATGTGTACTTCAAATGTGGGGGATTGGGGGGGGGGCACCCCCTTAAATTTGACTTCCAAAATTTTTGTGTGTCTTATAATCAGGTTCATCCTATGGTCTGGGAGCCATGGACTTCTCATTAATGCTCCTGGGTTTTCATGGCCTGTATCTCAAGTGTATTTTTGGATTTCAGGGTTTAGATGCACCATGTGAAGTTACTCCATTTCTGTGTACACTGCAGTTGCAATCTTTGCCAAGTACATTTCACTCTAGCAGCATTTGATCATATACCTCCACAGATTAATATATTCAATGATCTTCAGTGACAATGTCACAACTACATCATACTACACATCTCAAAGTACAGACGTGGGTTCAATCTCAAATCAACATATATACGTTACAAAGTGAAATTATGATTAGTGTTCAGGTTTCTCCTGCCAAACATCTAGATTCATTTGCCATATGCCTCTAAGGTGCCCACAGCCCCAATCAGCTAACACAGTATTAAATCCCTCTTTGCAGGTTTCAGGTTTTGTTATCTGAAAATTACCTGGACTCTGATAAAATTCAGGTTCTACTATCCACCTGGCCAACAACTCACTAACCATCCAACCAACTGGGGCCTGAGAAACAGCAAGAAAAAATGTTTAGCCAAAATAACAAGTCTCTGAACCAAGATATGAATCCAGAACCTCACAAATACAAAGCAGCCACAATATTTGGCAACACCAAACAAGTCAACATGGCAACATTCATGTAGATTGGGTACACACATACTGGGCACAATTTGTGTGAACAGCCAAGTCTGAGCCTGCTCTGTGCCCTAAAATGTGTAAGAGATGGATGAGAGTATTCTCAAAACAAATGTTTTAGTATAAAAATACTGTAAGCTCTTCTGTAGAGTGTTATGGCACAATTTCACCTCACAGTTTCTGAGTTATAATACTCTGCAGCATAGTAGGTTAGTACCAACATTTCAGAGGATCATACTGCCTCCACCTTCAGGGTAAAAGTGAGTGAAGTGGCTGGTTCAATAAAAGTGGGAAGGAAAAGTCATGTTATGGAGGACAGGAATCCCTGATTAGAGCTAGTGATATAAAAGTGAGAACGAGGCCTGGGAGAGGCCAATGGCAACTGTAGACTCTGAAAGCGAAACTCCTTGACAGGAAGAAGAGTAAACAAATAGGACCTCTCAGGCCCATGGGATATTTTATTCAGCAATGTACTTACTGGTTTAGGCGTAAAATGGAAATTGGAGAGTGCATCCAGCATTGAGAAAAGGGAAGCCATCATGGTCCGCACTACATGGTGCTCAAGTGGTTCCTCTTGTGGGCGGCCATCATCCCCAGCAGCTTGTGTTTCACGTTGCTTAATATATTCCTGGTGACATCACACAATGCCATGTAACCACAGCCATACATAACTCATGTAACATCAACAAATGGGCTATTATAAAATTCATGTGTACATTTTACATAGCTCCTACATGTTTCAGTGCTATTATCTTGTCATCTTTAGGGAGCTGACACCAACATTTCTTTAAAACATACAGCAATAAAATTGGTCATTATAAACACAAATATGTTGTGGTATTACTAGTGTATAATTTTACAGGTTTTGGTTAAAGTTATGTGCAAAGAGAGACTTAATATATTTTGCCTCCTCTGTCATATTTTTTATTAGAGTAATGAAAACTGGATAAAACCAGTTCCACTGGTCATATGATATATCCCCTCCATCAAATGCAACCCTGAACCAATAGTTATCCATAACTCCAGTACAGTGCCAGTCACAATGGAAGGCTGTGAGGATGTACAGTTCAAACAACCTGCCATTATTGTGTTCCTGACTACAGAAAACATTCTTCCAATCAACATTAAAAGCTGTATGCAGACAGTGTATGGGGATAAATGTGTTGATGTAAGCACAGTGAGACAGTTTAAGCAAGAAGTGGGGAAGCAAGTTTTATTTTTGAAAACAAAAGAAGCATGGAATGAATATGGTATGAAACACGCATGGGACAGATGTTACACGCACAAAAAACTGAAGTGTTACCTTAGATCTTCTGTGGTGTACATCAATAAGCAAAATGCATTTGGTGTAAATATAGATGGGGACAAATATGGAATTTTTGGCACCACATTGTCAGAACTGAATTCGATGAAACAGCAGATTTTAAAGGCTTGTGAGTGTTGAATTGCCATGTGGAGATGTCAAAAACCATACATAAGCTAGCAGAATAGTTGTCACTATATGAAGCCATGACCCCATGGAGGAGCCATCTAGCATTTAGAACCCATAATCTAGGAAGACTTGGGAAGCACGGAATACACGTATGTATGGTACTAGGCCACCATGGCATATGCAAACAATATGCAAATCTACACTGCTGAGGCAAGACATTAGAACAAACAATTTTTTCTGTGTGGGAGACCAACTTGGATCTGTGGTCCAATATGTATCAGGACAATTATTACAGCAGAATAACAATACCACAAAGATTACTCTCCAGAAATATCAGGGTATGTGATAAAATTAGAGCTTGTACAAGGTTCCCCACCAACTTGTTCTGGAGAGGGAAGAAGCTGAAGACAGGAGAGAGTATGCCCTGCCAGGAAGTGTTACTCCATCTTTGCAAAAAAGAGAATGAAATGATGATGGTAAGCACTGTCCACAATGCTACAATGCAAGACAAACTGAACAGGTATGAGGAAAAGACAAAAATATCATCCTGTATCACTCAGTGCAACAGGTACATGGTAGAGGTGACAGAACAGCCCGTTATGTCATATATTACTCCATTCTCAGTAAAACACTATAATGGAGCAAACAGGTTCTAACAAGGCTTATAAGCTGTACCCTATTCAGGCCAATATCCTAAGAGTTAATAAATAAAAAAATTTAAAACAGCAAGGTATTGGGCAGGAATGCATGAAAGCAGGATTTGGAGACAGCAACACTCAGGATGAAGAGAATGTGTAGACAGCTCTAACAGCAGGTGATTAGGCAGGAATGCAAGCAAGAGGGGAAAGTAACACTCTGGATGAACAGGATGTGCAGAAAGCTATAACTGTAGGTGATTGGGCAGGAATTCAAGCAGGAGGAGAGAGTGACACTCTGGATGAACAGGATGTGCAGAGAGCTCTAACAGCAAATGACTGGGCAGGAATGCAAGCACAAAAGTGAGACACTGGTATTCAGGATGATGAGAATATGCTGACAGCTCTAACAGCAGGTTACTGGGCAGGAATGCAAGTAGGATTTGGAGACAGTGACACCGAGGAAGAAGAGAATGTGCAAAGAGCTCCAACAGGTTACACTGCAGGAATGCAAACAGAATTTGGAGACACTGGCACTCAGGATGAAGAGGATGTGCACAGAGCTCCTAACAGAAAGTTACAGGATGGTAATGCAAGCACAAAGAGGCAGCAATGACACTCAGGATGAAGAGGATGTGGTGCGAACTCTAAGAGCAGGTTTCTGGACAGGAATGCAAGCTGGAGTAGGCAACAGTGGCACTCAGGATGAAGAGGATGTGCAAAGAGCTCTAACAGCTGGTTACTGGGCACAGATGCAAGCAGGAGGAGGAGAGAGTGACACTGAGGATGAAAAAAATGTGTACAGAGCCTTAACAGCAGGTAACTGGGCAAGAATGCAAGCAGGAGGAGGAAACAGTGACATTCAGGCTACAGAAGATGTGCAGAGAACTCTAGCACCCCAGGCCCTGAGCCATGATCCACCACCAAAACTTTCTGGCTATAAAGTATGACACACAACATAGCCAAATGCTGGGTCTGGGAAAAAGATGTATCCTCAGAAACCTTGCTAACTATGCACCATATGCAGTAAAAAGTAGGATGTGAGGTATGTCTGCAAATTTTGCATGGTGCTTATCCTAAGGGCAGCTGCTTAGAGAGGTACCACACAGTCAACTAATACTGGACATTCTGGTGATTACTGATACCAAGTATCAGTAATTTTTTCCTAACTATTTTGTGAGCTTCCTTTCTTTTGTGGTAATATTCCTGCTCTTCCTTCTCCCTTCTCCCATTTATCAACCACTTTTATCTTGCTTTCTTCATTTCTTCTATTGCTAATTTGCATTCCTCATCATACCATTTATCTTTAAATGTTTCTGTGCCTTCATCCTTTCTATAAGCTGCTGTTTGGTTTCCTTAATTCTTGTTTCAATGTTTTCCCATTTTTCATTAATATCATTGTCAATACTATCTTCTTCATCCAAATTTTCCAGTATTTCAAACTTATTATTAATTTCTATAGCATATTCTTGTTTCCACTTTGGATTTCGAAAAATGTTCACCAGTTTTCTTTTCTCATTATATTTATTTCCAGTTTTTGCCCTTAATTTCATTTTAAAATTTATCTTCAGTAAGTTGTGATCTGATCCAATGTCTGGCCCCCTTAGTGCTCTAATGTCTGTTATTGCACTCCTGAATCCATTACTAATTAAAACATGATCTATTTGGTTCGCTGTCCTGCCATCTGCTGAATACCATGTCTCTTTGTGAATATCTTTATGTGGAAACGCTGTACTTTTTTACATTTAAACCTTTAGATATTGCAAATGGAATACATACAAACATACATGAAAAATGTAATAGAATCAATAGAAGAAGATCAGAAGCATAATAACACAAGGAAAATGTATCAAACAGTAAACCAATTTACGAAAGGACAGCAACATAAATTTAGCATAATTAGGAACAAAAAAGCAGAATTGGCAATGAATACAAAGGAGAAAGCAGAAATATGGAAAGAATATTTTGACAAATTACTGAACATGGAGGAACCAAAGGAATTAATTAAAAAAGGAAATAAAGAAATTGGTGAAGTTGAAGATGAAGTAGAAGAACTCACTACAGAAGATGTAAAAAAAGGCAATAAGAAACTTAAAAAAATAAAAAGGTGGCTGGAACTGATGGAATACATCTGGAATTAATAAAAGACAGAGGAGATAAACTACTGAATAGAATGTATGAACTAGTAAGACAAATCTGGGAGGAGGAAAGGATACCTGAAGAATGGAAAGAAACAATAATAGTTCCTATACAAAAAAGAGGAGACAGAGATAGGTGTGAGAATTACAGGGGAACAGCACTGGGAAATGCAGCTTACAAAATTTTGCCAAATACATTATTGGGAAAAATTAAACCATATATTGAAAAAGTTATGGGAGACTATCAGAATGGATTTAGAGATGGAAGATCTGTAAGTGACAACATATTTGCATTGAGAATAATAAACGAGAAACTTTGGGAGTATAATCAGGGTGTACAATATTTACTTATTGATTTTCTATACATAGAGATGCACTACAGAAATGTATGAAAGAAATTAAAATTCCTACTAAATTAATAAATATGTGTAAAACATGTGTACAAAAGACAAGAAGTGCAGTTAGAATAGAAGGAACATTGTCATCCTTTTTTGAAAATAAAACAGGTCTGAAACAGGGTGACCCTTTATCACTAATATTATTTAATTTGGCGTTACAAAAAGTGATACAAAGTATAAAAATGATTCCTAGTGGTACAAAGATTGGTAAGAAACAACTGAATATATTAGCATACGCAGATGACATTGCTTTAATTGGAAAAAATGAAATAGAAATAAGAACACTTTTTGTAGAAGTGGAAAACATTGCCAGAAAGTTTGGACTATGGATGAACCAAGAAAAGACAAAATATATGATAGTGGAAAGGAAAAACAATTTAAAGAAAAATAAAATAGGACATTCGATAATAAAATATTACCAATTTGAAAGAGTGGAAAATTTTAAATATTTAGGAGTTATACTTAATGAAGATAACGATAACCAAATAGACTTGCAAGAAAGAATAGAAAATGCTAAAAAAACATATTTTATGCTACAGAAATTTTTTAAAAATAAAAACATATCAAAGAAATCAAAATTGGGACTAAAGAACACAATAATAGACAAAGTGTTAACATATGCATCAGAAACTTGGACACTAACAAAGCGAGACAGAAAGCAGTTGAACGATCTTGAAAGGAAAGTGTACAGAAGACTTTTAGGCCCAGTATATGATAATGAAAAAGAAAATTGGAGGATATTAACTAATAAAGAAATTTATGCAAGTGTTAAAAAACCTACTATAATAAAGACAATGAGGTTAAATAGATTACGTTGGTTTGGACATGTACAGAGAATGGAAGAAAATCGAATTCCCAAAACAGTATCATATATGAATTTGGAAACAACAAGATTGAAAGGTAGACCAAGAAATAGATGGCAAGATGGGGTGAGAGAGGATGGAAGAATAGCTGGTGGGGTAAGGTGGCAGGAAAAAATACATAACAGAGAGGAATGGAAGAAACTCATGAGAACGGCAAGGAATCGTCGAATTCTGCACATGCCAATGGAATGAATGAATGAATGAAATAAAGTATCAGTAATTAAAATTAGGAAAGAGTTTTTACAGTTTTAATGAAATAATATAGGTTTGGACCAAGCTTGCACACTCAGTTCCCAGGGACAGTCAGCCAAAGTATCACATCCATTGAACAATGTGTTAACAGAGAAATGTAAAAAAAACTTTAATTTCTAACCTAAACAGTGATCTCATGATCGTACTGGGACTTACAGTCACAAGTTCTTCATGTGGCAGTTAATAAACCACTCAAGATCCACCACATCACATGTAAAAGAAATGGCTACTACTTGAGAAAAGCTCACAAACACCAGCGGGAAACAATAACACCATACAAAGCACTGCCTGGACAGTGGATTGAGACTGCTTGGAATGACAATTCAACAGAAACCAGTGTCAAGTTTAAAAAGTACTGCGTGTTAAATGATATAAACAGAACAGAGATGCCCTGTGGGAGGAAGATCATGACGAAAATTCGTGTTCCAGATATTACCGCATTGGCAGTGACTGTTTAACTCAAAAATGTGTTTGTAATTGTTTATAACAATAATACTCCAATATTTTATATTTAATCCACAATATTAAGCATGAGAACACTAATGTGACACAAAAACTAGCTAATGTGAATATAAGAATGTCTGTGCAAAATGAATAGAGTACATGGGAGGGTCATGAAACAACCAGGTAAGTTTAGCAGTCCAGTTCCTACACGCTACAACATCACATGCTGCCAACACTCCTCCCACACAGATCCAATGGAAATACTGAATGTATAGAACATGGTGACCTCAAGATGCAAGACCTTCATGTCAAGTCCCATGAATATGATCAACTGCCTGTCACTGCTAAATGACAGGACAGACGGACCCTCTCTATGCATTCCTACATGGTAAAAATTCAAGGCCTAATATTCAGTGTGCAGCACTAACCTGCTCATAAACCTGTGAGAGACTGAGTTTACTCTTTTCTTGATCGAGAACAAGTTTCTTCTTGTACTCATTAGGGGTATCTATGGGTTTAACTTTCCGTTCAACATCATCCCATGCCCGATCTTTCACACGCTGTCGGATAATGTCTTCCAACTGCAGGGTGGTCCGTTCCGTAACTATGGGGGCTGTAAAAAATGGTGCATTGTAGCCGTAACTTCACATACAATGTTTCCTTGTGACAGTACAACCATTCACTACAGTGCCAATACATGGCAGCAAGGGAACCATCATTCTCTTGTTAAAAGAAGATAATCTAAAAATTCAGTAAAGTACATCACATTCTCTCCTTTGAATGTGTAACTAAGTAATTAACCAAATGGTAGCACATTTCTGCAGCCTTTTCCTGGGGTCAGTGCCTCTCACTTTCTCACCTGCTCTTGTGGTCAGATCAAATTCCACCATTTCCTCTAGCAGTGAGTTATGCGGTCGGGTAGAAGCAGAGACCTCCCCTTTCAGTTGCCATGGTTTCTCAGCCAATGCTTGTTCTTCGAGTTGGTTTAGCCTCACCCACAGCCGCTCCTGTCTCATTTCCAGACTCGACTTGGTGCCAGTTGCCTCATTCTCTTCAGAAATCCCTGCTTCATTTAACCTGAAACACATGATAACTGGATTCTGACATGTACTGAGATCAAGTTAACATGAAGCACATTTACCATGATTCCATCATAGTTCCTTACAGTCATTCTAGGCAGACTGTGGGATAATATTATATCGCATAAAATATTCTGCATCCTTGAATAACCTGTGCACCATGACTGTACATGCCATTCTGTTCATTTCAGTCTTTCATGCTGTTCCTTCCACCAGGAGCTCAATTTCCAATTTGTTCTCCCAATTTAATTATTTGTTGTTTGTAACCAACTATGAGAGGTAATACACACATGGAGAAATATACTATATGAATACACAAAAATGTAACAAATTAACATCCACTCATACATTGTGGTTGGGTGTGTGTATAGAACAGATACAGGAAGTTGTGAAAGGTAAACAGGGCACACAGAAAGAATAGGTTTACCATCCTTGTCACACAAGAGCTGTAAGCCCCATTATACGTCATATGTTTTCAAAGATATCTTCACAAGGTAGTCAAAAAAATGTAGTATACTTAATTACGCTACAAAACTTCCTCCACACTTCTTCTCACTTCATTATACATAATGGTTCCCAAGGCATTCAACATTACATAACTCCATACCATAGGTTTCACCCTTTCACAGCCCACGAAGACCCTTAGGGAGAGTAGAGGTATAGCTCTACTCTATTTTAGACCTCTGCACTAGAAGGGGGTGAGGGGTCAGCGTCACGCCCTGGCAGCACCTTACCCC
>Ga0209629_10002488_pt1 | contig 12593 bp, 11 predicted proteins | sample TergutCu122P5_FD_187286 | JGI IMG/M metagenome (GOLD analysis project Ga0209629, IMG submission 187286) | Cubitermes ugandensis P5 segment gut microbial communities from Kakamega Forest, Kenya - Cu122 P5 (SPAdes) (version 2) | ecosystem: Host-associated > Arthropoda: Insects > Digestive system... | reverse complement strand
GCAAATCCGGAAGAACAGGTAGCCGTTGCCCAATGGATTTACGACCGGTCGGCAAAACTTGTCGCCGCTTCGCTGGCAGGATTAGTTCAGGTTTTGGTTGCTCAGGATTCCTCTCTCAAAAAGATTTGTCTCGCAGCCGACGGCAGCGTTTTTTGGGGAAAGGATAAAAATAATGAAACCTGTTACAAAAATTTGGTTGAAAAAGAACTCCAACTTTTACTTCCCGCAGGAGTCAGTGTTGCCATCATTGATGAAATGGCAGACCCCAATCTGATTGGTTCTGCTATTGCCGCTTTGTCTTGATTTTTTATGGAACGCAGTAGCCGGAGCAATGAAGGTATAATATCAACTGCGTTCCATTAAGATTTTTTTTATAGAATCGTTGAAAATAAAGAAAATATTTTGATGATGAAAAACTTTACACTATCTTTGCACCCCGAAATAAATCGAAAAAAACTTTAAAAATTAATTATCAAAAAAAATTATGATTATTGTTCCATTAAAGGAAGGCGAAAACATTGAGAGAGCCTTAAAAAAATTCAAAAGAAAATTTGAAAAGACAGGGGTAACAAAAGAACTCCGTAGAAGACAAGCTTTTGCAAAACCCTCTGTAGAGAAAAGAAAACAAAAAATCCACGCTATTTACGTACAAAAACTACAGCAGGCGGAAGAATAACATCAGATTTGACTTGTTGAAATGACCGGATTGGATCAACTTGCATTCATTTTCTTCATTTTTTTTGTATCATTCATTTTTTTTTACTATCTTCGTAGCATAAATAAAAATATATGCTAATTGAATCATTTCTACGTTACCTTCAATATGAGAAAAATTATTCTGCTCATACAGTAGAATCATATTCAAACGATTTATTCCAGTTTAAATCCTTTGTTTGTGGCGAAGAAACGTTTGACCCTAAAACAGTAGATTCAATTTTGGTGCGGCGCTGGATGGTTTCATTGATGAACGAAGGATATTCTTCTTTATCGGTGAATCGAAAATTGAGTTCAATTAAATCCTTTTTTAAATATTTATGTAAATATAAACATATCGAAACTAGCCCCATAAAAGGTTTACGAGGTCCTAAAGTGCGAAAGCCGCTGCCTCATTTTGTGAAAGATTTTGATATGAACCAATTGCTCTCTAAATGGGAAGAATCGGATATTTTTGAAAGCGAACGGGATAAAGCGATTTTGGATGTTTTTTATACAACCGGTATCCGGTGTGCCGAATTGGTTGGATTAAAAAACGACGATGTGGACTTTCATACAAAATTAATTAAGGTAAACGGAAAAAGAAACAAGCAACGGTTGATCCCTTTTTCTGATAATCTAAAAGAAATCATGCTAAGCTATATAAATATAAGGAATAAAACATTGGATACTCCCTTAAGCAATTTCTTTTTTGTCAGAAAAAACGGAGAAAAACTCTCTAATTTCATTGTATATAGTATTGTTAATAAACGATTATCGGAGATTCCGAATCTATCGAAAAAAAGTCCTCATGTATTGAGGCACACATTTGCGACAAGTATGTTGAACAACGGTGCGGATTTGAATGCGGTCAAAGAATTATTGGGACATGCAAGCCTTTCTTCTACCGAAGTTTATACTCATACAACCTTTGAAGAATTAAAGAAAGTGTATAACAAGGCTCATCCGCGAGCTTAAAAAAGGAGGTTTTTATGGAAATTACGATTCAAGCAATTCGTTTCGAAGCAAGTAAAAAATTAGAAGATTTTGTTCAGAAAAAAGTAAACAGGCTATCCAAATTCAATGAGGATGTACTATTAGCCGATGTAACTTTGAAAGTAGTTAAGCCGGAAACCAATGACAACAAAGACGCTTCCATCCGGTTGCGCTTATCAGGTACTGAGTTGTTTGTGCAAGAGGTAGCCGATACCTTTGAAGAAGCAGTTGATAAATGCGTTAATAAACTGGAACGTCAGGTTGTGAAATATAAAGAAAAACAACGGAGCAAAAAATAATAAAAAAACATTCAAATATTTTGGTCATTCAAAAATTAATTTATATCTTTGCACCCGTTTCAAATTTTGACGATAAAAAGGCGATTTTTGATACAAATTTGGGTAGATACCAGAGTGGCCAAATGGGGCTGACTGTAACTCAGCTGGGCTACGCCCTACGGTGGTTCGAATCCATCTCTGCCCACACCCCCCAACCCCCTAAAGGGGGAGTGAAAGTCCCCTTTAGGGGATTGAGGGGTTAATTTGCGGAAGTAGCTCAGTCGATAGAGCATTAGCCTTCCAAGCTGAGGGTCGCGGGTTTGAGTCCCGTCTTCCGCTCTTTTATTTGCCTGTGTAGCTCAGCGGTAGAGCACTTCCTTGGTAAGGAAGAGGTCCTGAGTTCAAGTCTCAGCACCGGCTCGAAAGGGAAATAAAAAATAGAGATAAAAAAATATTCATTCAAAATAAAGAATTCGTTAATATGGCAAAAGAACATTTCAACCGATCGAAACCTCATGTCAACATCGGTACAATTGGTCACGTTGACCACGGTAAAACTACATTAACTGCTGCTATTACTACCGTATTAGCAAAAAAAGGTCTTTCAGAAGTAAGGTCATTTGATTCAATAGACAATGCTCCGGAAGAAAAAGAAAGAGGTATTACAATTAATACTGCTCATGTTGAATACGAAACCGCCAATCGCCATTATGCTCACGTTGATTGTCCGGGTCACGCCGACTATGTGAAGAATATGGTTACCGGCGCTGCTCAAATGGACGGCGCTATTATTGTAGTTGCCGCAACAGATGGTCCAATGCCTCAAACACGCGAACACATCCTTTTGGCTCGACAGGTAAACGTTCCGAAATTGGTCGTTTTCATGAACAAAGTGGACATTGTTGATGACCCTGAAATGCTGGAATTAGTCGAAATGGAAATGCGTGAACTGCTCGATTTTTATGAATTTGACGGTATGAACACGCCCGTTATTCAAGGTTCTGCTTTGGGCGCTTTGAATGGCGATGAAAAATGGGAAGCTAAAGTGATGGAATTAATGGACGCTGTTGACAGCTGGATTCCTCTTCCCGTGCGCGATGTTGACAAACCGTTCCTTATGCCGGTGGAAGATGTGTTCTCCATCACCGGTCGCGGTACGGTCGCTACCGGTCGTATTGAAACCGGTAAAATTAAAACCGGCGAAGAAGTTCAAATTATCGGTCTGGGTGCTGAAGGAAAGAAATCGGTTGTAACGGGAGTAGAAATGTTCCGTAAAATTCTCGACGACGGGCAGGCTGGCGACAACGTAGGATTGCTGCTTCGTGGCATCGACAAAGACGAAGTAAAACGCGGTATGGTTATTACTCACCCCAATAAGGTGAAACCTCATACCAGAGTAAAAGCTGAAGTGTATATCCTGAAAAAAGAAGAAGGCGGACGTCATACCCCTTTTCATAACAAATATCGTCCTCAGTTCTATATTCGTACTTTGGACGTTACAGGTGAAATAACGCTTCCGGAAGGAACAGAAATGGTAATGCCTGGTGATAACTTAACGATTACCATTGATTTAATCTATCCGGTAGCTTGCAGCGAAGGTTTGCGTTTTGCTATCCGCGAAGGCGGTCGGACAGTAGGAGCCGGTCAGATTACGGAAATCCTTGAATAAAATAGTGACGTGTGACAGGTGACAGGTGACTTTACTTGTCACTCGTTACTTGTCACTCGTAAATAAATACACGGGTCTAGCTCAGTTGGTAGAGCGACGGTCTCCAAAACCGTAGGTCGAGAGTTCGAGCCTTTCGACCCGTGCAGAAAAATAAAATGATGATAATGACAAATGAATAAAATTATCAGTTACATCAAAGAATCTTATAATGAACTTGTACATAAGGTGTCTTGGCCAACTCAACAGGAATTGACAAGCAGTACCGTCGTCGTAATGATTGCTTCCCTTATAATGGCGATTGTGTTGTTTGTTATTGATTTCAGTTTTAAATCCGTTGTGCATTTCTTTTACGATAAAATCTTTTAATTAAAAGATGTCTGAAATAGAAAAGAAATTTTACGTTCTCCGCGCCATTAGTGGTAAAGAGAATAAAGTGAAGGAGTATCTTGAAGCTGTAATTAAAAATACAGACTTGAAAAATTATATTTCTCAAGTCTTGATTCCTACCGAGAAAGTCTTTCAACAGCGTAATGGAAAGAAAGTCCTCAAAGAGCGCGCTTATCTTCCCGGTTACGTGATTATTGAAGCAGCATTGGTAGGCGAGGTCGTACACTTCCTGAAAAATGTCAATTGGGTTATTGGATTTCTCGGAGGAAACAAGCCGGTTCCTTTGCGCACGTCTGAAGTAAACAGAATTCTGGGCACTGTGGACGCATTGCAGGAACAACCTGAAGAATTCGATGTCCAATATTATGTTGGCGAAACGGTTAAAGTGATTTTTGGTCCATTCAACGGTTTTCATGGAGAAATAAAAGAAATCAATCCTGAAAAGAAAAAGTTGATTGTTCTCGTAAAAATATTTGGCCGGGGAACACCTCTCGAGTTAGGATATTTACAAGTGGAAAAAGAATGATGCGATTAGGTTACGCTCTTCAAATGTTCTTTTCAAAAAGGAATTCTAAAAAATAGAATCTCCGCAAAGTGATTATAAATTTAAATTATTAACAAATGGCAAAAGAGATTGCTGGACAGCTAAAATTACAGATTAAAGGAGGAGCAGCAAACCCTTCTCCCCCCATAGGTCCTGCTTTAGGATCGAAAGGGATTAATATAATGGAGTTTTGCAAGCAATTTAATGCCAGAACTCAAGACAAAACCGGTAAAGTAGTGCCTGTGGTGCTTACTTATTATACCGACAAGTCTTTCGATTTTGTTGTAAAAAATCCGCCGGTAGCGATTCAATTATTGGATGCTTCCAAACAAAAAAGCGGGTCAGCAGAACCCAACCGTAAAAAAGTGGGTGAAATCACTTGGGAACAAGTGCAAATCATTGCAGAAGACAAAATGGGAGACTTGAATTGTTTTTCGCTGGATTCGGCTATGAAAATGGTGGCAGGAACAGCCAGAAGCATGGGCATATCGGTAAAAGGGGCATTCCCTGTTAACAATTAATAACTTCAATAGAGATATGAGTAAACTGACAAAAAATCAAAAGTTGGCTTTAAGCAAAATTGAAGCAGGGAAAGTATATACACTGAAAGAAGCATCAGTTTTGGTAAAAGAAATTGCAACTGCCAAATTTGACGCTTCCGTCGATATCGACGTTCGTCTCGGTGTTGACCCTCGTAAAGCGAACCAAATGGTTAGAGGGGTGGTTTCACTTCCTCATGGAACCGGTAAACAGGTTAGGGTTCTCGCATTGGTAACTCCCGATCAGGAAACTGCTGCGAAAGAAGCAGGAGCCGATCATGTAGGGCTTGATGAATATATCGAAAAGATTAAAGGCGGCTGGACGGATATAGATGTAATTATCACACAACCGGCTGTTATGGGTAAAATTGGCGCTTTAGGAAGGATATTGGGTCCGCGCGGCTTAATGCCCAATCCCAAAAGCGGGACGGTTACCAATGATGTAGCTATGGCTGTGAAAGAAGTAAAACAGGGCAAAATCGACTTTAAAGTAGATAAAGCCGGTATTGTGCATACTTCTGTTGGAAAAGTATCTTTCACTCCTGATCAACTTCGCGAAAATGCGAAAGAATTTGTTGCTACGCTTATCAAGTTAAAGCCTACTACAGCTAAGGGTACATACATTAAGAGCGTTTATCTTTCAAATACAATGAGTCAGGGTCTTAAAATCGATCCCAAATCAATTGATGAAATTTAATAAGATTGAATTATGAAAAAGGAAGATAAAACCGCTGTTATTGAACAGATTGCTACAACAATTGGAAATTATTCAAACTTCTATCTGACGGATATTGCTACATTGAATGCAGCAAAAACCAGCAGCCTGAGAAGGGAGTGTAATAAACAGGAAATTAAATTGGTTGTTGTAAAAAACACCTTGTTTAAAAAAGCATTAGAAAAAGTAAATGGAGATTTTTCCTCGTTAGATACTGCATTGAAGGGAAATACGGCAGTTATGTTTTCGAACAATGCCAATAACCCCGCCAAATTGATCAAAACATTTGCGAAAGGAACCGATATTCCTAAATTAAAAGCCGCTTATGTTCAAGAAAGTTTTTATGTTGGCGCAGAAAATCTCGAACTACTCATTTCTATTAAGGGCAAGAATGAATTAATTGGCGATGTAATTGCTTTGTTGCAATCTCCTGCCAAGAATGTGATTTCTGCTCTTCAATCGGGTGGACAAACTATTGTCGGCGTGTTGAAAACACTCGAAGAAAAAACTAAATAAAAGTATAAATAAACATTTAAAATCGTACAAATATGGCAGATTTAAAAGCTTTTGCTGAACAATTGGTAAACTTAACCGTAAAAGAAGTAAACGAACTTGCTGGAATTTTGAAATCGGAATATGGTATTGAACCTGCAGCTGCAGCTGTTGCTGTTGCTGCCGGACCTGCTGCTGCTCCCGTAGAAGAAAAAGTAGAAAAAACGTCTTTCGACGTGGTTCTTAAAGGTGTGGGACCAAACAAGCTGGCAATCGTAAAAGCAGTTAAGGAATTGACTGGTCTTGGTTTGAAAGAAGCGAAAGAACTTGTTGACAGCGCTCCGTCCACTATAAAGGAAAGCATTTCTAAGGATGAAGCTGAAGCATTAAAGAAATCCCTGGAAGATGGAGGAGCTGAAGTAGAACTTAAATAATGCTTATTCAATTCTATCGATGAAGTAAATGAAAATAATGTTAAGTTAGTTCTATCGTTATTGCGAGCGTAGCGAAGCAATCCGGTTTTTATCTGGGTTGCTTCAGCCTAACGCCGTTGCTTTGACGATATGTAATTTGAAAAACTCAACACTTTTCTATTGTTTTCTTCTTCTTTGTTGCTTTCATTTCATTTAATTAAGTTCCAAATTCCGCCTCTATGTCTTCAACAATAAATAATCAAAGAATCAATTTCGCTTCGATTAAAAAGCCGCTTGAATATCCGGATTTTCTCGAAGTACAATTAAAGTCTTTTCAAGACTTTCTGCAGTTAGATACTCCTCCGGAAAAGAGAAAAAATGAGGGACTATATAAAGTGTTTGCAGAAAATTTTCCGATTGCAGACACACGAAATAACTTTGTGCTCGAATTTTTGGATTACTATATAGATCCGCCGCGTTACACCATAGAAGAATGTATCGAGCGCGGATTGACCTATAGCGTACCGTTGAAAGCAAAGTTAAAACTTTATTGTACGGATGTCGATCATGAAGATTTTGACACCGTTGTCCAGGATGTTTATCTGGGCCCTATCCCTTATATGACAGAAAAGGGGACGTTTGTAATCAACGGAGCTGAACGGGTAGTTGTTTCCCAGCTGCATCGCTCTCCGGGCGTATTTTTTGGGCAAAGCATACATTCCAACGGCACCAAGTTGTATTCTGCACGGATAATTCCATTCAGAGGTTCATGGATAGAATTTGCGACCGATATAAACAATGTCATGTATGCTTATATTGACCGTAAAAAGAAATTGCCTGTAACTACGCTATTAAGAGCTATTGGTTTCGAGAGCGACAAAGATATACTGGAAATATTTAATTTAGCAGAAGAGATTAAAGTAAACAAGACCAATCTCAATAAAGCCATCGGACGGAAATTAGCCGCCCGCGTTTTGAAAACGTGGGTAGAAGACTTTGTGGATGAAGATACAGGAGAAGTAGTATCCATCGAACGAAACGAGGTATTAATCGATCGGGAAGTCGTAATTGAAGCCCACCATGTGGAAGAAATTCTCGAATCGGGCGTCCAAACGGTGCTTTTGCATCGAGATGATCAGAACTTGTCGGATTATGCAATTATATACAATACATTACAAAAAGATCCAAGTAACTCTGAACGCGATGCAGTCGTTTATATCTACCGTCAATTGCGAAATGCCGACCCTGCCGACGATGCAAGTGCAAGGGAAGTCATTCAGAATCTATTCTTCTCTGAGAAAAGGTATGATTTGGGCGAAGTAGGACGTTACAGAATCAATAAAAAATTGAATTTAACAACTTCAATTGATGTAAAAATCCTGACAAAAGAAGATATTATCGAGATCATCAAGTATTTAATTGAATTGATTAACTCGAAAGCCAATGTGGACGACATCGACCATTTGAGCAATCGCCGTGTCCGTACAGTTGGCGAACAACTTTATAATCAGTTTGGAATCGGGTTAGCGCGAATGGCGCGCACGATTCGCGAACGCATGAATGTCCGGGATAATGAAGTATTCACGCCGATTGATTTGATTAATGCAAAAACAATTTCGTCGGTAGTTAATTCGTTCTTTGGTACGAATGCTTTATCGCAATTCATGGATCAAACGAATCCATTGGCTGAGATTACGCATAAACGCCGTATGTCGGCTTTAGGCCCCGGCGGTCTATCGCGCGAACGTGCCGGTTTTGAAGTACGCGATGTGCACTATACGCACTACGGACGCCTCTGTCCGATTGAAACGCCGGAAGGACCAAATATCGGTTTGATTTCTTCGCTTTGCGTCTATGCAAAAATCAATAATCTGGGTTTCATCGAAACTCCTTACCGGAGAGTTGAAAGTAAAAAAGTGGATTTAACTCAGAAAGGTATTGTTTATTTAACGGCGGAAGAAGAAGAAAGCAAAATTATTGCACAGGGAAATGCACCCCTGAATGACGATGGACGTTTCACAGGTTTGCGAATCAAATCACGTCAGGATGCCGATTATCCGGTAGTTTCACCTGAAGAAGTGATGCTTATGGATGTCTCGCCAACTCAGATTGCTTCGATTGCCGCAGCGTTGATTCCTTTCCTTGAACACGACGATGCCAACCGTGCTTTGATGGGATCAAACATGATGCGCCAAGCGGTTCCTTTGTTGAATCCGGAAGCGCCGATTGTTGGAACCGGAATTGAAGGTCAATTGATAAAAGATTCCCGTACTCAAATTTCCGCAGAAGGAAGTGGAACAGTTACATACGTTGATTCAACGCGTATTGATATTGAATACGATAGAACGGTTGATGAAGAATTTGTCAGTTTTGATTCGGCAGTTAAGTCCTATATTATACCTAAATTCAGGAAAACCAATCAAAATACAACTATCGACTTGCATCCTGTTGTGAAAAAAGGCGAGAGAGTAGCAAAAGATCAGATTCTGACAGAAGGATTTTGTACCGAAAGCGGAGAACTGGCTTTAGGAAAGAATTTGAAAGTGGCATTCATGCCATGGAAAGGTTACAATTTCGAGGATGCTATTGTTATCAGCGAACGGGTAGTCAGAGAAGATATTTTTACTTCTGTACATGTCGATGAATATATTCTTGAAGTGCGTGAGACAAAACGAGGTGTTGAAGAATTAACATCTGATATACCAAATGTAAGCGAAGATGCTACCTGCAATTTGGATGAAAATGGAATTATCCGTTTGGGCGCTCGAGTAGAACCGGGCGATATACTAATTGGTAAAATTACGCCGAAAGGCGAATCGGATCCATCGCCGGAAGAAAAATTGCTTCGAGCAATCTTTGGTGAAAAAGCAGGAGATGTAAAAGATGCTTCTCTAAAAGCTTCTCCTTCGCTAAACGGGGTAGTTATCGGGAAAAGTCTTTTCTCAAAAGCAGGCATCAAACAGAAAAAATCGAAATTGAGCGATAAGGCGAAACTTCCGCAACTGGACGACGCCTTTGATGATAACGTGAGTCAGTTGAAAGGCATATTGATAGAAAAATTGCTGAGTCTTACGGAAGGTAAAGTTTCACAAGGTGTTAAAGACTTTATGAATGTTGAATTGATTCCTAAAGGTACGAAATTCACGAAAGAAGATTTACAGAAAATCGATTATGCCTCTGTGCAAGTGTCGAAATGGACGACTGATCCGTTGAAAAACGAAATGATACGCGATGTGATCGTCAATTACTTAAAGAAATATAAAGAATTAGACGCTGAATTAAGACGGAAAAAATTCGATTATACGATTGGAGACGAGCTTCCTACTGGAATTGTTCAGATGGCGAAAGTTTATATTGCCAAAAAACGAAAGCTGCAAGTAGGTGATAAAATGGCGGGGCGTCATGGAAACAAAGGGATTGTTTCGCGTATTGTACGAGACGAAGATATGCCTTTTCTTGCTGACGGAACGATTGTGGATATTGTTTTGAATCCATTGGGCGTACCTTCGCGTATGAACTTGGGACAGATTTTTGAAACGGTTTTGGGTTGGGCAGGACACAATTTAGGCGTGAAATTTTCTACTCCTATTTTTGACGGCGCTTCAATGGACGATTTGAACCAATGGACAGACAAAGCAGGAGTTCCACGATATGGTAAGACCTATTTGTTTGACGGCGGTACGGGTGAGCGATTCGATCAACCGGCAACAGTTGGCATGATTTATATGTTGAAATTAGGACACATGGTAGATGATAAGATGCATGCCCGTTCTATCGGACCCTATTCTTTGATTACCCAGCAGCCATTGGGTGGTAAAGCGCAATTCGGAGGACAACGGTTTGGAGAAATGGAAGTCTGGGCTTTGGAAGCTTTTGGCGCTTCTTTTATTCTGCAGGAAATATTGACGATTAAATCTGACGATGTGGTTGGTCGTTCCAAGGCTTACGAAGCAATCGTGAAAGGAGATCCGATGCCAACACCCGGAATACCGGAATCGTTGAATGTGTTGTTGCATGAAATGAGAGGCTTGGGGTTAAGTATCATATTAGAATAAATTTAAAACACCTCTCCCCCTGCCCCCTCCCCAAAAGGGAGGGGAAAGCGAAGAAATCAAAGTTTCTTTAAATAATTAAAGAGGAAATATTAAAGTTCCGGACTCCCCCTCCCTTTTGGGGAGGGGGCAGGGGGAGAGGTAAAAAAATATAAGGTTATGGCTTTCAGAAAAGAAATTAAGACAAAAAGTAATTTTTCCAAAATATCAATTGGATTAGCATCCCCTGATGAAATATTGGGACAATCCAGCGGGGAGGTTTTGAAACCTGAAACAATCAACTACCGAACGTATAAACCCGAACGCGACGGTTTATTTTGCGAGCGTATTTTTGGACCGGTAAAGGATTATGAATGTCACTGCGGTAAGTACAAACGTATCCGTTACAAAGGAATTGTTTGCGACCGTTGCGGAGTGGAGGTAACCGAAAAGAAAGTTCGCCGCGAACGAATGGGACACATTCATTTAGTTGTACCGGTTGCACATATCTGGTATTTTCGTTCATTGCCAAATAAAATCGGTTATCTGCTGGGATTGCCAACTAAAAAGTTGGATTCGATTGTTTATTATGAACGCTATGTTATAATTCAACCCGGAATTGTTGCCGATAAGGCTATTTATGACTTGCTATCGGAGGAAGAATATTTAGATATTATTGATAATCTTCCTAAAAATAATCAGACATTGGAAGATAGCGATCCGAATAAATTTATTGCCAAAATGGGCGCTGAAGCCATTTACGACCTTTTGGAAAAATTGGATTTGGATACTTTGTCATACGATTTGCGGCATAAAGCAAGTAATGATGCTTCTCAGCAACGAAAAAGCGAAGCCTTGAAGCGGCTTCAAGTGGTAGAATCGTTTCGTTTGTCGAAAGGACGAAATCGTCCCGAATGGATGGTGGTGAAAGTAGTTCCGGTTATTCCTCCTGAATTGCGTCCGTTAGTTCCATTGGATGGGGGACGTTTTGCTACTTCCGACCTGAACGATTTGTATCGTCGAGTAATTATTCGCAATAATCGCTTGAAACGCCTGATCGACATCAAAGCGCCCGAAGTGATTCTGAGGAACGAAAAACGCATGCTTCAGGAAGCCGTAGATTCTTTATTCGACAATTCCCGCAAATCGAGCGCAGTAAAAACAGAGGCGAATCGACCGTTGAAGTCTTTGTCTGATAGTTTAAAAGGAAAACAGGGACGTTTCCGCCAAAATTTGTTGGGTAAACGTGTAGATTATTCAGCCCGTTCGGTCATTGTAGTAGGACCCGAACTGAAAATGCACGAATGCGGCATCCCCAAAAATATGGCTGCCGAACTTTATAAACCGTTTGTTATTCGCAAACTGATAGATAGAGGAATTGTGAAAACGGTAAAATCAGCCAAGAAGATTGTCGATAGGAAAGAACCGGTCGTATGGGATATTCTGGAATATGTGATGAAAGGGCATCCTGTTTTATTGAACCGCGCTCCTACTCTGCACCGTCTGGGCATTCAGGCATTCCAGCCAAAATTAATAGAAGGGAAAGCCATTCAGTTGCATCCGCTATCCTGTACAGCGTTTAACGCTGACTTCGATGGCGATCAAATGGCTGTGCATCTGCCGCTTGGAAATGAAGCTATCCTTGAAGCGCAAATGTTAATGCTTGCTTCTCATAATATTCTAAATCCTGCAAATGGAGCGCCAATTACCGTTCCTTCACAGGATATGGTATTGGGATTATATTATATTACCCGTCTTCGCAAAGGCGCTAAGGGCGAAGGAATGAAATTCTATGGACCGGAAGAAGCCATCATTGCTTATAACGAGAAAAAGGTA
>Ga0209629_10002487_pt1 | contig 12595 bp, 10 predicted proteins | sample TergutCu122P5_FD_187286 | JGI IMG/M metagenome (GOLD analysis project Ga0209629, IMG submission 187286) | Cubitermes ugandensis P5 segment gut microbial communities from Kakamega Forest, Kenya - Cu122 P5 (SPAdes) (version 2) | ecosystem: Host-associated > Arthropoda: Insects > Digestive system... | reverse complement strand
GACAACCACAATTCGCAATTGCCCACTGAACCATTAGACTAATGCAAACAGAATGCAGTAACTGTTCTCTCTTTTCCTCCAAACGGCAGTCATAAACTCCAGCCCCTGGACCTATCTGTCTACGGGCCATTTAAGACGTACGTGAACCACGCCGGCCATACGGCGATAGTCTATAACATTCCTGGTATCGTCAAATCGTCTTTGGATCTCGCGGCTTCTCCTGGGATCAAAGCAGGTTTCCGGAATTTACCCGTTCAACAGGGATATATTTCATGACGAAGAATGCATGGGGGCTTATGTTACAGATAGATCTACCTCTCCTGTGGCTGCAGCAGCTGTCAACAGCAACAGTAAAACCCCAAAGACGTCGATGAATTCTACAGGACCATCAATATCTACTTCAAAGGAAGAAACAAGTCCTGTTTCCCAAAAGGACATTCGACCTCTTCCTAGATCCGGACACAAAAAGGGTCAGAATGTAAAGACGAAGAAGAAAACGACTGCCATTTTGACTGATACCCCCGTCAAAAATGCTCTGAAAAAAACTACAATGCACGCCTTGCTTTATTTGCTCAAATTTCCAGACCGATGGATCGGAATACTTTGTTTAAAAATGAATTCTGTTGGTTGCATGCTGGTGCTACTGCATTGTGTTAGATTTGATTCTAATTTCCCGTTTCAGCTTAAGCAAATGTGTTCCTTTTGAGCCGATTTTTTATTTTTTTACAATTTATTATCACCATAATTTCTGTAGCTGTGTAAAACTTGTATTTGGCACACTTTAAAATTAAAACAGTAAATTTACATAGTTTGTTATCACACTTTGAAATATTCGCACCTTGATTGTCCATGTATTCTTAACATATGACAACTTGCCGCGTGTGAGGGGCAGGCTGGCACACGTGCAGAGGTTTGGAGAAACACACGACATTGCATCAGCAAAGTCCGGCATGCGACCTCCGATTTAAGTAGCACGTCACTGATGCAATTACGTACCTTTGCAGTTACAACTGTTGCCCCGGAATGCAAAACCGTCTACATCCAACTTTGAGAATACGAAAGATGCCTACCTATAAAGTCGTTCACAGCGAATATTTCTGTGCTACGATTATCGTTCTTCGACAATTCATAATCAGTGGACGATATGAATTAAAAGCTTCCACACTACACTCACCTCGTTCCTTCGAACCTCAACCTAACCACACAGACCTAAGGACTCACAGATCATACATCACTGAATAAGCTCCGCGAACATGCTCTCACGCCGCGGCAAGTGGGACGGCCGTGGAGGAAACAGCGGATTTGAGCGACATCTTTTGACTCGATCTGATCCACGCAAGCTTTTCGTGCTAGCAAATAGCGACGTCTGCGTCAAAGTATTACACTGCTATCTGTCCGAAAAAACTACCACAACTGTAGCAGCACCCAGCTACGGCACCCAGTCGGTAAAAAGGATAACTACTACAAAACTCTCTAGAATTGCTCCGTATCGCACTAATACTGCCGAAACTCTGGTACTGGAACTTACTTTTTGTGTGCTACGTATGGTTGAATGTGATCTGGTTCACCAATATCACATCGATCAAACAGTAAATAAAAGTTCCTCAGTAACAATGGGGCAAAGTTTTGCCTCTTATGCAAAATGTACAGGTTACCCAGCCTCCTATCAAAGGGAACTGGATGGTTCTTTCCCGGAGGCAAAGCGGGCAGGGCGTGAGGCTGACCACTGACCTCTCTCTAGTGTCGGGGTTAAGAATGAGTGGAGCTATACCTCCACTTAGTCCATTACCTTCATGAATTGTATAGGAACAACTTCGCCTTCACCTTTACCTGCATGTTTGGTATTGGTATTGGTTTATTTGCGTCCTAAAGACCATTACAAATGATATTGGACATGTCAAATATTGGATCTTACTTACTATGTAGTATATATTTGCATGGTATCCATATTATAAACACAACTTATTCCGTAGACTGACACTTCTCACAAAGTTTCCTCTTATTGTCACACTAATAAATTCTACACCATAATAATATTCTACAGTATGATATTTTATAATGCTACCTGGTCAGAACCGTGCGGCCTTAAAGCTACCTCAGTGTTGGTTCGAGTTTCGTTAACATTTAGTTACTTTACCAATTTAGTTGTCACTCGTATCCTTTTCCATATATTTCCCTTTCATGGTACCCACACATAGGTTAGGTATTCTTCTATCGAGTAGAAGGACTGTTGTAGCAAAAGGGCTTTAACTTGTTTTTTAAAGGGTTTTAAATCCTCTAAATTTTTTATAATTTGGAAGTCTATTATATAATTTTGTTCCCAAGTTATTTACACTTTTTTTCAACATGTTAGTCCTACAAAACTGTGTCTGAAAATCTAATCTATGACGTGTCTTATAATCATGTATACCCGAATTTTGTTTTAATCCTTTATTATTCAACTTAATGTAGCACACAGTTTCCATTATATATACACATGGTACTTGTAGTATGTTCAGTAACTTGAATAATTCTCTACAGGACGATCTTCTATTAACACTACAAATCAATCTCACAGCCTTTTTTTGTATTTTAAAAACTTCTTTACTTTTTGGATCACTTTCCCAGAAAAGAATGCCATATCTTAGGTGTGAGTGAAAGTTTGAAAAGTATACATTTCTCAAAGTATTTAGACTTGTAACAGATTTAAATGATTGAAGTACATAGTAGTTCTTGTTTAACATATTACATACATGGTGTATGTGCACTTCCCACTTTACATCCTCACTAAGATATAGACCTAAGAATTTTGTTTCATTCTTATATTTAATATCCATATTTTGAAATGGAATTTTAGGTTTTATGTTACTTTTGTTTTGCCAGGCATGGAAAGATATTGCATTGGTTTTTTCTGTGTTTATTACAAGCTTATTCACAGAAAACCACCTGGATAGCTGTTGCATTACTTCTAGTATTTTTGTGTTTAGATTATGAGGATTTGTGTCCCCTATCTGTATATTAGTATAATCAGCAAACAGGGTTGTTCTCCCTCCTTCTATGTTGATGGGAAGGTCATTTATGTTTAATAGAAATAAAATTGGGCCGAGAACCGAGCCCTGTGGGACTCCGCTTGTCATTTCTTGTAAAGTTGATGTATACTTTCTTGAAGTCTTTTTAGTATTGTCCATATAGTTTATTTCAACATACTGTTTCCGGTTGCATAAATATGATTTAAACCACTGATTCACTATACCTCTTATTCCAAAAGCGTCTAGTTTTGAAAGTAGGATCGTATGATCAAGTACATCATACGCCCTTTGATAGATCAAAGAAAATTCCAATAAGGTGTATCTTTTTTTCTATTGCTTGTTGAATATTTTCTAAAAATGTATGGGCTGCTGTTTCCATTGATTTTCCTTTGCGGAATCCATTGTTTCTTTTAAATATACTAATACTTCATCAATAAGAAAGTCCTTCCTAAAACATACTTGGCTATTTTAAACAACAACACAGGTAGAATGAAACTGGTACACAGAATACTTTGTAGAAATTAATACACATATAGGGCTCATTCAGAAAGGCCAAGAAAGGTGTCGTGGCAAAATTTCACTTTAACTAGTTGAATGTGTTACAAAATTATCACTTTAATGTTTTCTACTTTGTTATATCTGCTTATCATGGTCCCTACTGGATAAGGTGCACTACCAATGTAGCAGAAAAAGGGCAATTTGCAATAGAAGTACATAACATTCCTAAAATAGAAATCACATTATGTAAGACATAACACATTTTGGGATAGCTGCAGCTTGCTTACTACAGCCAGACATTTGTAGCTCCATAGCAGCTAATTACAGTTAACAAATTGTGACAATGTGTAATGTGTGGGTTGGTGACAAGTTTTAAAACAATACTTGAGTCAGAATTCTAAAAGTGCAGAATTTTGAAATCTTGTAATTGTAATATGCTGCTTAAAAATATAGCACAGCATGACTTTACTTCCAACTTATTGCACTAGTTCATATATGAAGGTTAATCCTACACTTCAGGCATATGTTACATGAAGTCATACATCTTCATTGGTCTATTTACCAATGACACTGTTATATTTTAAGTGTCTGTGCCCTTTGTGTAACATGTGCTCCCTGAAGACAGCCATGTGTTGCTACCATCCTTTCCTTCCCGTACAAAGACCTAACTAGCTTGCACCAGTGTGCATGTCCTCTCTCAGGGAATATTTACATGTAGGCAGTATCGGACGGAAATAACTGTGTTAGCACTAGCTACTGATAATATATCATTCATTTTATTTACCATGTAATTCAATTTTAACACCAACTTTTAGCAGCCAGAAATCTGAAGCAACCACAGCAGTTGTTTTTAGCCACAAGAGCAGACATGACATTTACCTCCCTTGGGTGCTACCACTTACAATGAACTCTTGTCCCTCACTAACTTAACTTGTGATTTTCCTACTCCCACGTGCAAAAAGATGATATAAATAAGACCTCTAGCAGTCAGTTATGGTTGGACCCTACTAGAGAGAACAAAAGTCAAGTGCCTCCTTGTCCATCCTGTAATAAAATTACAAAAGGGTTCTTAGAAAATATCAGTTGGACACTTCCATCACTCCAAAAAACCCAGAGTGTTATTTATGACCCTGCTGTTAGAAGGTCAAACTAGCCTTCAAACTGACTAATTCCCCCCAATTATAGTGACACCCTGGGGGACTTGTAAATCTATGCAAGGACCAATGTATAACCTTACGACAAGAGCTTCGAACCTACTCCAACAATTACAAAGTTACAACCAAAACATGTAGGAGTAAACTTCATATACAAACTAGTGCAACAAGCTGGATATAAATTCAGCTATATATATAATGTTTATTGCATAGAAGATGTATAATATTAAGTAGAACAAAATAAATTTTTATCCTTTCTATGGAGACTGGGAAACTTTCAGCAACCATAACCACAGTTCAATTAGTGGATTTTCTGAATGTCATTGCTAGCAAAAGCTTTGATCCCATAACAGAGAGTATATAAGGATAGTGTGATGTAGCCTAATTGTCTCGGTTTTCTCAAAGAGATAATTGTTAGGAACATTTATAAGGAAGATTTGTAACAAAAGCTTTTTTAAAGACACAAATATAAAAAATATTTTTCAGCAATAAATCTTTCTTTCAGTCATTTAAGTGGACATAATTTGTCCATTAGCACTAAAAAAGAAATGATTACAATTTAAAACTGGCTCAGTATGATAAGTGTTACATAAATATTCACGTTAATATTCCAGAAAACAGATATCTTTGAAAATATTCCCTGCTCTGAATTTTGTTTCCAAATTTTGATATGCTGAAAGTGCATTAAAGCAAACAGAACAACTCCTGAGTGTTCTAGAACATTAACAGCAACACTCAGAAGTTGACATAAATACATATCCATCTGCAACTGTTATGTTTGGTACACAGTCATAATTCTGTTGTACCCCATGAAATGTGGCTCAATCCTACCATTTGGTGAGGTCCTTAAATGCTCTGTGTTGATTCTTGGAGACATGGAGATGTCAGCCACCCCATGACATGTGATATGTTCACTTTACACTTTCATGAAACACCTGCAACACAGCCAGCAACAGTCAAATTTTCCACTCTCCATTCCTTGTTTTCTGGTCTGCATTGTTCATCTCACCATTTTCCTGCAAATAGAGTACACAGTCTTGATTACAGATGTAGCTGTCTTTATTCACTTGAGGTACTGTTCTTGATTATCAAAATTCCTTTATCTTCAGAGAACAATGGCGGGCAATATGTAATTTTACTTATATCTCCTAATTCCCTCTGATTGTAATTTCATTCCATTAAAATTAACCTTATGCAGTCTGAATAAGAGAGTCTGTAATATTTTGGCTTGTGTACTGTAACCCTGATTACAGACTTCACAATATCTTATTAGCTAATAACTTTCTCATAACTCTATACAAACAGTTTTAAACTTTAATTGACAATTAAAAATGCCACAAAAAATGTGACATAATGGCATCATGTTTGGCATTAGTAAATCGAATGTGTGAAGAACTCTTTTGAAAAGTATTACAAATTATATTATTCTTCCAAAATGTTACAAAAAATTAAATTACAGTCCACAAAATTATATGCCTGAACGTTCAAGTGACTGATACCAGTAAATAAATAGTTCAAAATGTCGATGGAAACTCTTTACAATCATATGGATGTAACCACAACTGAGGCTGCAACAGCACTGATTTTGAACAATGGTTTTGTTTGTAGACCTTATCAAACACATAACAGAAAAATGAAACCAAAAAACAGAATAATTTTGTTTCAATGCAGGGTCACTGTCATGTAAATGAGAAATACAGTCTTTCAAAGATTATATATGAATTTAATTACTGAAGCAGTAATAGCATAGAAAATAATTTTAATACCAGACTCTTATATCTTATATCCAATGCATCAGTTGTCAGTTTCTTAAATATTATAGATCATCAAACACAATGATTTAAGGTTTACTTGCAAGTGAAGCCCATGTGCCTCACTGTGAATTCACATGTTTTTGTGCACTAAAATTGTAAGACAGTGATATTTTAGAATGAAGGCTCTTTTATAGCTTATATATGTATAAGCTATAAAAAAGCCTTGATTTTATTATATATATATATATATATATAAAAGCTATAAAATATAAATTCCCTAACATATTCGATGCTTGAGATTATACCATCACAATCAGGCAAAATCCTATCATTCCCTACAAGTTTATTACATATGCACATCTTGAAAGGAAGATCCAGATAAAATGATTTATCCTTGTTGTGTAAAACTGACAGGTCTGTTAACCTGTGTGTTTTATTGTCTTACCAGCTAGATACGTGTAGCTTAATACAAAAGTATAAAGAATAACTGCACACTAATGCACCAGTCCATAGTCATCTCCCTAATTACCTAATACTGGTGTTCATGATATTATAGCCTACTCACATGATACTGCAGATAACCTCAACTGCCCAACAGCACAAATATCCTACCTGATCAGCGCTCCAGTACACAAACCCTACACAAAAAATGAGATAATTTTGAGTCAATACGAAATAAAGTTAATTAGCCAATAATTTTTTGTATAGAACAGACATATAAAATATCTAAATCCTTCTATAACTTTCGAAAAGAGCGGACTGCAAGGCGCGATATCCTCCGTATGAGTTAATTCCGTGAAAAGAATGCGCGATCTATACCTCACTTTCATTTGGAATTATTACAGTTCTATATGCAACATGGCCCAGTGCCAGGCAGGAAACGAATAAATAAGGAAAAATTCCGATGCGTGCGCTCAGTTATTTAATTTCACCTACCTCGTAAACCGTAAGACTGGACGGGACGGGACGGGTTGATTTAAGTGGCACATTTTTCTTTTTCCTCTACAACTGCATTTCGAAACTTTTCTCACTTCGATAAGTACTTATGTAAGACATAGTTGCTCACAGTATTTCGTAGTTTCGGGTCTACTCTAAACGTAAAGAAGTCTCTGTGCACACGCAAGAAGGCATAAGAAGGAGAGGAAGTATATCTCCAATCTTTCTCAACTCAACACTAGAAGGACGTAAGTGGCCTGTTTCAAACCCCGGGTACCTTTACCCCCGTACCAGACCGGGCCACAGGCCCACCCAGCCTCCTTTCCGATGGGTTTTGAGGGCCCTTTACCTGGATGGTCCGCAATGAAGAAGAGCTGTTTTGTCGTTGGTCTCTGCTGCGTATCGAGAGTTTTCGGTCTGACTGAATCCCTATCAGCAAATCTGCAGCGGCATAACTTCGATCTTGCGCAATGCATACAGCACGTTGACCGAGTGTTCAACGAAGCAAAGGCAATGCGGAACGATGCAGTAAGTGGATTTTCATCCCTTTCTGTCAAGGCTCAAGAAATGGCGACCTTCATCAGTTGCGAGATTCGAGCACCAATTCAATGTGGTCGACAAGTCAATCGGGATTCATATGGAGCATCGGATCCGCAGACATATTGTCGACTGTCCACATATACACAGTGCGGTCCAAAAGTTCCCGGACTAAGGCAATAAAAACTAAAAAAAAAGAAGGCGGGTATTTTTTCTAGTTTATTTATTTAAAATAAGATCCATTTGATGTAATACACAGGTTAGCACGTTTTTCCAACTTCTTCATGGCATTAGAAAAGTCTTCTGCGGGAATCTTGTTTAGCGGGTCGGTCAGGGATTTCTGAATCTCTTCAATTGTATCAAATATCGCACCCTTCAGCTGAAACTTCACCTTCGGGAACAGGAAGTAGTCGGGGGAGACAAATCTTGCGAGTATGGGGGGTGGTTCAATGTTGCGACTTGCTTTTGAGTCAGAAACTGTCGAATTTTTGCTGCCGAATGCGCCGGGGCGTTGTCGTGCAGGAGGAAAAAATCACGAGTGCGGTACAGGGCGGGACGAACTCGTCGAATGCGCGAAATTAGGCGGCCTAACACACCTTAATAATATTGTGCATTAACAGTGCAGCCTTGTTGCATGAACTCTTTGTGCACAATGCCTTGGCTGTCAAAAAACACTATCAGCATCGTCTTCACTTTTGATTTTTGGAAGCGCAGTTTCTTCGGTCGTGCAGAATGTTCGCCAACCCATTCGGATCTCTGACGCTTTGTACGCGAAATAACAACTCTCATCACCTGTAATAACCTTTTCCAGAAAGTTCTTGTCACCGTTAATCATGTTTAACAGGTCTTAGCACGCGGCATCTCACTCGTCTATTTGCTCTCTTGTCAGTGCGTGCGGGACAAATCTTGAGCACAGTTTTCGTTTCTTCAAATCCGTAGAACCATAGTTTTCGGGATACCGAGTGTATCTGTTATTAACTGAGACGTCACGTTTCGATCTTCTTTGAACATTTTGTCGACGGCGGCGATGTTGTCATCGGTTCGACTTGTTGTGGGCCGACCACTGCGTTCGTCGTCCTTCACTGACTCTCTACCGCCTCGAAACCGTTTGTGCCACTCAAACATTGTTTGTTCGACTTAATGCTGCATCACTCTAAGCCTTCTGAATCAGTCCCACAGTCTTTGTAGCCCAAAAATCGACCTTACTGCAAAATTCAATCTCCACACGTTCCTCATTAACATCCATCTCACGACATTGACACAGAGTAACAACAACAGTTAGTGCGAGACGTTCTGTCTTAACAACAACTGCAACTACACTAACGCCAATTTGCACTCTTGTGAGAAACGGTTTCAACTACGTAGTTCAATCGCGGCCCTGTAGATGGCATTGGTAGGAAAGCGGTAAAAAATTCAGTCCCGGAACCTTTGGACCGCACTGTATAATTTACAGAAAAAGATACTGTGAATAATTAAATGTACGTTCACTGCTTCCTTCGTCGCCTTAGGGACGCGGTCAGAAGGAAGCGCCCCGGTAAGCAGAGAACTAATTCCTGGTTTCTACAACACGACAATGCTCCAGCACACCGGTAGATATGGGTCAAAGAATTCTTCGTCAATAACAACGCGACAACACTGCAGCATCCCCCAAACTCTCCTGACCTGGTTCCAGCAGATTTTTACCTGTTCCTTAGACTGCAACCGAGATGGAAGGGACGGCGCTTTTTGTGATATTACTGAAATCTTTAAGAATACAATGAAAGAGCTGAAAAGGCTTCAAGAAAATGGCCCCCAGAAATGTTTTCAAAACCTTGACAGTCGCTGGCAGAAATGCATAGTTGCAAAGAGGGGTATTTTGAAGGAAATGCAGCTTCAATTATGATACTTTTTTTTTCTAAGAAATAAAGTGATTCCGGAAACATTCTGAAATAACCACATATTATTAGGTTCATGTAATCAAGGAGGATGAGAAGGGTGGAAATTTTGGCACACACGTGGAAGAAGAGAAATGAATAAATTTATTGGTTGGAGAGCCTGTGAGGAAAGAGAGCGCTTAGAAGATATATGCGTGAGAGGATAATATTAAAATGGATCTTTAAACGAACACGATGGGAATGCGTAAACTGGATTAGTCTAGGTCATGATGGGGATAAATGGCGGGATTTTTAAAAACGACAATTGATATTCGAGTTCCACAAGAAGTGGGGAATTTCTTTCTGGCTGGGGAACTACTGATTTATCAAAGAGAACAATGTTGCATGAGATATTTTAGTGGTTCTCAATCTGTGTGTCCCGAACCTTTACTATAAGTATTATATAAAAGTTCAACATTAACATTTTAGAAATGGAAAAGAATAAAGGTGTTCTGTATACAAAATTAAGAAAGGCAGTGTGGATTGGAGGAAGTCTTTGTTAATATGTGTGAGGGGAAGCAGAATTATATAAAATAATTCTGAAAAACACTGCATTTACTTTATTGTTTTAAACATACATATTTATCGATATTTTATAATATTTTAATTTAAAATAATGTTATGTTTACATGCAACAAATGACACTGTTTAACACTAGGTGGTATTTTTATGAATTTTTTATCCTTATTCCAAGGGTAGTATGCTGCGAAAATATCGGAAGAGTGGCCCGAACATCACATTTTCAGAACTACTGACTCAGTTAAGTACTTGGTTTTTAAAATGTTGGAATGCAATGTTACTTGCTTGTGTCTGTAGAGAAATGGTAAATATTTCCTGGCAACCATATTACTAGAAAAGTAATAACCTTGCAAACGTAACTATGACGAAAATGAAGATAATAACAGTAATAATAATAATAATAATAATAATAATAATAACTGCAAGAATTAGAGTCTATTTTGAATGTCTCACAGACGTTCAGATTTTTAAGGACTCGCCGCTTATGAAAACCAAAATTACTTGAAGTGTTGAAACCAACTGTGAATCACATAATTACGCCCTGAATGGTCACGCTCTCTTTCCTTCAGATCCGTTCTATTGTTATCCTTCTACTACGTCTATTCATTCCAAGGAAAACTTTCTGTTCGTCCACAATTTATATGAATTTCTCATGTGCACACATTTTTATATAAACAGAGATTATGTACTCTGCAATTTCCATCGAATGTCCATATTATACGCAGAGTGGCGTTAACGTCACTTGCCACACAGGTAACATGCTAAACATCGAATGTCAAGTGACTTTTGCATCACAATTTATAAGCCTATATCTTATCGTTCTGTCTTTATATAGCAGTGAGACTTGTTAATCTTAAGGAACAGATCCATAAGTCGGCAGGAAATTAGTGAAGTAAGAGCTACCTACTTTCAGTTGTTATTATAAACTCAAATATTGCGAAAGGAAGTCGTCGAAATTTCGTAAAATCCGTGATTTCAAGTGTCCTTCAAGAGTTGTAGTATATGTAATAGTGACTAAAAAAAAGAAAGTTAGTGGATAGAGAGAGGGGAACTGGCAAATATTCCGGTTGAAATTTCAGGGCATTTTATATTATTTTCTAATAACGGCTGAGAGAAGAGCGTCACATAAATTACTCGACAAACTCCAGAATGTTCATATATATACTGTCGCCATATTATCCCAATTAAGGCAGAATTTATTTCACACCTTAAAGATTTCAATGATGACGGCATTTTCCTTGTACCTACAACAGCCTCTTATTACGTACGGCCAGTTTTATGGATACATTTAGCATACAGATGGTCTATTCCGTCTGAAGTGAAGAAATGAGGCTTACCTTATTAAATGGGTACCATTTGTTTGTATGGCTACTTCAGAAAAATACAGCAGCTAAACGAATACATTAGAGGGGAGGCGGAGTCTTTTAAGTCTTCCAATGAAGAAAGATTCAAGAGTATTTTGAAAGGTCTTCTACGAGCAGGTACAGACGGTCTTGTATGAGCAGGCTTAGAAGGAAATTAATGACAACCGTGCGATTTGAAAAATGTTCTCTAGTTTTTGCACTGAAGGAACTTATGTGGTTTGCTTCATGCTGCGATCACGTTAACCCCGTTATTTAATAGATAAGGGGCTGGGTTCGATACCGGTACCTGTTAGGACCTGCATGCGAAGAGAATAATACCTACTACTATGTGGAAATAAATGCCAACTAGATGCAACAGAGGTTTTTATTGCAGATCTTATTGCTTATAGTAAATTCCCTTTAGGGTAATTCCCCGGCGTCTGGTTTATAATTGCCGATGTTTCGGAACCTTCTATCGGTTCCATCTTCATAGGCTGAAGTGTGAAGTATTTCATACTTCACACTTCAACCTATGAAGATGGAACCGATAGAAGGTTCCGAAACGTCGGCAATTATAAACCAGACGCCGGGGAATTACCCTGAAGAGAATTTACTATACTCAGTACACGGTGAAAGTCTAAAATCAAGAATCTTATTGCTTGCTCAACATGTTTCGGGCACCACTATGCCCAACATCAGGAGCTCAAGAGTAGTATACAGTTGTTGCTGCCTGTGGTATTTCGTGCTGTGGTTTCCAAGTTGCTGGTCTGGTGTGGAGATGAGGGTTATATGTCCGGTTTGCAGGATGCTGCTTTAAAGCAGCATCCTGCAAACCGGACACATAACCCTCATCTCTACACCAGACCAGCAACTTGAAAACCACAGCACGAAATACCACAGGCAGCAACCACTGTATACTACTCTTGAGCTCCT
>Ga0209629_10002485_pt1 | contig 12600 bp, 14 predicted proteins | sample TergutCu122P5_FD_187286 | JGI IMG/M metagenome (GOLD analysis project Ga0209629, IMG submission 187286) | Cubitermes ugandensis P5 segment gut microbial communities from Kakamega Forest, Kenya - Cu122 P5 (SPAdes) (version 2) | ecosystem: Host-associated > Arthropoda: Insects > Digestive system... | reverse complement strand
CGTGTTCATGAACAATTTTAATGTAATTTCAATGTAAATTAACTTTAGGCAATTATTACTTTGTTGTACTCACCACCTCTACTTTGTACATTATTTTATGACCATTTCCAAATCTTTGGTTTTGCCTTTATAAGATAATATGGAAAATAAATGATTGATTGATTGATTGATTGATCCATCTTGAAGAAGGGATAGGTTGTCCCAAAAGGTTGGTAAGGAATTACTGCTATACACTGGATAATATCCCCAAAGACTGCAAATCTCAGATAGCTTACTGGTCAGCAGATAATCAAGACAGAGAATTTAAATAAAGCATCACACATGCAGCATCTTCAATGTCTGGGCAAGAACTTCAAACAAATTTTAATCATTTGTTCACCAGCTGTCAGGCCTGTCTGGGCATTGAAAGAGGTCATCTCCAAGACCTGCAAGTGGCAAGTTATACTGATTGATACAGACTGTTAACGCAGACTGTATGAGTGGGTTCCACTTTCAGCTGTTTTAGAGTCAAATATAAACACATAAGAAATAACAGCCATTGTTGCAATAAAGAAATTATTACCATTGTTACACACGTTTTGTATGAAGATGGAAGTTTTAATTTAGACAAATTCTTGTATCTAGTAGGTGTGAGATAATAGATGCTCATTAAATGCTCACTTACATACTTTTATGACTTATGTTTTTATGGTAGATGGAAGATTATTGAATAATTTCATCAACGTGTAGTGAACTCCTTTTTTATGTATATTGAGATTACTCTACAATACATCAAAGTGACAAGTATGACTTTTGCCTTTATGCTGTATAAATAAATTTAATCTAAATTTTTGCTTATTTTCCACAACAAATAATAAAACAAGGTTATGTATTTGCTGGAATATGGATTAATATTAAACTCCTGTATATTTCCTTACAAGAAACTGTCCTCTGAGCACCACGAATTTTTCTGGATATAAAATACTTTCTTGGTGTTGGATAAGTTTCCCCAGAAAATAAATCTAATGATGGAAGCTGTGCCATGTGCTGCAGAGGCCCAGGTTAAATCTGGTGTGGGGTTTGTGGTGAACAATTTGGCTGTGGTTTTTCTGCAAATGTTTTGATTTTCCCCTGTGAGTGTCATTCTATTGATACTGCATATGCATGCATTCATCTGTCACTGATGTTCTGTAACCTTAGCAGATGACAGCATTGCTAACACACTTAAAATGTGACATTTACATTATTCATAGGGGTGATTTTTTGGAATTGGGAAAAAATGATAAATGGCATTAAAACAATGCATACGGGAACAATGGATAGAGGTTTCACTGTAAACTAATTTCATATTCCTTATGTGTCTGAGTGTTGTGATTCTCAGCAAAAGACAGTGTGCTGAACTGAGTTAAGGGGTGATATATTCAGTGTGTCATTTTCAGCTGAAGTTACTGTCAGTTTTCAAGCAAAGAAGACTGTAACTACATATTTCAGCTGAATACATCATCATCATCCCTTGTACACTTACAACACTAACCATTTCCATATTGCCGGACCATCATCAGGTGAACGTGCAAAGTCACTGACTGCATTGCTTTAGCTTAAAAATATTTTACACACTAAAATGTCCAGATTTAATTAAATTATGTGTTAAGTACATATAGGTTTGTGAATCATCCACGTGCCTGCTGAGTGCTGCAGAACTCAGAAATGTCTGATGACACAGTTTGTTTTAGTTGGATCCTGGAAACACTGGTGTAACAATGCCTGTACATAGCCTTGTAGGTCGTGAAAAAACACTTAGTTTATTCTACGAAGATATTCGGGATCACTTACATGGTGCCATGCCATGTGGAAATTCGCAGTAACCTGTACATTTAATTGCCCCCCCCCCTCCCCCCATCCAAGGCTCAACAGCCCCTTGTGGGCTATGGCCTCCTCTGGACAAGTGATCAGTCTGATGAAGAGACCTCTACCTGACAACACAGAACACCCACAAGATAGACATCACCCATGTCCTTGGCAGGCTTTGAACCCATCATCCCAGCAGGTGAATGGCCACAGGTACATGCCTTCAACCATGTGGCCATTGGAATCTCTGTGTAAATTTAATATAGTGTTAAATTGTAATCAGTATTGTTAATGAAGAAGAGGAAGGTAGTGTTTTGGGCATGTGCCTTTGCTAGTGTGTGGCACTGGCTAAACTTTAATGCTCTCAAATGAATGTAAACCCACATGATCCCCATGGAACATACCAAAGTCTGGCTTTAAATATTCACTTAGTTCTTAAAGACCCTATGGATGAGGTGGACCAATATGATTTAGGATGATGAGGTTCCTGGACTTTGTCATCTTATATTTAAAAAAGAAAACAGTGTTTGGGAAACTAGAACTGTGTCCATTTTCAGTTCATGAAATGCGCACACCACTAGCCATGCACTTCCAGGAACATAGGCATAATCTCAAAGATGGTTTTGAAAATGTAAGCTGGCTCAGCAAACTTAAGAATAAGGTCACTGGATGGGTTGGCATGCAGCCAGGTATTTGATAATTGAAATTAACAGAAAGTGTGGAAAATACAAGGAATCAGCATATATGGCAGATTTCATGGGTCCTTTGGGTCATACGACTTTGGAAATTCCACCCCGATTAGCAAGTACGTAGTAAGTAAGAGGGATGAACATTAGGATTCAGTAGGAGTAACATCCTCAACTTTCTTAATTCATGCTGTAGGTTCAGTTTTTCTTCCACAGAAGGTGAACATTAAATAGATTTCTTCCAAATCAATGTTTTTGGGTTGAAGTATTGGTTTTATAGCATTTATTCAGGTCATCTTGGGTCTTCCCACAATTTTTATTACATACTTACTGTCATTTCTCACAGACAAACTCTGATCCTAGGTGTGTGGATGTAGTTTCTTGGATGGTCCAGCAATGAAAAGTTGCTCTGTCATTGGAAACAACTGAACAGTGCCTTCCAAGCCTTTTACCCGAGGATGGAAACATACACAGTTTCTGAAATATTTATTCCTTTTTGAACATGAGGTGATGGACGAAGTCATGCAGCGCTGCAAGCCTAGATGTAACATACCACTACGAAGCCTGCCACAACTGACAGAGTATAAGGATTTTGTACTTCCCCCTCCCCTTTTTTTTTTCAGGATAAAAATAATCACATGTGCTTCAAATTTGTCTTGTGGGTTATTTTTATAGCAAAAATTGGCCTCAGGTGTAGTATCAGTGCTGCAGTTTTTACAGACAGATGGTTTATGGCTCTCTTGAAATAGCATTATGAACGTACCCAGTGCACTTAACATTCTGCTGGGCTGACAGCCATTGAATTGACTTGTGGTGGTATTTAGTGATTACTCACTTCTCTCCAGTATCATGCCATGTGGTTACTTCTTATCAGCAACACTGCCATAATTCTGCTCTTCTGGTTCTGCAATAAATTCTTTTTGATTGTGAACATTATTGTTCATACATACATTCAAAATCACTAGGAAGAGTATGAAACACTTGATCAGAAATTATAAATGCTGATACTTTGTAAAACACTGTGTTCTTGCAACAAAAGCTGCTAGGAGCGACCTTCAAAATATCTTGCATGTCAAAATGTTTAATTTTCACTGTTGCTGATCAGTAGTTAACAATCCTGATAATGAATAAAAGAAAGAAAAGGGCTTGAGATTTCAACCAAAACTCATCAAACAGCATTAAATACATGTATGATTTTTGTTCATGCTTCCACAAACCTGACATGTTAATTCAGCACTCTCTTGACACTGCTGTATGTGTCATATCCCTCTAGTATTGATACCACACTTACCCAAATATAAGATGACCCTGCATATAAAATGGCCCTGCTTCACACACTCCAATTTTCAGTACAGTAGCTACACAAAACATTAACTTTGTGAGCAATCACAAGGCACCCCTCAATTTTTCATACAAAGAATTAGGAAAAAAATTTTGCCTTATATTTGGATAAACACACACACACACACAAAATGACAACAACAAAAGAACTTGTTTCATGTGCAGTAGTATGGACCCTTGGGATGGAGGATGAATAGTACAGAAGAAATACAGAATGGCTGCAATGTAAATGTGCCAACAGAAGTAATGTTTACAAAATTACTGTTAATCGCACCATATTATACCACATGCTACACAAGTATGACACTAATCCATGCTAGGAAGATATGACTGTGATAGAATGGTCCAACAAAACAGATTTGTTTCATAAGATGGAAGCCTCACTATATTTCTTGAGTTTTTAAGATGTAAGTAAAAATGAAAAATTGTGGATGAGTTGTTCAGTGATACTAAAATACGTGTATGGACAAGCACCTCAATTAAGAGTTCATTTTGACTATATCAGTTGCTATTCACACATCACGAAGAAACTGGTATGTCAATAATAAGATATTTACAATGGCACATTTTAAATTTGTTCTTCGTCTTTCTTAATTTTCTGTGAACACTTGAGCAACAAACTTGCATTTCATTCATACTTGAACACACACTGTCTGACATGCTTCACTATAATGCACAGATCTGTCTTAGTGCAAAGCTCACACTAACTGGATGTGTAGTGAGGTTAATGATAGTGTCCTGATTGAGCAGTGGACTCCAGAAATTATGCAATCCCAACTTACTGTTCTATTTTGATACTATTGATGGTACTGCCATGCTTATACAAGTCCATATCACATGAATGACAGTGCTTGTACCTGCACTATGAACTGGTGATATTGTAGGGCCAGACACACGAGTATTGGCCCGCACTATTTGTGAATTCCATCGAATGGCATACTGTGGAAGAGTCCTTGTCATGGCTTGTAACCTGTAAGTGGTAATGTAATTGTTATTATTTTTTACAAAAATAACTAACATTAGACTTGGTGTAAGGTCATTATTTAAGCAGCCTACATATGGCACTGCTGTTCTGCTTATCAGGTTGTTATTTTTTCATTATAATGTTTCCATGGAAACCAATTAGCTAGACAAAGGGGCAGATAAAAGACAACAATAAATGGCAGTGGTTCAGTTGGCCTTACTCTGTCATTGTGTGAAATTACAGTATTGACTTTGGACTCCCAAAATGGCACTTCCTTCACTGTTATTATGTCTATTCTATCAAGATGTCTTTCCAGAACCTTTATTTAGGTTGCAAGTAAGCATGTTCAGTGAAAAGATTGTCTGTGGATGTGTGGTAGCTAGAGATGGGAACTGTCAAATATTCCCACTGAATTTTCAGTGGGCATTCAACTAGCTAGTTTAATTATGCAGTACTATCATGAGTATGATGTGACAAATTTGAAACTTTTCCTTTTATGAAGGTATTCCCATCTCTGGGCATGTATACTGCACGAAAATAAAACCTTTTATCCTTTACCTCGACACTAGATGGAGGTAAAATGTCAGTTCCACACTGCAGCTGTCTTTACATCCAGGAAAAGAGCCCTTGGTACCCACCGGATAGGAGGCTTGGGGCCCATAACTATTGTAGATGTGGTAAACAAAAAAGTAGATCTTGCTAGATTTGACAGTCTCACAGCTATGTTACTAAGGTTTCAATCTGGAAGACTCTTACTTGAACAACATCTTCTTGAGGATCAGACTGTAACCACCACATCTGCAGTCTGTTGCTTTACTGACTGAACTGCTTGAAATGCGAGTTCTAAGTTAGGACTGGCTGTCTGGATGTTTTTAATGAATCCTGTCATTTTATTCATGTAAATTCTTGGAGATTTCCACAAAACTAGTCATACCCACTTCCTCTTACATCCTTCCAAACTAACTACTCATGATATCCTGACTTCTTAATTTAAATCTGTGTATAATAACAACTTCTTTGGCTTTATTTTAAATCTATAACACAGACTGATGTATGATATTTATTATCACATGAAATATAACTGATTATCATACAAAATAATTTCATCTTTGCCTTAGAAAATATATATATATATATATGGACATTATGAAGGTCCTAGAAAATCAGAAGGTAGGCTGCTGAGACTAAATGGGACTTGTCAACTTCTGGAACGCATTCATGGTGTTCATTTATTGAGAGTAAACACCGATACCCTAAAGAAAAACACAAATTTTATCATCAACGTCTGTTCTGAGGGCAACAGTAACAGTTGAAGTGGTGGTAATGGTTTCACCCTTTCACAGGCCATGAAGGCCCTTAGGGAGAGTAGAGGTATAGCTCTACTCTATTTTAGACCTCTGCACTAGAAGGGGGTGAGGGGTCAGCGTCACGCCCCGGCAGCACCTTACCCCTGGGAAAGACCTGGTACCCATTTTACAGGAGGCTGGGTGGGCCTCAGGGCCGGTCTGGACTGGTGCGGAAAATCTCACCCCACCGGGATTCGATCCCCAGACCGTCCAGCCCATAGACAGTCGCTACACCGACTACGCTATTGAAGTGACGGTAATGGCAGCATGTATTCCAGTGAAGGATCCAAACTGAGAGGTTTCACACCCACTGGAGGATGAAGCAGTAAGTGTGCTTTGTACTGACAGTAGTTACCTGGCATCCAACCTATTGTTTAAGCTGTTGTACATCCTGTGCTGCCTCTCACACAGTAGACAAAATATCTTGCGACTCTAAAGCACAGATTTACAGATATTTCTAACATGCACTGTTTAATGAACGTATGAATCACATCGTACCTAAGCAACACAGTATTCATTTTCCAAGGCAGTGAATATTCTTTACTACGATCACGTGGACAAAATGTGTGGAGTAGCTGTCCAACACCACCAATTCTGTTTTCTTCATACTCATGGACACTCACATTCCAGGCTGTACATGGACCTGTGAAGTCAATACTCTAATTATTACTACAATAATATACAGCAAAATTCCGTTAATCCGACTTTAATGGGACTGGATAAGTGCCAAATTATGGAATATTCTGGATTATCAGATGATACATATACTGACAAAATTGTCACAGGTCATTTCTGTTACTGCTCCTATGCTTGGAGCTGTACAACTAATCAGAGGAGTATTCCATTTTCCTATCTCCTTTATCAGCTGGTTCAGGTTCATCAGGCTCTTCTGCTATGTTTGCTTGAGGCTTTATAGCCACAGAAGTTGGAGTAGGACACAAGGGGTCAGGAGATACCACAACAGTTGATATACTGGCGTTCCTAGAGTCTTTTTGAGTATGTCCCCGAGATCTCCCCATTTCAATGACAAAGCTTATTTCTGGCAAAATGCAAAACTTCTGGTTTGGGACTAGTTTCCTCAAGTGCTGAATTATCAGGATTTCCTAATTATTGGATGTTGGATTAAAGGAATTTTGCCGTATCTAGAACAGTGTTTGGTACGGTAACAAGCATGAGTGAACGTTGATGTAAAAACTAGTCATTAAGCTATTAATGGTCTGCAATATTAGTGGTTTTGTATTTTCATAAGTGTGTGCTGCAGTCATCTGTATTGTTAACTGCTATTAAGGTACTGAAAGGAATTAATTATTAAGTTCTAGAACACTTAAGCATCATTAGTGCTAAGGTTAAAAATGCATGGGACCACCTATGCTGTCCCATATGCCTTCGTGGCATGCACAAGGACTTATATACAGCATAGGGGACAAGAAACATCAGGAAACAACATAAAATAACCAGGAAATTCATATAAACTAATATGCTTGCACATTATTAGTACAGGATGTTAGTGTATGTGGATTAGGCCACAGGGTTAAATAAATGAATGTATGCAATCTTAAGTAGCCAATATAAATAAGTAAAGGTAAGACATGAAGTTTAATGCCTTATTTCTTGCACAGTTTGGTGACTGTTAGGCAGAATTCTGATCCTGTAACATCAGACACAATATGTTTCTAAAAAAGAAAACTTGAAATTAATGTTTTCAACACAAATCAGAACTGTAACTCCATACTGGCAGATTGGTACAGTACACATATATTACAAGAAGCAACACAAGGTTTGCTGATAAAAATTTAAAAGTCACTATTCTCATTCTGCTGACCAGTATGGATCAGTTTTATAACAAAGCCTGCAGTAAAACACTGTTGATGTGACCATACACATTCAGCATCTGAAAATAATGTAAGAATGTAATTTTTTCCAAGAACAGAAAGTACTTTGTAACCATACTTATAAAACAAGGGAGAAGTGTGTCATAAAGTGTTCTTTATTTCACCGTTGTAGTGGTTATGAAAGTTAGGAATTCAATGTTGTGATATCTGTACAATCAATAAAATGTATCTGAGTGATAACAAAAGAAGAAGTTATCACTGTTTTGTTAGTGTTTCTCATTCATTCTTGTACCTGAATGGTGTCATATAGTATTCTTTACTATGACTCACGATTTTGAGGGGTTGCCAGCTGAACTGTTAGTTGCCTTTCCACTTTGGAATCCAGAAGCCATGTGCATTCTTGGTGGTAGTAGTAGTTTAAGGTCATATTTACAGAAGAGACATTTCTGGACAAAATCTCTCCTGAAAATGTTATTGAAAAATAACATTCAAGGCACACATAATTGTACACAAGAGAATTACTCTTAATATTGTATTGTGTTCCATGCGATACATTAATAATATGTTATATTTTATTTGTATTCTAACCAACTGTACATATATTCATATAACTATTTGTTATAATGTAGTAATTTCTCCTCTCCTATGTGTCTTGGCCTACAGAGGCCATTCTCAGGGAGATTAACGATAAAGATGGATATATTTTTGATACAAAATGTCACTGTGGATGTGCATAAGCAAAATAAAATTAGAGTACCAAGTGGTTAAATACAGATAAAATATAAATGCTAAAAGTATAACAGATATTGTATATTTTTTTTCTTTACAAGTGGTTCTGTTGCAATTTTCAAAAAACCATCTATGGTTTGCAAACAAACATCTATATAAACGTTGACATCTTCTTTTGCAATGAATGTATGTGCACTTAGTTGGAATAAACAGAATACATCGTTAATATACAATTTACTCACTTTTAGGAAAGTGCATTTTCATGATGCAAAATCTACTTGTTTAGCCCAAACTCTGGTACTTATCAATGAGCTTAGTGCCATATATAATCATGAATATAAGGCAGAATATTCAGCTGACTGATGTGGAAGAACAGGCAATTCTTTTGATACAATAAGCCAGATCAGTATGATTTTTACTTTGGAGTTCAACACGCATACTTCCCAGGCTCTGAGACTCTGAAGATTTCCATTGGAGACTAAAGGTCTTTTGTAGTTTTCCTTTCCATACATTCTTATGTTAGTAAACACCTTTTAATTGTACCAACTAAATGCACAATGTTTATTCTTTACATGCAATTTATTGTATTTCTCCTACATGTTTTGGTGCCATGTGTACCATCATCAGGGAGAACTATTATGCCTTTTACTTAGAACCAGATATTGTTATAAAGCTGTTAAATGTGGTTCCTATAGCAATTATGCCATAAATATAAGTATATTATAAAAGGAACAACTCTACATATGTTGGAGTTATAATTGTAAAATAGTTATATCATGTGTGGCATCACTGTACTCTGTTAAAAAACCCTGATAATCACTGGTTACAATCTCCTTATATATGGAATGTGTGCATACAGTTGGCTGTTGTCTGTTGTGAGCTATATGACAATATCTGGTTTTAAGTAAATGGTGTAATATTTCCCCCTGTTGATGGCGCACATGGCACCCAAACATGTGGGAGAAATACAGTAAACATATGTAAAGAATAAACATGGTGCATTAGGTTGGTACAATTAAAAAAGCTGTTTATTTAAAGTTCTGTGTTAGTAAAAGTGAATCAGTCAAGTGTTGATCACCAGTGTCCAGATTTATTCCAAAACTTTGGATAATCCACATATGGTGTTAGAGGAATTTTTTTTCCCCAAATTTTGTAGAAAATTTAATACTGTTTCTTTATTCTAATTATCTATAGCCTGTGTTTTTGACCAATTCACAAAATATTGCACCAACAACAATTATGTTTCCATGAAAAAAATTGGATCCCATGGATCCGTACAAAATACTGAATCATGTCTGTAGTCAAGCAATTTAAAATATGCTAATTTACTAATGTTGCCAGTTGCTGCACAAAAATATGAGGCCCATTATTTAATTTTCAGACCTGGTACACTGCATTTCACATTTGTTTACTTAACAGTACCTATAGTTACTCTTATGGAGGTGGGAGGCGGAGATGGAGAAGCAATAATTATTGAATTAAAACATCAGATTTTTTGGGACAAGAAGTGTAATGTAAATTGTCCATCTTTTAAATACCTGAACATTTCATCTACTATCAGTACTAATCATAGTGATTACAAAAATTTTTGAGCCAGAGAACTTATTAAATTCTTGATTTCAAGCTTTTGCTGTGTTGTGAATGTTGTTGCGAGGTGTCGGCACATAAAATCCTGATACTGGGGAATCGCCCATAAGAAAGAATACAACAACTTATTAAATGTAATGGATTATGGATTGTATTAGAAACTTTTAACATTTGCAACCACGCTGTTATATTAAATTTAGTACCATATATTGTAGTTTTTTCTCATGTACAACATCAGTTCTGGATATAAATATGAAAATGATTAATTCCTGCTGTACCTGATGGCAAAGAGAATAAAACAGTGTACACTTGACAGATTTGAGGTGCCGACAGTGGTAAATACGAAGAATGTTGTCTTCTGTAATGTAATGCCATGTAGTCTGGTAGAAATTTACCAGTGTTGTTGAGAAATTGTAGTAGATTCCTAGCAGACTATATGGCATCTTATTCCATACGACAGCATTCCTCAAGGATTCTACTCATTCTAAAGTTACCTGTAGTTTGTGTGATTGTCCTGTGTCCACACACTGCATCATTGTTAAAGGTGTATGTTGCCTTGAACACAAATCCCTTCATATTCCAGCTATAATGTGCAAGTGAGTAGACAACTTTTAAAGGTGACCAGCTGCGTAGACTCACTGGAAGCCATTGTTGCTGGAATGCAACAAAACCACTTCCATTAAGTATGTTTTATATTAGCATATAAAACTGAAATAATATCCCTATCAGGTCTTCACTTAAATTCATTGAAATTTGTTCAAATCAGAAGAAGGTTAGCACTAGAATACAGCAATATAATAACTCATAAAAATGACTGAAGTCTTCAAAATTACATAATTTAAGGGAATTTTAACTAATACCTTTTATGATATGGAATATCTCACACACTTGCTAATAATTTTACTGTAATATTCTAGAATCTGGGGAATATTAAATTCAGATGTAATTCAAACTATTGATTCTTTTGGATTCAGTGGATGTTTCAGTTAGTTATCAGTAATAGCATGTCATTAATTTAATTATTAGACTGTATTTATCCATGGCTTTCAGACTTCTTCTACACTTAACCACTGTTGTGAAGTGATTAGATTTTCCTCATTTTCTGGAAATCAATGGCTTGAATCTCCATGCTGCAGCCTATCTTCATGGAACATTTTGTGATTTGACTAAGTGTCTGAACACAGCAAAAACTGTACCGTGAGGCAGATCTCATGAAATTCCTCCCCTTTATAGAATGTGAAGGACTGTTACCATGTCTGCAAGAGCCCACCACTGATCTTCAACCTCAGCCAGACGAATCTATTCCACATCCTTATTTTGTGTTTTATGAAGATTCATTTCATGCCTAAAGACCTAATTCATGTTTTGTGACTGAAAATTTGTAAGCACCATTTTTATTTCCATAGCCCGCTACATGGCCTGCCCCTGTCCTTGTGTGTTTCGAGTAACATTATAACTTATTACCTCTGTCAAGTACCAAGGTTAAGAATGGGTAGAGTTATACCTCCACTTCTCCATAAAACGTCATGACATTCGCAGGGCAACTCTACTTCGTAATTCATATACTCTACCTAGTAAAGCTGAGGAAAATTTTAATACTTTCATTGCAAACACTGTTAACTCAACAGGTGGAGGATTAATCTTTGCCAGTACCAGCCCACTCAAGTAACAAGCTGTTGCAACCTGTTGACATAAATGTAACTATCCCCTGCAGATGTCACCAAAATGCCAATATATTGTAGGTGCAATGTCAGAGCTCAAAACTCAAAATATACAGAGACTGTAGATTGTTTTTAACTTCTTCTCTTCCACCTTCATTCCAAATGAAGTAAGTTTAGTATCAAGTTTTCATGTAAGAATGGCTAGCTCAGAAGGTACAATTTTAGTAAGGAGGGCAACTATACGTGCGTTAAATGAAGGAGTACAAATAACTTTAAAAAATTTATTTCAGGAATACTGTATTCTAAGTAACTGGAACTAAAGTCTGTGATATATGCTTTAAAAATAAGTTATTAAAAGTAAAATTAATTTCAATTAGACACTCTGTGATGTGACAGGTTTCTGGTAAAGTAATGCTGCAAAATTAGTTTAAAATGTAGATCTATAAATCTGTAATGTATATTAAACCAACAGGATGCAACTCTGGGCAGTATTTGTTTTCATTAACAACTGCAGGTATACTCTACATGTTTCGAGCGCTTCTTGCGCCCATCATCAGGAGAACTATAAACTGTAGACGCAGCCACTGGTGCTTGTCATGAGTTGGGATGGTGTAAATCCTGTATAGA
>Ga0209629_10002484_pt1 | contig 12603 bp, 13 predicted proteins | sample TergutCu122P5_FD_187286 | JGI IMG/M metagenome (GOLD analysis project Ga0209629, IMG submission 187286) | Cubitermes ugandensis P5 segment gut microbial communities from Kakamega Forest, Kenya - Cu122 P5 (SPAdes) (version 2) | ecosystem: Host-associated > Arthropoda: Insects > Digestive system... | reverse complement strand
GTGATGGCCACTATGGCCGAAACATGTAGTTGTTAGCTACCTTCCACCATATAGCTACATAATAATATAGTTGTGTTTGACTTTTACCCACTCTTTATACAATCTACCGGTGCTTCGCGCTACCACAACTGCTGTATAGATGGCGGGACCAGTCTCGAAAATTTTGGATAGCACCTTGTACTTCCTTACGTTAAGATTTCAAACTCGCGCAGTTCAAATCCATCCCCCTTTGATATTCTTACTCTTCCCAATTGGCTAACCGTTTAAATCCCACTACTCCCTAAAGGAATCAACAGTCAAAATTTAAATACTTTGTTTCTATTGGCTCTCTTACGTAACGCTATTTTATCGTACTAGCATAATCTCCCCGTGTCTTAGGCTAAGGTCAGAGTGGCTCCGTATACGGCCGTACTTTTACGCTGACGTATACGGCCGATGACGGACGAGGAAACAAAGCTGTGTTAACTAATGTGAACGGTCACGGTGGCGACGAGTTACACTGCCGTACGCATCCGGATTTCACCGAACACCGCCCGAAATCAAACGAGTTTGTTTTTTTCCGGCCGTATTCGTCAGTGCTGTTGGTTCTGCTAACATTTTGTCGTGTGCGTATTGTGTTCTCCGCAGAGAATGGTTAATTTGGAGAAATTAATTTTATTAGTTTCTGAAAAGAAACCTTTATGGGACACAAAGGACAAACTGTACTACAACAGAAACATTGCCAAAAGCTGTGGAATGAAGTAGGTACAGATATGGGATGTGAAAATAAGTAAAAACATCAAGTATATTTGTTATTTCTATTTTAGTAATTAATTTTAAGTCCAAATGTAAATTTTTAACTACTTTTACAACATACATAGTTACTGTATTTATTTTGTTTGAATTGTGTTCTTATTATTGAAAATCAGTTGCCCCTTCAGCATTAAAATATTGCATGAACTTGTCTCGTATACTACATGCATTTTGTTTAGCGCGGTTGTAGCACCTTGAGCTTCTAACATTACTGTGGTCTTCAGGTGTTAATTTGCGTCATTGCAACTGTTTCGTTGACTCCTTCCTTATCAGTGATAATATTGTGCAATAAACAAACAGTTCTTATTATAGTATCAACGTGCTCTGGATTAATTGTAACTCAGTTTTCAGGCATTTCCACTTTGCAACCAGTATTCCAAACACGCATTCTACTACACGTCGCGCTCTGCTCAATCGATAGTTAAATATTTATTTTTGTTGAGACACTCTGCATTATCCGTGGGATATGGCCTCATTAGATATTCTTTTAATGGATATCCCTGATCACCTGCTAACCCATACGGTAAAGTTATATTGGTGCGTGGGATTTGTCGCGGTGGTGGTAAATTAAATGACCCTGCTTCTAAATGACGGAAACACTGGATTCAGTGAATACGCCACTGTCACTTTGTCTCCCGTATGCTCCGATATCCACAGTCATAAATTTATATTTTGCATCCACTACTGCTTGAATGTGTACGGAGAAGTAGGATTTATAATTGTAAAACTGAGAACCGGAGCTCTGTGGGCCCCTGATACGCACATGTTTTCTGTCAGTTGCTCCCACGCAATTACGAAAACTCCATTGCGTTTCGAACTCATCTGCAATCTCTTGAAGCATATTTTCCGTAACAAAAGGCATGTATCGTTTCACGAGTCTATTCCAAATGACATCACATGTCTCATACACTATTTCAGCTATAGTATTGTAGTGCCTACTCTGTACGAGGGGCTTGACATCCACCAAGTTTATATACGAAGTAAGCAATATGGACTAAAAGTAAATGAGTTTCACAAATTCTCAATAAAATGCTGCCACCAGTCGAGTGTTTTCGACAATCTGAACACACAAGGACTCAAGGATTAACAGGATGTGCACTTTGACTTGTTAAACCTTCTAGCAAGAATTATAACTGTGTAGGTGTACTCTAGTTTAATAAGTTTAGAATATATTACAACAAGAGGGAAGTTATAAACAAAATAAAGGTTCAGTTTATCTCAAATAACTAACAAACTTGTTTAAATAGTTAACTTGCCTCTCTTATTATTCAAAGCTTGTAAATTTGGAATTTAGTAAAATAATTCCGAAATATACTCCAGAACTGCTCGACTCGGATAAATAAATTTCCAACACAACCAGTTTGGCTTACCTTGTACAAACAGTAGCAAGAAGACCATTGCAACAATAGTATAATAACTTTAACAAATTCGGGCAGATTTTGTTGTACACTTGTTGCACAGTCGTTACACAGATACGTGACAGCCGGAGATCAACAATTCGGCGAGCGAGCAATGAGTGAGGTCATTTACCGAAAAGCGCTAGATTATATAGAGAGTAAGTTACGAATCAGCCATTCTTTTAAGTTTAATGACTTGATCGGGTTACTACCGGGTTCAGGTGCAGTTTGAGGGTGCCTTATACTGCTAAGTATTGCTTAGTTTGCGGTGGCAAGCAACTTGAACTCTTCCCGGTATGAAAAGTTGCCAAATATGGGCGTGTACTTAATATAAATTAATACAAAGTTAATATTCGTTACATTAAACATATGTATACTGTTAACATTCATTACAGTATTGTGTGCGATTCTTGCTGAAAACGACAAAGATCTAAAGTTTATCCCCGTTGAAACAAACCTGAAAAAAGTAAATGAAATTATTAAATACGCATGTAGATCTGTAATATATTGTAAAACCTTGATTTGTAGTATTTATTAAAATATTTTCTTTTTTTTTTCTTTTTTTTTTTCAGGTCAAGTTCTAAAAACAAAGTGGCAGAGTTTACGGGACAATTTTCCGAAAGAATATTAAAATAACGAAACGAACATCAGGCGAAGGCACTTCCTACAAACTTTCCTCACAGTGGAAATACTATCAACAACTTTCCTTTTTGACTGACGTGTTCATTCCTAGAAATATGAAGAGCAATATCCCACCACCTGACGTAGATACAATTATGTAAATGAAGACATGTGTGACATATTTATTGAAAATTCTAATGTCGAAGAGATGTCAACAGAGCCAATGCCAGAATCCGAAGGTACGAGTACAGCTGCAAATCACTCCTTTCCAGCTAACACATCACGTAATTCGGAGACAAGGGGGAAAAGAAAAAGCGGAAAAAGCCAGGCACTTTCTCAGTTGATGGCATTGGAAGAAAGAAAATTGAACAATTGGAGAAGGCTATGCAACAGAAATCGATTATTGTCTACTCAGGAAGACGAAGACTACAACTTTTTGATGAGTCTGTTGCCTCATCTTAGGGACATACCGAAAAGACGAAAACTGGCTGTCCGATTAGCGTTGCAGCAAGTTTTGATTGAGGAAGGAAGTGGGGAATCAGACCGCACTGAACGGAGTTCTGGTTCATCGTATTATTCCAATTCAACTGTTCCAACTCCATCGTCATCATATGGAATGCAGTCTTCAGAAAGTGAACACACTCCACGCTACTTATACAACTCAACCATCTCCATTCGTGCAGCTTGCTGAATCCATACAGTTTGGAAAGTAAATATGTACATAATTGATTATATTATATTATACTATACTATATTATATTATGTTATATTATATTATATTATAGTATTATTTGTTGGGACAGAATAAAGTTACTTATTTCTTAAGAATATAGTTTTACTTGCCACTTATCTTAATGTTACTGCTAGTCTTTCTTCAGGAGATATGCACTTCCCAAAATTTGATTGTTTTTTAATATCGTCTCTAATATCATTCAGTATGTACCAAAAATGTTTCAGGCAACATTCTGAAATAATCATAAAACTTGCACGGTTGTTCCAACAACTGAGGAAAAAGCGTGTAGAATTCCCCTTTTCTTTCCTTTTCCTTAAAAAATTTAATTTACCCACATATCTTTGTGTTCCTCGAAGATAAGGATTTTTAATAGCGGATTGGTATCTAATAAAAACATACTATCAATCTCCATTTTCAACAACGCTATGCGCTTCGAAATATACGCGAGATCTGTACACTACACTTGTACACTGCCGTAGCTGAACGCAATGTGACCACAGCTCACTGCCGTGCTTCTTCGTCCCTGTACGTCAGTGTAAAAGTACGGCCGTATACGGAGTCACTCTGACCTTAGCTTTACTGGTCTTCTCTCTCTCTCTCTCTCTGTCACCCTCTCACTCTGTCTAACCCTCTATCAATGTAAGCTCCGTTACACTCGCCATTCCACCCAAACGAATTTACTAATTAAAACAAATCCATCCAATCTATCAAATGTATACAATTTTAACACCTAATAAAAATATAAACTAACTATAACTGTTACAATCTTGTGCCAATGTCAAAGAATGAGTTCAGCTGTACCTGTGCTCCCTGTATACATGCCGTCATGGCGTGCTGCTACTTAAACACAGGGACAGGTTTATCTCATTTCTGCCAGAGTTCAGCACGAAAAAAGAAACTGATTTAGAACAACGCAGGACACCGCGCCTGCCTTGTGCAATGTGGGTCGGGAACAGGGCAAGGCTGCTTATCTAAAATGGCCTTACACTAATGTGTTCTGTGCAGGTAACCCTTAAGACCAAGTGGTGACGTTGCGCGGCGCCAGACCGGTAAAAGAATCCGTGTCAGGGAGCGGAGCAGAGGACTGGTAAGGACGCAGTGTGTGACGCCATACATCCTCCACCCGCTCAACGCAATGCTCTGGCGACCTTGGCCCACAGTTTGTTAAGTGAATTATGACTGCCATAACAGCAGGCCGTTATTCCGTGCCCCTCATCCGGTCATTTTGCGATAGTGTCATGGGGTGCTTCAGAACCAACAGGCCATTATATCATTTCTCTGTAATTTATTGCACGAAATTAATATGTTTATCCCAAACTTCTTGCCACAGTTATACGATACCCACTCGAACCGCAGATGTTTATTGCAGAGAGTTATATTCTTGGTGACCGTATTATCTTCAAGATCGCTCCAATCATTAGAACTGTTCTAGTGTTGTCTAACGATGCTGTCAATTGCGATGAAGACTCATATCTGCGGTAATTTGAAAATATATGAGTAAGGAAGTGATACTGACAGGGGAACACCAAAGTATTCGGAGAAAACCCGGTATAATTGTAACTTTCTGTGCCACAAGTGGACTGGCCCGGGATCGAACCTGGGTCTCCGCGGTAAGAGGTGGGCGACTAAACTTATTTGACCACCCCGCACAAGTTCGCCAACATTTTTCGGAACATGACATCGGAGTGAGTGTATGGGCACGAAGTATGATCGAGGACCCTCTGCTCTGTGGTTGCAGGAATGGAGGCCCTGGAGACGGCTATCAGCTACTGGGACGACGCCCTCGCGGCATACAATTCGCTGTCTGCAGCGGGCGCACCGCTCACGGTCACCAGCAGCGAAGAAGCCGAGTTCTGCAGGGAGCTGCAGAGCCTTCTGGATGTTGCATACAGACTGCAGGACCAGTGCGAGTTGCTGTTCCTGGACCAGGTTAGGATCATTATTTTATATGACAACTGTCGTTTGTCACTTCTTGCCGCTACTCGGCTGGGCGTGTGAGCGGTCGGCTGAGTAGGCTACGTTGATTCCATAAACGAACTGACAAGCAATGATAACAGGTAATTGTTACATAAAATAATGACCCTCTATTGGCCACGACGAATCTTAAAATGCTGTCGTCTTAATTTTAAAATCTGGCAACCATAGTTACCTGCAGGTTACCTGGCATGTTTCTCAAATGCAATAATTTTACCGGAAGTATCGAAATGCCTGTAGCTACGATGCGCACCTGAAGGTTATGTGAGTGGCATGGATCAAGCCATAGCACTATGGTGCGTCTTCTTTACCCAGAGGTTGGTAATGCTGGACAATACAAGGAAAGTAACATCACAAAACACTTCCTTACTGAGATAGTTACATGAAAATGGAAAGTGTTCGCACATTTTGTTGATCACAACACACTGGCATGTTGGAGGTTTGTGAAGTTTATAAATCCTGCAGACTCAAACTGTGTTCGATAGAATGTGGTATTAATATTTTAGTACTTTTCAAATTTCCAACCTAAACGAGAGTTGGTCACCAAGAAACTTGCAATGCCTGGAGTGTATTTTGGTTCCTGTATCTTCCATTTAAGTCAGAACAATTCAGATTGACCTCTATTGCCTGCACACAGTGGCTGCCACAACTGCAGTGTGCAGTGTATCATGGGAGATATTTTCCTTGCAATGTTGTGATCAGCAATTACGTCACAACTGCTTCCACCTTTCGATTACCTTCAAATCTGTGGTTGCACTGGGAACTTGGTACTTACTCCATGACACATTTACATGACTTTGCCCTTGACTGCTTGTCACTGCTCCAGTTTCTTCCATCGTTCTGCTAAGCATCTTATCTGTCTGCAGTTTCCAGTTCTTATCCAGAGTTCTGTTAATCCTTTTCAGAGCGGAATAGTACCATGGATTAGACACCGTAGAGTGAAAAGTGTGAACCAGTGAGCTAAGGTTTGGTCACCTGCAAATTTAAACTTTTCCTAGGCAGGAAATGCATGTCTGCAATGTGAAAACTGTGCCGACAAATGTTAGCTGGCAGAATGTTTAGGGTCTTTTGTTGACTGGACACTGAGGACTGCTGCTGTTGGTGGGGGAGGGGGCTGTCATCTGGTAGTTGGTTCTTGGGGGGGAAAAATATGGTTCGATGCGAGGTTTCAGGCTTCTGCCATGAAGAAGTTGAGAACTGCACTCTTCTGGGTTATTACGCAATGATTATTGGTAATTTCTTACCGACGTTTCGGGACATTGGTCCCATCTTTGGGGTTCAAGAAGATGGTACCAACGTTGTCCCGAAACGTCAGCAATAAATTACCACTACTCGCTGTGTAAAAACCCAGAAGAGCGCAGTTCTCAATTTGGTTTGATGGCTGCCCAAGAGTTGACCCTGGAGGGTTGTGTTTGTATTGACAGGTGGCAGTTGTGATGGTGTGTAGACACTTCAGAATGAAGGTCTTGGTGATGGGAGAAGTGGGCCTTTTCTTACAAATGGGGAAAATCTTGGCAAACCTCAGTCAGATTAGTGAGAAATATTGACTAGCCCATATGTGTATGTGTATGTGTGTGTGTGTGTGTGTGGTATCAAGTCATTTTTGCCAGGGTTTTGCCAGTTAATTTTATTCTTATAGTGTCAATGTTGTAAACACAGCTAAATTAGTTCTTTTAAAAGTTGGATTTTAATGAAGTCTATAAAAGAAATATGTACATGAACCCTCTTTTATTACCAATTGATGCACACAACGTTAAAAAACGCAGAGTTATTAAAACATTCTAAATTAGATAAAAACGCTCCAACATGTTTCAGTTTACATAGAAACCATCTTCAGGGAGCTAAAGTCAGTGCTTGGCTAAAAAAGAAATATGTACATGTAGCATTGTTCACAACATGTCTGTTCTTTTCCAGCGATCTGTGTTGTTCCGTGCAGCCAGTTCTACCCGTCTCCACACAGGCATCACATCTTCACCAGAGTCTTTTGTGTCAGCCCAGGATGAAGTGAGTACTGGATACAGTGGTGAACATAAGTTTAATTAACAAAGGATTGTTGACAAAGCCTTTGTTAATGACATTTTGGAACAACAGTAGGAAACTGCATGCATAAACAAAAAAGGTACAGGTAAAGTTCACCCTATAACATACCATGAAGGCACAGAGGAGGAGTTGGGGTATTGCTGTACTCTTTTTTACATAACAATCCCACTCATGCACTATACAGTATATGTATATGTTAACACACCTTTATTCACATTAGACACTCCTACAAATTTCAGCCCTCCAGGGGCCATCCTTAGGGAGTGCTGATACATTTTGTGAGCAGGGGCAACAAAATATGTGTCCAGAGGTAAAAAAATGTCTGAAGCTAACACATATTTCCATGTAAGTTGTATTATGTGTTCAGAATAAAGTTGTTTCACACTCTGGCCAGTTTGGTCCACATAATTAAGATGGAAAGTAGCAAATGTAATGCCATATATTCCACTGTTGTTGTATACATTAAGGAATTTTGGAGTCTCTGTTTTAAAAAGGTTGTATATTGTGTTTGTGGTTCAGAATGCAATATGTAAGTTAGTGTGTTTAAATAATTTTGTGGTGGTTTGTATTTCTGGACTAAAATATGTGAGAGCTGCTATTTTGTTCATCTCCTAACTGTTGTTTTTGTTTTTGTTTTGTGTTCTGTCTCTCTCTCCCCTCCCCTCATTGAAATTATGAAACCATTGTAGTGGAATAAGAATGGTGTAAGCTATTTGCTGTATAGTATGCCATTCTTTTGGCTTACATTCTTCCATGAGGGAAAGTGTTTTCATATGAAAATGAGGGTGTGATAGGCCACTAGCATAATTTCAGTGGGATGCGTAGATAAACAATGAATTGCTGTATCTGTCATAGTCAGTTTTCCAAAAATGTCTGTTTCTGTTGTTGTGTGTTTACATATTATGAGCAAATCTAAAAACTGTATATGCCCTTCTATCTCAAGTGTTGGGTTAAAACTGAGATCAATATGGAATCTGTCCAGAGTATGAATCAAGCCATTCATATTCAATTTAGACACATCATATATTATACATATGTCATCCACATACACCTAGTATAAAAAAGAGTATTCCTATTCTCCACACTATGATTTACAATAAGGTGTTTGTAGTAATGTAGGAATATTTCTGCCATTCAGTTCAGGTACAGGAGAACCCATAACAATGCCTTTGGGTCCTTGATAAATTTCATTTCCAAAATTAAAATAACTGTCTGCCAACAACGCATTTAAAATTTCTAAATGTTGGCCTTACAGTGTCGCAATAATGTTATTGAGAGTCACTAAAAATTTAGTGATGCGCACTGTCTCCTTGATAGGGATACTTACGAACATATCTTTAATGTCAAGCATAATAAACTTACAATTGTTGTGTGTGACCTGTTTTATTAAGTTTTATACCAACGAAACTGAATTTACACAGCTTTACATATTAGGCACTTTTATGAAGTTATTAAGTGTCTTCATTAAAAATTTAGCTGCTTTATATGTTGGTGAAGTAATGTTACTTACTGTTGGTCTTATTGGGATACTTGGTTTGTGTGTTTTTAGACATGCCATAAGTTTACATGGGTTTGTGTGATGGGGAATCAGGTATTTTATTCTATGTTTATCCACAATGTCAGGGCAGTTCTTAAGCGTCTGTTGAATTTGTTGTAAATAAAATGTTGTAGGATCTTTTTTCTAGTTTTTGAAAGTCACAGGATATATCTGATATATCCAAAACAATAACCCACTGTCGGCATGCGCATGAATTCAGATCCATGGAAAATACTGTGACATTGCTTCACTGAACCCCCAGAGACAACTTATGGACATTTGGGAACAGTTTTTTATTGGAAAATATTATCATGAACATATATTGATTCAAGTACAAGTACCAGGGGAAAACAAACCTTTGTTTACATTACTTGTTGATGTACAAGTACATCACACCACTACCTGAAATGGTTTATGAGACCACTTTGATACTTCAGTTTGCCAACTGCTAAGTAACATATAACACACTGCTCTGTAATCTGGTATGTATTAACACATGTCATCACCATTAATTCATATTGATTTTATAATCATAATTTTCTTATAATTTTTACATTTTTATGTTTAATGATTTTAAATTATATATATATATATATATATATACACACACACCTTTTGTACTGTATTTCATATTTATTAGTTAATGTAACTTACATGTAAATATGTTATGACTTCCAAATATTTACATCTGGACACATATTTTGTTGACCCCGCTCACAAAATGTATCATTTCTCCCTGAAGATGGCCCCAGGAGGGCTGGAACATGTAGGAGTGTCTAATGTGAATAAAGGTGTGTTAACATATACATACTTAGTGCATTAATTGAATGTTTGCATAAAGTAGTGTCATCAGTGCATGGATATGGACAAGATAAAGTTTGTCTCTACTCTTTTGTCAACCTCATTGTTAGATTGTGCAGGTGGTCAATGCCATGCCCCATCTGCTTTACGTCTGGGAAAGTCTTGGTATTTGTTGTATGGGAGGCTGGGTGGGCCCCAGGGCTGGGCATTCATGACAAAAGTAACAGCAAATTGATTGTGGGAATATTTGCTGCCATTCAGGTCAGAATCAATGCAGAAACATGAACATTACAATGCACACAACTATAATGTGACCTGTTTTATTATATGGAGAAGAACCCAGACTAGGGGTACTGAAGAACATGATAGTGGGGAAAATATTTGGAACTGAGATGAAAGAAGTAACCAGCGGAGCTTTGTGATTGGTTCTGTCCACCAAATATCATAGCCATTTAACCAATAAGGGTGAGAAGCACTGACCGTCTGGCACACATAACATAGCTGGGAATAGCATGGCCCAGTGATGTGTCTTGTGAATGTAGTTTTATAAAACTACATTCACTAGCTGAGCAAGAATCAGCTTCTTAAGGAGGGTTGTGCTCTATGGAGTATTTTCTGTTACTGAAAATTTAGTATTTCAGTAGAATTTCAGTATTGTTCTTCAACCTGAGCTTGAAACCTACTGATACTCTTAGATTCAGGGAATCATGTAGTTAACCTGTTTTTTAGTGTCTGTATTGCACCAGTTTATTACTTCACTGTAGAAAAGTATGCCAATTTATCTGTATTTCTTGAATTATGTACTGAAATCTGCAAAACATGTGTTGGGACAAGATATAAGCACACCTCTTCATCCCCACTGATGCTTGAAATTCATGTAAATTATATTTGAAAGTTTAGTCACTACCTCACTGAAAACAGCATCTGCAGTACAAAGATCAGGAATGGTGCTGTTTAGGCAATAATCTCTTTGTGTTGCCAGATTCATACAAACACAGAACATACTGTATAGAAGATTCAGAGTTATTTTCATGCAAGTGGTACTAAGGTAAAGTGTGACATCAGGGGTTGTGATATAATTGGTAACATGGGTGGCAACACGATAGATGATGAAGGGAAGATAATCATGGGGGATGAAGCAAATTGTGACACCAATAGTCATATTACTGATGAATCACATAGTCAGATAAAAGAAGAACAAGGTGGTAAAGACCAAAAGGAAACAACAACAACAAAAAAAAAAAGCCTGGAACAAGTATGTGTAGATCCCGTACTATACAGACAAAGGTACAAGTAACTAGGAAAGGTGATTTTTTATGGTAAACCCCTATTTTATGTATGGATGTTACAATAGAATATTTCAAGCATGAGGAGAATGTTCCAACTGAGATGGCCCTGTTAAATATGTAGCATAAGGGTGAAGAAAAATGGGGAGCACTTAGTTTCAATATCATTGTCAAAACCTCATCATAGTCATATGAATTCTTTGGATGTAAAGAAGGAATGACTTTTTTCAATTTCTTTAGATGTTATGTTGCTGAATCTTGTTTTGGGAAAGGGACTTCTATGTCTTATATCCAAATAATATTTATAGTTTCTGTTATTATGAGTAGTTCATGTGGAAATATTATGAGTATTGTTTTCTGTAGTTGTGAGAAAATAGTGATTGAAGGCATTAGGATTAATCTTTCCAGGTTTAATACTTTCTTCGTTCTTTCCTTGTTTGCCTGCCTCTGCTCTAATAATATTTCAAGTTGTTTTAACTTTATTATGTGATTTAGTGAGTTTATCATTATAGCTAAGACCATGCTGCCCTGTTAATTGTGTTAAATATGTGATTATACTAAACCAAGCAATTAAAACTTACTTCATTATAAATATTAATATGTAGTAGATCTACTATAGATGATTTTCAAACACATTTAAGCTATGAAAACTAGAAAAATGTCTTTAGTGAAAAAGGATGTTAATAGTTCTTTTAATGTTTTTCTCAACGCCTATTTAAGACTATTTGATTCTAGTTCTAGTTCTGGTAAAAAAAAAAAAGAAAACAAATCATAAACAAATTAATAATGTATGGATGACCACAGGAATAAAGAATTCATGTAAAAAAAGAGAACTCTATATACAATATAGAGACAGTAGTGATACTAATTTTAATCTATATTATAAAGGATATTGTAAAATTTTAACAAAGGTTATTATAACAGCTAAATGATCATATTATGATAACATTATTACTAAATCCCAAAACAAAATAAAGACCATTTGGGAGATTGTTAAAAGTGAAACAAGCAATAATGAACTAAGTAAAGGGGTGGAGATAATAAAAGATGATAATACAACTAAAACAATTCTGAGTCAATATCTAATTGATTTAATAAATTATTTTTATCAGTAGCTGATTCAATTATGGATTCTATTAAAACAGATAAAAATGAAATTGTAGTGAGTACAAACACTTAAATATCTGGACCATGATTTTGAATACCCCTTTCCTAAAATTAAATGGCAAAATATTTCTAGTAATGAAATTAACAAAATTATTAAATCTCTTAAACCTAATAATTCTGCTGGATTCAATGATATTCCTCTCAAAATATTGAAAATTAGTGCATTATTTATAGTTTCCCCATACACACACACATATACAGGGTGTCCCAGGAGGAATGGACAAAACTTCGGGAGAGTGTTCCTTATGTTGAACT